>Ga0194132_10007499_pt1 | contig 16224 bp, 15 predicted proteins | sample TA2KigOf80mmetaG_FD_148612 | JGI IMG/M metagenome (GOLD analysis project Ga0194132, IMG submission 148612) | Freshwater microbial communities from Lake Tanganyika, Tanzania - TA2015054 Kigoma Offshore 80m | ecosystem: Environmental > Aquatic > Freshwater > Lake | place: Tanzania: Lake...
TGCTGGCATTGACCGAGGGCCTGTTTATCATCGCATTCCTGGCCTTTGTGGCGATTCGGGCGGCCAACCCCGACTTGTGGCACCCGTATCGAGGCGGCGAGAAGCCTATGGACTTCGCCTACCTGAACGCCATCCTGCGTTCAACATACATGCCGCCTTACGACCCGTGGCTGTCGGGCGGGTACATCAATTACTACTACTGGGGCCTGTTTGTCGTCGCCAACATGACGAAGGCCTTGGGGATGCTGCCGTCGGTGGCGTACAACCTGGCGATACCAATGCTGTTCGCGCTGACGGTGACGGCGGCATTTTCTATTGCCTATAACGTGGCGGTGGGTCTGGGGCGGTATGAGAAGGCGACGGAAGGGAATCCCCACTACTACCCATCCCCGACCCCCCATCCTAACCTTCCCCCTCACGGGGGGAAGGGACCAGAGCGGCCACTTCCCATCTCCCGCTCAAGGGAAAGACTGGATTCCGGCTTTCGCCGGAATGACCCTTCGACTTCGTCCGAGTACGGACTTCGCTCAGGGCAGGCTCCCACCCCGGGAGTATGGGGTTGGGTGAGGGGACCCGTGGGGGCGGGGCTGCTGGCGGCGGTGATGGTGGCGGTGATAGGGAATCTGGACGGCGGGTTCCAGCTGGTGGAGAAGGGGTGGAGCAGCGTGATTCGAGGGGAGGGATTTGGGAACTTCGACTTCTGGCGCAGCAGCCGCATGATACCGGAGCTGCGGGATGTGGAGCCGTCGGCGCTAACCTTCTGGCTCAGCGACAGGGCCAACGCGGACACGTCGCCGCACATCACAGAGTTCCCGTATTTCAGCTTTCTCTTCGCCGACCTTCACGCCCATGTCATCGTCATACCCTTCACGCTGCTGGTGATGGGTATGGGGCTGGCGCTGCTGGCAGGGCTGAGGTGGGAGAGCAGGCGGTGGATGGCGGGTGTGACGGCGATGCTGGCCATAGCTCTGGGAGGGCTGTGGGCTATCAATAGCTGGGACTATCCGGCCTACCTCCTATTAATGCTGGCGCTGATGGCGGTGGGGGCGCACCTGATGGCGGGGCGAGCGGGACATGACGAGCGAGTGCGTACCTTTGTGCTTATCGCGGGGGCCGTCTTGGCCTTGAGCCTGCTGGCCTTCCTGCCCTTCCACCAGAACTACGAGACCTTCGGCAAGCTGGTTAGAGTCTCCAAGTGGCAGACGCCGATGGCCAACTACTGGGGCGTCCACGGCCTGTTCCTGCTCATCCTTATCCCCTTCATGGTCTGGCTAAATCGAAGGCCCCTGGCGGCGGCCGACATAATTCGAAACTTTATAGCGAGCCTGAGCAACCCAAGGTCATACAGCAGAGTAAGGGAGTCAACTCCTCACTTTATCGCTCCTTCTCAGGGTGGGACAAGAACTGAGGGCGCGGTCGCCGCGTCTGCACATGACGAGGCCAGGCCACGCTTTAAACTAAGCTGGGAGCTGTTTGTGGTGCCGGTGGTGGCCCTGATGGTTATTTACATGATGTCGACGGGTTACTGGACGGCAGCCTTCCTGACGACGCTAGTAGGCCTGGGGGCCATGTTTGTGAGGGAGGAGTTCGCCAGGCTGCGGGACGGGTCTGGATACATTCTCTTCCCTGTCATCATCGCCGGCTTCGGGTTCCTGGTGCAGGCGGGCGTCGAGTTTGTGCGGGTGGGCGACGATATTGGGCGCATGAACACGCTGTTCAAGTTTTACCTGGAGGCGTGGGTGTTGATTGGCCTGGCGTCGGCCATAGGGTTATGGTGGCTTTGGCAAAGCGGTAAGTTGTCCATACCAAGGCTGGGTCCAAAAGGAACGTGGCAGGCATGGGGACTGGGGGTGCTGGCGGTGGGGCTGATGGCGGGGCTGGCCTTCTGGACAGCGGTGCGGGTGGACGCAGGCCGGGAGGAGGTAGTCCCGGAGCCGCTGGACGCCCTGAACACCTTTTCGGTGTTCGGCATTATTATCTTCACCACGGCCCTGACGGCGCTGGTCGGGTATCTGACGGCGCCGGGGGTGCGGCGGATTCTGGGTGTGGCGTCCTTCAAGGCGTTATGGCTAACGCTGCTGGCGGTGCTGGCGCTCTCGTCGGTGATATATACAGCCCTGGGCACGCGCGCCCGGCTGGCGGACCGGTTCAATACGGGCGAGGTCACGCTGAACGGCGAGGCATACATGGCGCGGGCGGTCCACCGGGAACTCAACATACCCCTTGAGCTGCGGCACGACTACGACGCCATCCAGTGGCTTCGCCGCAACGCCGAGGGGTCGCCGGTGGTGCTGGAGGCGCACATGGAGCAGTACCGGTGGGGAGGGCGTTTCGCCATCTACACCGGCATGCCGACGGTGCTGGGCTGGCCGTGGCACCAGATACAACAACGGGGGGAGCATTCGCGGGTGGTGTACGACCGGCAGGCCGAAGTGCAGGAGGTCTACAACACCACCGATGCCGCCCGGGCGGAGACCCTGCTATCCAAGTACGACGTGCGGTACGTAGTGGTGGGAGAGCTGGAGCGCATTGTTTACACAGCCCAGGGGCTGGCGAAGTTCGAGGGAATGGCGGCGCGTGGCGTTCTGCGGGAGATTTACCGGAACGAGGGGACGACTATTTACGAGATTTCGAGGTAGTCCGAAAGGGTGAGAAGGGCCGCAATATATTGGCAATGTCCCCGTTTAGCCACCGAATTAGCTACGAATCAGACGCAGCAATTTTTTACCTGTTCCGGGATAGATAGTCCGCGGTTGTTATAACGCCAGATGCTCTCCCCTATATAAAGAGGTAAACGCTCCCGCCGAATGCCGCCCTTATTAGAGAGGCGGCGCTTTAGATAGCCCCAGAAGCTCTTGAGGCTGTTTACATGGCCGCCTTTAGCGTCGGCGAAGCCCGGAGGGGCGTCGACTAGATCGCGGGCGCTGCCTCGAAGGGGAAGACCGGAGTGGGCGCGGAAAGAGTCGGTATAGACCACGGAGCCTTGCTTGACCAGCTTGTGAAGCAGCGGTAGTAGGGTTCCGGCCCTGACGTCCGGCACCGGCGTAGCCCAGACCTGGCCGCCGCGACGCAGGATACCGAGGATGGGCTGCCTGGCGGAGCCTTTGTGCGGTGGTGCGTTCTGAGACTGCTCGCGGCGGCGTCCGGCGCGGCGCTTGCCGCCCAGATAGGTGACATCCACTTCCACATCGCCGGAGAGGGCGGTGGGGATGTCTTTAATCATAGCCTCGCGCACCAGAAGAAGGGACTTGAGGACCTTTTTGCGCTTCAGGCGCGTCTCCCTGGCGACAGTCATGGCAGTGTGGCCGAGGACGAACCATCGCAGGAGGCGGCGCCATTCGGCCACGGTGAGGCCCAGGGGGAGGGGCTTGGGCGTCCATTCGTAGCGGCAGGCGGCGCATCGGAGCTTGTCACGGCGTACCTTCCAGGCCCTGGGGTGGCCGCACCTGGGGCATTTGAGCTTTCGCGACATGGAAGTATGCTATCCCTGGTGGCGGATTTGGGACTTTATCCTTCGAAATAATTCGTATGGGCTAAATGGCGGTACGAAAACTATCCTCGGCGATGAGTGAGCGGACTAATTAAGTTTGTAATTTTGCTGTCAGGAAGGTAGCAAGACTACCTGGAAGGCAGCCAAGAGATTTAACAGAGACCCAATAGGAAGACTGCCTTGGCCCTGGAAGTTACGGGGTAGGGACAAGGAAAAGCGGGTGGACTGTTAAAGGGTAGGCGGCCAAGGACGGACCACTGGGCATTGCCAGCTAGTGGATTCGCCCGTGAAATCTCGCCGGGGGGTGCAGAGGGATGGGAGCAGAAGGCGAAGGCCGAGCTTGCTCAGGGGATAGGTGGGCGCTGACGGCTGGCGGAAGAGGCAGCCGGTCCTGGGCGGCGGGGAGGGGGATGTGGGTGTTTATAGGACTTGGTCATCCAATACAGTCAGTCAACAGATCAGTGCGCTTGTCCCGTGAGATCTCAATCCAGCTTAAACCTGACGGAGAGAAACTAAACGGGCGTTCCAACTCGGGCTGGAGCCGCCCCGTTCTTTCAGTCCAAAGACGGGCTGATGAAGGGCGGGGCGGCTTCCTGGAAGGTGCTTCTCCCGGGCGGGAACCGCCTGAACCTGCCAGGGACGCGGTGGCGGAAGGGATATGCGCCAGGACCATGGGACGGGAAATTTTAAAAAGGGAGTGTGGTGAAAATGGTTAAGCTGGTGGCTTTTGGTGTGGCGAAGTTGTTCGGGAAGCTGCGCGGTGAAGATGCTCAGGACGCCTTTGAGTACCTGTTGATCGTCGGTGGAGTCGGCGTTGCAGTTGTAGCCGCAGTGGTCCTGGCGACGCCAGGCCTAATTGATCCGGTTATCGACGGCACATGCAATGCCATATCCGCCATTCCAGGCTTTGCCGGCATGGAATGCGCTGCCCCCGCGGAATAACAGGAAATGGCGCTCTTGCCCCGGGCCGAAACAGGCGACGGCCCGGGGTAAGGACCAACAATAGACCAAGGGATGGGGTGGGGGGTCATGAGAATAAAGGAAAAGCTGGGACAGAACTCGTTGGAGTACCTGATGGTGGTAGGGGCAATAGCGGTGGTCCTGGCCGGCCTGCTGATCCTGGGATTCTCGACGCTATTGCCGGAGGTCTTGGGATACCTCTGCCCGTCGGTGGACACAGCGTCGGACCCGGCGTCATCCATCGGGAGCTGTCTGGGGGGTTAAAGCATGGCTAAAGGTAGGCATCGAGTAAAGGAGTGGGCGGGGCGCCGCGCCCTTCTGCGGCGCGAGGGAGGGCAGGCGGCCTTTGAGTTCCTCATGGCCCTGCCGTTTTTCATCCTGGTAATCCTGCTGATGGTGGACATGGGGCTTCTTACATATCAATACGTGTCGGTGTCCAACGCAGCCAGGGAAGGGGCGCGGCACGGCGCCGTCAACTGCGGCGGCGCGGCATGCTCGGAAGATGAAGTCAGGACAATGACCCTGGACCGCTCCGGGGGCATTCTGACCGATGCGTCGGAGATAGCGGTGGGCTGGATGGACGCCACCGGCGATGGCGTCAGTTCCGGCCGGGGAGACTCGGTGGTCGTCAGCATCAACCATCCTTATAACTTCTTGTTCTTTCCCGCCAGCATCCCCGTCTACGCCTGCGCTGATATGCGTTTGGAGCAGGCCAACGGAGCGGCGGGACTGCCAGCCGGGTCGGCGTGCTAAGGGTGGAGCATGAATAAGAGGCGTGGACAACTGCGGCGGCTTGGGGAGGGCCAGGAGGGCCAGATAACCTTCCTTATGGCTCTGACGCTGACGGGGGTGTTCATGTTCTTTTCCCTGGGGTTGGACGCCGGCATGTGGTACTTCGACCATAGCAGGGCGCAGAACCAGGTAGACGCGGCGGCGCTGGCGGCGGCGCAGCACCTGCCCGCCCCGGGTAACGATACCAGCGCGGCCACAGCGGCGGCGGACCAGTGGCTGGCAAGGAACAACTCCAGCGCCGACGAACGCGCTTGCCTGGATTATTCGGACCGGAATGGGGACGGGTTTTACGACACGGTCCGCGTCTGCGTAAGGCGGCAGTCCAAGGGGCTGTTCGCCTCTATGTCAGGCGTCGACTTCGCGTGGGTGAGCGCGGACGCAACGGCGGGCCGGGTCAGCGTCGATGGCTCCAGCGTGATGCCGTGGGGCATAGCGCCGCCAGACCCCACCTGCGACAGTGCCGGCGAGGTGTGCCAGAACGATGACAACGCGGACGGCGTGATGGAGGACTGCGGGCTTTATCCTCCCGCGGCGCCAGGGGAGCAAATGTGCCCCTGGGGCCTGGACAACGACAAGCTCTACCCCTTCATGGTCAGCGATCACATATCGCCGGGGAACTTTGGCGCCTTACGAGTGTGCGGCAACGGGGCGTCCAGCTACCGGGACTGCATCAGCGGAGCGGAGGCCAGCGGCCTGTACCGGGAGGGGGATTTGGTAATGGTGGGAACTAAGCCGGGAAGCATGGGGGCGAACACCCACCACGCACTGTCGGACAGGTACGCTGACGAAGGGGCCGACGGTGTTTACGAGTGCGACGTGGAGGCCACCCCTGATTATATGACCGGCCTGGACCCGGACGGAAAGGCGGAGGCGGTGGCTATGTTTGTGGACGGTCAGGGATGCTCCCGCCGCCTGGTAGTGGTCTTGATCATTGACCACTTCCCCAAGGGCGCCAGCGAGGACGTGGTGGTGCTGGGCGTGGCTACCTTCGGCATTGCCAAGTGGGACCGCGACCCTCCCTGGGGCAATGATTCTGGAGGGACCAGCGCATCGGCCTGCGGAGAAGCGGGGACTCAAAGTTATGACTGCGGCATGGTCTGGGGCTATCTGATAGGCGGTGTAACCCCACCGGACTTTCTGCTGGAAATCGGCGACGGATCGCGGAACCCCTTCGCTCCGTCCATGGAAGCGCTGTTGGAGTAAAAGGCTAAGAGGAGGAAGAGTATGGAAAAGACCTGGATTGGAAACCCGCCGAAGGTACGGACAGTGGACCGACGGCTGCTGGTGGCGGCGCCGATAATGGGAGCGCTGGCCGCCGGCCTGATTGTGGCGTATCTCAGGAGCCAGGCGTCGGACGGCACGGCATCGGTCATCATGCGGCATGTGGTAGTGGCGGCGCAGGAGATACAGCCCGGCACAAAGATTACGGCGTCCATGGTGGAGATAAAGAGCCTGCCGGAGACGGCGGTGTCGGCCGGCACGGTAACATCCCTGGACAAGGCGGTGGGGCAGACGCTGAGATACCCCGCGGCCAGAGGCGAGCAGATCAGCAGCCTGCGGCTGGTGGAGCCGCCAAACGCCAAGGCGCTGTCTTTCCAGATCCCCCAGGGCGCCCGCGGGTTCACTATACCTGTAACAGTGAGCCACAGCCCGGCGTCGCTGACGGTGCCGGGGGACTTTGTGGACGTTCTGTTCACCGGGCCCGTGGCAAATCTGGGCCTGATGCCGCCTATTGGAAGGAACGTGGTGTCGGTGAGCGGCATCAGCGGGGTGGTCACGCTGCTGCAGAATATCCAGGTTCTGGCGGTGCAGCGGGCATACGTGGAGAACGGCGCGCCCTACGACAACACGGTGCGTGGCGAGGCGCCGGAAAAGGAGAGCGTCAGCTACGTGACGCTGGCGCTGACCCCGGAACAGTCGGAGTTGCTGTGGAAGGCCGTGTCGGCGAAGGATGGCGAGATAACCTTTGCCCTGCGGGCCTTCGGCGATTCCAAGATAAGTCTTGGCGAGGCTGGCACGGTCCGCTAAGAGCAGGATCATATGCATAGTAAGAAGCCCGAGCAAGTCAAAAGGGAGGGCGTCAATGTCCGATAAGATAAGGATTCTAGTGTGCGATGTGGACCCCGACAGCCGGGTCAGCGCAGGAAGGCGGCCCAGCGCGCGCAGATGGAGATCGCCGGAGAGGTGGGCTACAGGATGGAGGCCGTCACCTTTGCCAAGAGCGCCGGGCCGGACATTATTCTCCTTACGGCGGAGGAGCCGGCGTCCAGGGCGCTGGAGACAGCGGAGGCGCTGACTAACATTCTGCCCGCCACGCCTATAATCATCTGTTCCTCCAACAACAGCCCTGAGGCTGTCCGGCGCGCCCTGGTGCTGGGAGCGCGAGACTACCTTTTGAAACCGCTGCAAGCCGGCCAACTGCTGGAAGCCGTTAAGACGGTGATGGCCCAGGACAAGCAACGCCAGATGCGCCGTGAAGGGCAGCTTCCCGAAACCGAGGTCCGAGGCATGGTAATAACGGTAACAGGGGGCAAGGGCGGCATTGGCAAGAGCGTGACCAGCGTGAACCTTTCCCTGGCTTTGCGTCGGGAGACCGGCAGGTCCGTGGCGATGGTGGATGCGGACACTCATTTCGGCGACGTGGCGACGTTGATGGACCTGACGGACAGGAATAAAAACCTTGGAACCTTGCTGCCCGTGCTGGAGCAGGTGGAGCGGCACAACGTTCACGAGTTTCTGACGCCCCATAGCAGCGGCGTGCGGGTGTTGATTACCCCCACAGACAGGGAAGTGTGGGAGAACTGCAGTCCCGACTCTCTTAAGCGGATCATCAGCCTGCTGGCGCTGACCCACGATTTTGTGGTGGTAGACACCTCAGGCTCCTTCGATAAGCTGGTGCGCGCGTGCATAGAAGTCTCCACGCTGACGCTGATGGTCACCACAGGGGAGGTGTACAGCGTAAGGGACACGGCGGCGGCGGTGCGCCGCCTGGCGGCCTGGGGAGTTGGGCCGGAGCGTTTTAAGGTGTTGCTGAACCGCACGACGCCCCGGGACGGGATCAGGAGAGAGGACCTGAAGGCTGCTATAAACCATGACATTTTCTGGGAGATTCCCTACGACCGTAAGGTGCCAAATTCGGTGCAATTGGGTCAGCCGGTGCTGCTGGAGGCTAACAGGTCCAAGGCCGCGCTCAGCTACACGCTGCTGGCCCACTCCATAGGCGGGAAACAGAGGGCGGCGGAGCGGCGCCGCGGAGTGCCGGTGCTGGGCGGGCTGCTGCAGTGGAGACGGCCGCAAGCCAACAAATTATTAAGCGGAGCGAGCGTGAAATCATGACTCAGTGGCAATCTCTCACAAAGGTTCAAGGCGCTGTTGTCGGAGCAGGCAATGGAGAAACCCCGGCCGCGGACCTCCAGATTGAGGACAGGCTTCACCAGAGGCTGATTCAGGAGATAGACGAGCGAGGCTTGCGGGGTCTGGACAAGGAACGGGCGCGGGAGCAGGTGGAGCGGGCCGCCCGGTCTATGGCAGCCCAGGCCTTCCCGGAACTGGTGGGGGACGCCAAGGAAGAAGTGGTAGCCAATGTGGTGAATGAGGTGACAGGCCTGGGGCCCATTGAGCCGCTGCTTCTGGACTATTCGGTGTCAGAAGTCATGGTCAACGCTCCGGACCAGGTGTATTACGAGCGCGATGGGGTGATACATAAGAGCAGCGTGGCTTTTCGTGACGAAGCCCACATCTACCGGATCGTCGAACGGATTGTGGCGGTCCTGGGCCGGCACGTCGACGAAGGCTCCCCGCTGGTGGACGCCCGTCTCCAGGACGGCTCCCGCGTTAATATCATCATCCCGCCGCTGGCGCCTAGGAGCCCAACCATAACCATTCGAAAGTTCCGCGTAGACCGGTACGCCATGGACGATCTTATAGCCATCGGCACGCTATCGCGGGAGATGGCGGACTTCCTGGGCGGCTGCATCAAGGCGAAGATGAACGTGGTCATATCCGGCGGCTCCGGCTCCGGCAAGACAACCATGCTCAACGCCTTCTCCGCGTTCATTAACAACGGCGAGAGGGTGGTAACGGTGGAAGACCCCATTGAGCTGAGGCTTCAGCAGCAGCACGTGGTGCAGTTGGAGGCCCGCCCGCCGTCCATAGAGGGAAAGGGAGAGATAGGCCAGCGGGACCTGGTGCGCAACGCCCTGCGCATGAGGCCGGACCGCATCATCGTCGGCGAGGTGAGAGGGGCGGAGGCCTTCGACATGATGCAGGCCATGAACACGGGCCACGAAGGCTCTCTGACCACCGTCCACGCCAACTCGCCCAGGGACGCCCTGGCAAGGATAGAGAACATGACCATGATGGCGGGGTTCGATATGCCCGTGCGGGTGGTGCGAGAGCAGATGGCGTCGGCGCTGCACGTGATAGTGCAGCTGTCCAGGCTGGTGGACGGGACTCGCAAAATTGTGCAAGTGACGGAGGTGACAGGACTGGAGGGAAGCGTAGTGACGCTGCAGGACCTCTACATCTACAAGCAGACAGGCATTGAAGGCGGAAAGGCTGTAGGAGAGATGAGGGCCACCGGTCTGCGGCCAAAGTTCACCGAGCGTCTCCAGGCCTACGGCGTGAAGCTGTCCGAGAACATATTTAACACATCGAGGTGGGGATAGTGGACGCAACGCTGTTTCTCATTGGGGCCAACAGCGCGCTGGCAGTAGCCTTGTTGACAGCGCTTCTTTACCAGGGGTTTACGTATCGCAGGCGGGTCCTGGCCGCGCGTTTTGGGCCAGCGCCCGAGGCGGCGGAGGCCAGGACCGGCCCGCTGCTGCGAAAGCGCCGGCCTGAGTCGCCGCTGCTGGTCAGGCTTCTCCCTCTGTCCGCGCCGTCCCAGGATCGGATGGCCCTGGAGCTGGAGCGGGCGGGCTGGCGGGTACGCGCGGGGGAGTACCTGGCGTTTCGGGTAGCCTGCACCGCGGCGTTCATGCTGGCCGGACTGCTTTTGGTGGCCGTCGTAGACGTTAAGCAGTCCGTTTTACGCATCCTGGCGGTGGTTTTCCTATCGATAGCCGGCTGGCTGCTGCCGCGCATTCTGCTGGGCCGCAGCCTTCGTAAGCGCCTGGAGCAGGTAGAGAAGCAGCTGCCCGACGCGATGACTGCCATGGCCAAGTCCCTGAAAGCCGGTGCGGGCCTGTACCAGGCCATAGCTTTTGCGGCCAAGGAAACACCGTCGCCCCTGGGCCCGGAGCTACAGCGGACTCTGCGGGACCTGAACCTGGGCGCCGAGGCGGACGACGCCTTTGAAGCCCTGTCGGAGCGGATTGGAAGTCCGGACCTCAACATAGCGCTGACCGCCATATCCATACAAAGAATGGTGGGCGGCAACCTGTCGGAAATCCTTATGAACGTGACCAACACGGTCCGCGAGCGGGCCAAGATTAAGGCCGAGGTGCGGGTGCTGACGTCCAAGCAAAAGATGATGTCGAACTTAATGGCGCTGCTTCCGGTGGTGGTAGCCCTGGCTTTCATAGCCGTGAATCCAGACATGGGGAGCCTTCTTTTCAACACCACAGCGGGGCAGATTGCCCTGGCCGCCGGCATAACGCTGGAGCTAATAGGCCTTTGGCTGATTCGACGCCTGGCGATTATTGAAGTGTAGCAGGGGAGGACATAATGCTGACAATGATAGCTATGCTGGCTTTCGCGGCGGCTGCGCTGGCGACCATGGCCGTGTTCAGGCGCAAGGATGACATGGTGGCGGTACGTGTCAGGGCCACGACGCAGAGGGAAGCGTCCAGAGAGCGGGAGATGTCCGGCGGGCTGATGCCCAGGGTTGTGACGCCGGCAGGGGGTAAAGCAGGCGCTCTCCTGACCAGGCTGCTGCCGCAAAACATAGTGCGAAGCATTGAAAGGCAGCTGATCATGGCCAACGAGCCTATGTCCCTGCACGCCTTTCTTACCCTATGCGCGGGGATGGCGCTGCTGGCAGGTCTGGTGGTTGTTTACGTGATGTTGTCCAGGCCCGGGATGGCGCCCTTGCAGCTTTTGGGAATGTGCCTGGCCATTGTCCCTGTGCCGGTAATGTCGCCATTCATCATCCTCAGAAGGCGGGTGCGGTCCCGTCAGAAGCGAATTACCCGGGACCTGCCGGACGCCCTGGACTTGCTGGTGACCAGCGTTGAGGCGGGACTTGGCGTGGATGCCGCCTTTGTGGTGGTGACGGAGCGGTTCAAGGGGCCGGTATCCGAGACCTTCTCGCTGTACCTGCGGCAGGTGGGGCTGGGCCGGTCGCGGCGGCAGGCGCTGGCTTATGCGGCGGAGCGGACGGGGGTCCAGGACCTGGTCCGCATATCCACCAGCGTGAGCCAGGCGGAGCAGATGGGCGCCACCCTGGGTGACGTGCTGCGCACCCAGGCGGAGGACCTCAGGGAGGCCAGGAAGCGGCGCGCGCAGGAGGCGGCGCAGAAAGCCCCGGTCCTGATTACCATACCGCTGGTGTTCTGCTTCCTGCCCGCCATGGCGGCGGTGGTGATTGTGCCTTCCATGCTTAAGTTCATCAGCTTCGTCGGCGATCTGGGAGGCGGCTAATGAAGATCACCCGGACTACGGCCTGGTCTCAGATCCAACGCTGGCCTCTGCCGGAGGCGGCGGCCGGGACGGCGCTGCTGGCGGGTTTTTTCGCCGCCACCGCCAAGGACCCGGGGATATATAGGAGCGTCCTGGGGCTGGTGTACCTGGACTTGCTCCTATTCCTGGCGGTGTACGATATCCGGACCCTGCGGGCACCCAACCGCATAGTCTACCCGTCGTTATGCCTGGCGGCGGCGGCGTCCATGACGCTGGGGATGGGGGATGCCGGGGAGGCGCTCCTGGGAGGCGTGGCGGCATTTCTCACCATGTTCGCCATTGCGCTGGCAGGGCGGGGCGCTATGGGTTTTGGGGACGTAAAGGTAGCGGCGTTGTGCGGCATGGCGGTAGGGCTTAAAGGCGTGCTGCCCATGCTGCTGGTGACCTTCATGACCGGCGGCATACTGGCGGCGGTTTTGCTGGCGCTGAGGATTAGAGGGCGCAAGGACGTAGTGGCCTTCACACCCTTCATGGTGGGGGCAACGGCGTTTTGCATGTTTTACCAAGAACTTTACTTATGGGGATAACAATATGCGCAGGGTGGAGGTGTGGGGGCAGTACGGGGTGGTCTGCGTAGCTGAGACGGCGGAGGACATGTGGACTCGAGGCTGGGGCCTGCTGGGAAGGAGGTGGCTGGAGGAGAGGCGAGGGTTGTGGATCAGGCCGTGCAAGTCTGTACACACGTTTTTTATGCGTTTCACCATTGACGTGGTTTACCTGACCAGAGATGGAACGGTGTGCAAGACCAGCACAAGGCTGCGGCCCTTTCGGTTCTCGTCCGGTGGGCGGGAGGCCCACAGCGTGCTGGAGCTGCCGGCGGGAACGCTGGATAAGCTGGACGTGCAGGTGGGGGACAGGCTGTGGATGGAGGTGGTGGAAGGGGCCGGCAACGGAGTGGTCTATGAAGTGGGGTCGGACGAGGGCTAGGGAAGGGGATTGGCGTGGGCCGGCTGCTTCCAATACCCTGGTTGTGCGGAGGGTTTGCCCCTGGTCCTCGACCAGATTAGAGGGACGTCTTTTTCTTCTGAATCAGACGCGCTGGATGAGCATAAGGCCGTCTCGAATGGTGAGCATTACGTTGGTGACGCGGGGATCACGCTGGACGTAGTCGTTGAAGGCGGCGATGGCGCGGTCGCTGTCACGCTGTGGGGAGAGGACGCGTCCACTCCATAGGACGTTGTCGACGGCGATGAGGCCCCTGGGGGCCAGCCGCTGCAGGGCGAGCTCGTAGTAGTTGGTGTAGTTCTCCTTGTCGGCGTCGATGAAGACCAGGTCGAAGGGGCCTTTAACGTCCTTGAGGGTTTGGAGGGCGGGGCCGAGGAGGACCTGAATTTTTTTGCCGTGGGGGCTGCGGCGGAAAAAGCTTTCGGCAACCTGCTTGGCCTTGGGGTCAATGTCGCAGGTGATGACGCTGCCGTCGTCTGGAAGGGCGGCGGCCATCATCTGGGCGGAGAAGCCGGTGAACATACCTATCTCCAGGACTCGTTTGGCGTTGGAGAGCCGAATAAGAAATTGGAGGAGAGTGCCTTCAAGCTGGCCGGAGAGCATCATGGGCGCAGCGACGTTTTTGTAGGTATAGTCCTGAAGCTCTTGGAGGAGGGGAGGAAGGGGCGTGGTATGCTGGGCCGCATAGGCTTCAATGTCGGACGGGACGATGAAGGAGTGAGGCGTGACCATAATGACTCCTTAGCAGCGCTATAAGCCGGACTACAGTGTGGGGGATAGAACTAGGACAATTTCTTTGCGTACTGATAGATGGGCTTATAGGTGATGTTAGTCTTTTCCCTGACGTAAGGCTCCAACTGACGGAAGCCCTTGACCCGGTTGAACTCTGGTGTAGTCTGGGCATAATCGGTCATCTGGTACATGGCCATGTATTTTGGGGCGCCTTTCACCGCGACGTACCGCTCGGCGGAGATATAGCCGGGACACTGCATCAGCTCCGGTAAGTGAATGTTGTTGTACCAGTGGTTGTACTCGCTCTCTTTTTCCGGCACAGGCTCGGAACGGTTGAACCTGAGCAACGACGGCTTGACCCCAAGACCGGCCCGGGCAGGGGCTGGCGCGAAATGGATAGGCTGGTAGACGGCGTTGCTGGCCTTGATGACGACAGGCTGGAACTCTTTCCAACCTCGCGCCTTGCCAAACTCGGGTGTCTCTAGGGCCTTGGCGCTTTCGATGTGATATATAGCGAGATAATTGGCGCCTTCCAGGCCGAGGGCTTCATAGCGGTGGCCGTCGAGGAACCCAGGGCAGTCGACAACTTCGATGACATGGTCGTCGTACCACTTGTTGAACTCTTTGACGGACTCAGGCTTTACCTGGACGAAGACGGTAAAGAGCAAGGGCTTATCTTGGGGCACGGGTTGGTCCTCCTCCGAGTCGGCTATTTCTTGATGTACTCGTAGATGGGCTTGTAGGTGATGTTGATCCGGTTCTTGACGTAAGGTTCCAGGGGTCTCCAGCTGCCGGCTACCCGGTGGAACTCAGGTGTGCTGAAGGTGTAGTCCTTCATGTAGTACATAACCATGTATTTAGGAGCGCCTTTCAAAGCGACGTAGCGCTCGGCGGAAATGTAACCGGGGCATTCTAAAGTCTCAGGCAGATGGATGTTGTTCCACCAATGATTGTATTCGGCCTCTTTCTCGGGTATAGGCTCGGAGCGATTAAACCGAAAGAGGTCAGGCTTGAGACCCTGGGAGACGCGGTAGGGGGTGGGAGAGGAGTAGATGTGCTGGTAGATGGCATTGCTGGCCTGTATAACCGCGGGCTGGAACTCCTTCCAGCCTCGGGCCTTGCCGAACTCGGGCGTATCTAGGGCCTTGGCGCTTTCGATGTGATAGATGGCGAGGTAGTGGGCACCTTCCAGACTGGTGGCCTCGTAGCGATAGCCATCGAGGAAGCCTGGGCAGTCCACCACTTCGATGACGTGTTCGTTATACCACTGGTTAAATTCTTTTACCGACTCGGGCTTTACCTGGACAAGGACTGTGAAGAGCAGGGGCTTGTTCTGAGACATGGGGCACCTCCTGGATTCGTGGGTACTCTAGGACACGACGAAGGAACGGTCAAGGGAGGGAGGATGAAGGGCGCGGAGACCGCGCCCCTACAAGTGTGACGAAGCCGCTGGCCAAGAACTGGCTACTTAGCAATGGGCGGGGTGAGGCTCACGTCTAGGACGCGCTCGCACCATCGGGCGGCGCCGAGGAGTCGGCTTTCGGTAAACGATGCCGAGGCGAACTGGACGCCCAGCGGCAGGCCGGTGGAGGGGCTGAGGCCGGAGGGTATGGTAATGGTGGGGAGGCCGCAGGAGGTCCAGGGGCTCTGGAAAACGGGGTCGCCGGTGGTGGAGAGGTCGCGAGGGGCCGCTGCGGGGGTGGATGGCGTCAGCAGCACGTCCCACTGCCGCGCCAGGGCCTCCATCTCGCGCCGATAGACGCGGCGCAGTCGCTGGGCCTGGAGGTACTGGACGCCGGGGGTGAGGAAGCCCACCTCCATACGCCGTCGAATCTGATGGCTGTACAGGTCGGCTTTGGTGCGGTACTGCTCCTCGTGGTAGGCGGCGTTTTCCACGCAGCCTATGACCCACTGAAAGTGGGGGGATAGGGCGTAACTGGGCGGCGCGGAAACTTCTTCCACTACTGCGCCGGCCTTGGCTAGCTTCTGGGCGGCCTGCCGGGTGTGCTTCTGCACCTCAGCGTTGGCTTGGACCAGGAAGTCGCGGATAAGGCCAATGCGCGGGGGCTTGTCGTATCGTTGCATCTGGTGGAGGTAGTCGGGAACAGGCTCGTCGGCGGAGCCGGCGTCGTTATCGTCGTAGCCAGCCAGGGCTTGCAGCATGATGGCGGCATCGTCAACGCAGTTGACCATGGGGCCAATGGTGTCGAAGGACCAGGCCACTGGTATGACGCCGTAAACGCTGATGCGGCCAAAAGTCGGCTTGAGGCCTACGACGCCGTTGTAGGAGGCGGGGCGCAGGATGGAGCCGCCGGTCTGGGAACCCATGGCGGCGGGGCACATGCGGGCGGCCACGGAGACGGCGGAGCCGCTGCTGGAGCCGCCGGGCGTGTGGGCGAAGTCCCAGGGGTTCAGGGTGGGCGACGGGTCGCCGGCGGCGAACTCGGTGGTGACGGTCTTGCCGAGGACAATGGCGCCGGCGGCTTTGAGTCGGGTGACGGCGGTGGCGTCGTATTCGGGGACGAAGTCGGCGTAAACTTTGGAGCAGGCGGTGGTCTTCATGCCGGCGGTGTAGTAGATGTCCTTGATGCCGATGGGTATGCCGTGGAGAGGCCCACGCGGGCCTTTCTTATCCAGCTCCTTTTCAAAATTTTGCGCCGAGGACAGGACGGCGTCGCGGTCGA
>Ga0194132_10007500_pt1 | contig 16218 bp, 18 predicted proteins | sample TA2KigOf80mmetaG_FD_148612 | JGI IMG/M metagenome (GOLD analysis project Ga0194132, IMG submission 148612) | Freshwater microbial communities from Lake Tanganyika, Tanzania - TA2015054 Kigoma Offshore 80m | ecosystem: Environmental > Aquatic > Freshwater > Lake | place: Tanzania: Lake...
CACCGATCACGCGGGCTTCGATATCGGCGAACAACACCGGGGCGCAGTCGGCCGTCAGGATGCCGAGGGCGAGGCCGGCCTCGCGGGTGACCATCGCATCGGCGCGCGGCAGCGCGCCAAACGCCCATGCCTCGGTCGTCGCGACGGCGATGTTGCTGTGATGCTGGTAGACCGTGCACAGCCGCTCCGGCGCCAGGTCGAGCCGCGCGAGGGCGCGCCGCCGGTTGATGTGAACACGCTCCGGCTCGTCGCGCGAGCCGAGGCCGCAGTTGAGCGAGGTGTAGATGCCCTCCGAGACCCCGCCGAGGCGGGTGAAGAAGCCATGGCGCAGGGCCGGCTCGACCTCGAGGAGCGGGGCGGTCAGCACGGGCGGGGAAGACCCGGCAGGTCGGTCAGGGCGGGGTGAGCGATGGCGAGCACCTTGAACAGACTGCCCATCTGGCCGGGGTCGGTCAATCGCGCCGCGCCGCTCCGTAGCGCCGCGCGCTGAGCGGGCGTCGCCCCGCGCTCCAAGGCGGTCAGCCGCTCGGCAATGCCGAGGGCGCCGAAGAACACGCCTTGCTCGATCGGGCCAAGAGTGATCGCGCCCGCCCGCCGAGCCGCAGCCGCCAGCGCGCCGAAGTCGACGTGGGCGGCCAGGTCGGCCTCGCCCGGTGCCGCCAGCACCGGGTGGCTGCCGTGGCGGCGGACGGCCTGCAGCGTCTCGTGGAGCCGGGTCGTGGCGGTGCCATAATCGACGATCAGTGCCGCGCCGCCGGCGCGGGCCACCCGCTCGCCGATCTCCTGCGCCAACGCCAGCCCGCCGGGACAGACCTCGACGATGCTCTGCAACGGTGCGCCCGCGACCGAGACCGGCGCGCCCATGCCGCTCTCGGGGACGGCGAGGGGCGAGAGGACGAAGCGGAAGCCCGCGCCGTCCGCGGTGAGGGCGATCAGCCGCTCGTGCCAGCCCGTTAGCCCGCGCTGGAACTGGCGCACCGCCAGCGCGTCGAACAACTCGTTGGCGAGCAGGAGGAGCGGCGCGTCCGGAACCTCGGCGAGGCGCTCGCACCAGCGCACGGGAATGCCGCGCAGGGTCTCGGCCTGCACCGCCCGCAACGTCGGGCTCGTTTCGACGAGGTGGATTTCGACCGCGGCGCACATGGCGGGCACCGCGGCCATGGCGCGCAGCGCATCCGCCATCAGCGTCCCGCGCCCGGGGCCGAGCTCGACCAGTACCGCGCGCGGCGGCCGGCCCATCAGCTCCCAGGTCGCGGCGCACCAAAGGCCTAGCAGTTCGCCGAATATCTGCGACACCTCTGGCGCGGTGATGAAGTCACCGCTCAGCCCGATGGGTTGGCGCCGGGTGTAGTAGCCGTGTTCCGGGTCGCCGAGTGCGGCCGCCATGTACGTGGCGACGCTGATCGGGCCCGCCTGGCGAATCGCGGCGGCGATCCGGCGGCCGAGCGCGTTCACGGCCGTGCCGCGAGCGGACGCGCCGCGCCGCGCCAGATCAGGTACAGCCCCGCCGCCAGCATGGGCAGCGACAGAAGCTGGCCGAGCGTGGCCCCCGCGGCCAGGAACCCGATCTGGGCATCGGGCTCGCGAAACAGCTCGCCGATGCCGCGGGCCACCGCGTAGCCGGTCAGGAAGATGCCGGTCAGGAGCCCCGGCCGCTCCCGCCACGCCCGGCGGCGCCAGGCGAGGGCGAGCAGCACAAACAGCACCACCCCCTCGAGCGCCGCCTCGTAGAGCTGGCTCGGGTGACGCGGCTCGGGTCCTCCGGCCGGAAACACCATGGCCCAGGGCGCGGTGCTCGGCCGTCCGTACAGCTCACCGTTGACGAAGTTGGCGAGCCGGCCGAAGAACAGCCCGATCGGCGTGGCGCAGGCGATCGGGTCGGCCAGCCGCAGCACGGCGATCCGGCGCTGGCGGGCGAACAGAACGATGGCCACAGCGACCCCGATCAGGCCGCCGTGGAACGACATGCCGCCGCGCCAGATGTAGAGCGCCTCGAGCGGCCGCTCGAGGTAGTAGTCGAGGTTGTAGAACACGACCGAGCCGAGCCGACCGCCCAGCACGACCGCAATCACCGCCCACACCAGGAAGTCGTCGACATCGCTGCGCTTGAATGCGCTCTCACCGCGGCAGAGCCACACGACGTAGCGCCAGCCGAGCACCAGCCCGACGATGTAGGCGAGCGCATACCAGCGCAGCGCGAACGGGCCGATGGCGATCGCGACGGGATCGATCGCCGGGTAGGCAATGACGAACGCAGGGAGGCCGGGCATGTGGCGCCGCTTATAGGCCGCAGCGGCCGGCGCCGGCAAGGCGCCCGCGCTTGTCAGGCGCGGCCGATCCCGCCATATACGGGTCAGTCTCTCGCACACTGGAGCGGCGCCATGCAGACACAGAACCGATTGCTCGACGATCTGGCACGCCTGACGACCAGCGCGCTCGGGACGCTCAAGGATGCCCGCGCCGAGGTCGAAGCGCGGGTGCGCGAGCAGATCGAGCGCGGGCTCGCGCGCATGGATCTGGTCACCCGCGAGGAGTTCGAGGTGGTCAAGGCCATGGCCGCGAAGGCGCGGGCCGAGAACGAGGCGCTGCGGGAGCGCCTGGCCGCCCTGGAGAAGCGCGTGCGCCGCCGCAAGAAGCGGCGCACGCCGGCGGCCGCGCCCGGAGAAACGCCGGCCGCGTCTTAGCGGAACAGCTCGTAGAGCGTCGCCTGGTCGGGCAGGCCCGTTTCGGCGAGCTTGCGCTCGCGCTGGAAGGCCTGGAGGGCCGCTCGGGTGGCGGGGCCGAACGCGCCGTCGGGCGTGCCCGTGTAGTACCCGAACTCCTTGAGCCGATCCTGGGCGGCACGCAGCACGTCGCGGAACAGCGTGATGGACTGCTCGCCCTCCTTGATGTCGAGCGATTCCGAACGGATGCGGAGCCGCGTCGGCGCCAGCGCCTGGATCATGGCGCCGACGGCATTGGCGAACGGCGTCGCCGGGTTGGCCTTGCAGTAGTTCTCCAAGAGCGCCGCCAAGAGGTCGAGCGATTGCCACGGCGCGATGTCGAAGGTCTCATCGGCGAACTGGTTGTAGCCGGAGAGGAAGCCGGCGAGCCAGCCCCCGAACAGCGCGTAGGTCTTGGACTGCGCCGCGCGCTCCTTGACGTACTGCTCGCACGAGCCGCTGCCCGCGCCCTTGATGACGAACTCGCCCGTGGCCGTCGCGGCGCCAGCCGGCGCGAGCGGGACGAGCAGCAGGCAGGCGGCGAGGGCCGGGACGGTCAGTTTCATGCGCAGACTTCCACGCTGGGGCAACCGGCCGCATTGTAGGGAGGCAGCCCGACAACGCCAGCCCTATCGCACCCGCCCCCGCCCGCGTCCCCCAATCAGGAGCAGGACGCCCAACCCACCCGCCAGCAGCATGAGACTCCCCGGTTCCGGTACCTGCACGGTCAGCTGAATCTTCTGACGCTGCCCTCGCGTTCGACGACGGAACGTTGAAGCTGCCCGCGGCCGCGACGCTCAAGCTGGAGAACGGCACCGCCAGCGGAACCGGACTGAGGCTCTCCCGCCATCAATTACCTCGATGCTGCTGGCGAAGCCGTCGAATTCGCCACCCTCGAATGGGTCAACTGGTTCAACCATCGCCGGCTGCTGGAAGCCTAGAGACGTGGCCGCTGGGCGCGCCCCGCCGAGCAGAACCGGGAAACAGAGCGTCAGAACCGGCCGGCCTGGTAGTCGCGGATCGAGTCCAGGATCTCGTCCTGGGTGTTCATCACGAACGGGCCGTAGCGCGCGATCGGCTCCCCGAGCGGCCGGCCGGCGATGAGGAGGAGGCGGACGGCGCCCGCAGGTGCGGCGAGCATCACCGTATCGCCTGCAGTCAGCTCGGCCAGCGTCTCGGCCGGCACGGCGGTGCCGGCGATGTCGGCGGTGCCCTCGAAGACATAGCTGAGCGCCGTATGGGTCGCCCGCACCGCGGCCTGCCAGCGTGCGCCGGCGGCCAACGCGACATCGAGGTAGAGCGGCGCCACCGCGATGCCGCTCACCGGCCCGGTCAGGCCCCCGGCTTCGCCCGCCACGACGCGCAGCCGCACGCCCGGTGCCACCTCGGCCTCGGGGATCGCCTCGGGCGGAATGTCCTGATAGCGCGGCTCCTGCATCTTGTCGGCGGCCGGCAGGTTGACCCAGAGCTGGAAGCCCGCCATGAGGCCATCGGTTTGCTCGGGCATCTCGGAGTGGATGATGCCGCGGCCGGCGGTCATCCACTGCACGCTGCCGGCGCGCAGGTGGCCGGTGCGGCCGGTCGAGTCTTGGTGGCGCATCGCGCCGGCCAACATGTAGGTGACGGTCTCGAAGCCGCGGTGCGGGTGCGGCGGAAAACCGGCGATGTAGTCGTCGGCGCGATCGGAGCGGAACGAGTCGAGCAGGAGGAAGGGATCGCAATGCGGCATGGCCGGCGAGCCGATCACCCGCTTGAGCCGCACCCCGGCGCCGTCGCTCGCCGCGACCGCCGCCACCAGGCGCACCACGCTTCGCTCCGTCATCCCGCCCTCCGCACCGGCACGCGCCGCACCAAGCCTTAGCACGATGGCGCGCGTCTGCCAGGATGCGCAACTCTAAACCGAATGGTAAAATGTCGGCGGGGCCACCAGAGGACACCTGCATGGACTTCCTGATCCAGTACCGCATCCGCGAGGGCGCCGAGGCCGCTCAGGACGCGGCCGTCCGCGCGTTCGTCGCCGCGATCCGCGCCACCGGCGATGCGGCCTGCCGCTACACCGTCTACCGCCGGCAAGACGACGGCCGCGCTTTCGTGCATCACGCCTGGCTGGCGGACCAGGCAGCCTTCGCGCGCTTCCAGGCGCAGCCGCACTTCAAGGCGTTCGCCGATGGCCTCGGCGCCCGGGTCGAGGCCCCGCCGACGGTAGCACGGCTCGACCCGGTGATTTCGAGCGGCGGCTGACGCCCGTCACTCGGCTGCTTCGGTCCGCGCCCGTGACCAGCGTCGGGGGGGCGCGCGCTTCAGCCCTTGAGGGCGTCCACTCCAGCCTGGGCGATGCGCGCGTCGTCGCCCGAGGCGACCCCGCTCACGCCGATGCCGCCGACGATCGCGTTCCCAGCGGTGATCGGCAGGCCGCCTTCCAGCGGCACGATCTCGGGAATGGTGAGGAGGGCGCTGCGGCCGCCGGTGATGATGTCTTCGAGCACCTTGGTCGGCCGGCCGAATCGAGCGGCCGTGCGCGCCTTGCCGTAGGCGGTGAGCGCCGTGGCCGCGCCGGCGCCGTCGATGCGGGTGAGATGCACCAGGCTGCCGCCGGCATCGACGATCGCGATCGACACGTTCCACTTGTTGTCCTTGGCCTTCTTCTCGGCCGCCGCCATGATTGCCTTGGCGCCGGCCTGCGTGAGCCGCTTGGTCGACTTGAGGTGCTTGGCCACGGTTGCCTCCCCCATCTTGTGTTGGCGTTGAGCGGCGCGCATCCTAGGGCATTCGCGGCCACTCGGCCACCGGCTCGCATGCCAAGCGGCGCCTGTGCGGCGGCAGCGCGATCGGGTAGGATGGCGCCGCGCCTGGATCATCCCCGTGCATCGCTGCGCTCGCCGGGTGCGGCGTCATTACGCCCGGCAATGTCCCGATAACGGCGGACGGCGGCCGTCCCGCGGCGGCGAGTGTGCTGCCGCTCCTGTCGGCCAGGGGCGCGGGCGGCGCGGTCGCTTCGCCCGAAGCCGCACTCCTCGGGGTCGATTGGCGGGATGCCGAACGGCTAACCGTGACGATGGTGGACTTCAGCTTCGCACCCGATCACTTGGAGCTCCGCGCCGGCGTGCCCTACCGGCTCCGCCTGCGCAATCAGGGCGAGCGGGCGCATGGCTTTCACGCCAGCGGTTTCTTCGCGGCCATCGCGCTCGGGGGTGTCCGGGCGGTGCCCTTCGCCGGTCCGGTCCAGGACCCTGCGGCTGCTGGCGCCGTGGCCCTGACGACCATCGACGGCCGAACCGTGGTCTATCTGCCGGTGGCGGCGGCAGCAGCCGCGTACGCGCGGGCGCCGGCCCGCCAGCTGCTCGAGGCCGGCGCAGCCTCAGCGCCGGAACCGGCCGCACCGGCCGGCGATGGTCCGAACGGCCGCGCGGCCGTAGGCCCCGAGACGGTCGAGGATATCCGGCTGGAGCCGTATCAGGAGGTCGAGATCGACCTGGTGCCGATCGCGCGCGGCGCCTACCCCTTCCGCTCCTCGCTCTACGGTTTTGTCCGCGGCATGTACGGCCGCATCACGGTCGACTAGGTTACGCCTCGCCGGAAGCGGTAGACGACATAGTAGACGAGGGCGACGAACACGCCGCCGCCGACGATGTTGCCGAGCGTCACCGGCACCAGGTTGGACACGAACCCGCCGAGATCGAGGTCGGCCAGCATGGCGGGCGTGAGGCCGGCCTCGGCCACCGCGCCGGCGTCCAGCGCGGCGAGCCAGCCAATCGGGATCAGGTACATGTTGGCGATCGAATGCTCGAAGCCGAGCGCGACGAAGGCGGTGATCGGGAATGCGATCGCCAGGACCTTGCTGCCGACGCTGCGGGCGGCGAAGCAGAGCCAGACGGCGAGGCAGACCAGCGTGTTGCACAAGACTCCGCGGAAGAACGCTTCATCGAGCGGGATCGCCACCTTCGCCGCGGCGATGCCGATCGCTGTCGCGGCCAGGCCGTGATCGGCGAGGCCGAGCGTGCCGGAGAGCCAGACGAGCACCGCCGAGCCGAGCGCGCCGATCAGGTTGCCGAGGTAGATCACGCCCCAGAAGCGGGCGGGGGCGGCGAACGAGGCGCGGCCATCGACCCAGGCGAGCAGTGCCAGCATGTTTCCGGTGAACAGCTCGGCCCCGCCGACGACCACCAGCACGAGCCCGAGCGAGAAGGCGAGCCCGCCGAGGATGCGCTCCGGCCCGAACCCCAGCCCGGACCCGGTCACCGCGAGAGTGTAGAACATCGCCCCGAAGGCGATGAAGGCGCCGGCCAGGACCGACAGCATGACCACAGCGTGGAGGGGCTGGCTGAGCTTGGTCGCGACCGCCGCTTCGACCCGCAGCGCCATCTCGGCCGGCGCGTAGTCGTCGAGCGCCTTGCGCGGGTCCGGGGCCGGGGGGAGCGGTTCGGGCGTCATCGGGCACGCCTAGAAAACCACGGCCGCGAGGGCATATAAAGGGCGATGCGGTTCGAGAGCGCCTTGCCCCCTGATCCGGCCCGGCCGAAATCGCGCAAGAGCGAGGGCGGTATCGCCTTCGCGCTCACCTCCGACTTCCAGCCGATGGGCGATCAGCCGCAAGCGATCGCCGAACTCATCGCCGGCCTGCGCCAGGGCGAGCGCGATCAGGTGCTCCTCGGCGTCACCGGCTCGGGCAAGACCTTCACCATGGCGCAGGTGATCGCGGCGATGCAGCGCCCCGGGCTCATCCTCGCTCCCAACAAGACGCTGGCGGCGCAGCTCTATGGCGAGATGAAGGGGTTCTTTCCCAACAACGCGGTCGAGTACTTCGTCTCCTACTACGACTACTACCAGCCCGAGGCCTACGTGCCGCGCTCGGACACCTACATCGAGAAGGACGCGGCGATCAACGAGCAGATCGACCGCATGCGCCACGCCGCCACCCGCTCGCTGCTCGAGCGCGACGACGTGATCATCGTCGCTTCGGTGTCGTGCATCTACGGCATCGGCGCGGTCGAGACCTATCAGGACATGGCGATCCCGGTGCTGGTCGGCGACCGCATCGAGCGACGCGAGTTGATCCGCCGCCTGGTCGAGATCCACTACCGGCGCAACGACATGGCGTTCCAGCGCGGCGCCTTCCGGGTCCGCGGCGACGTCGTCGAGGTGTTCCCCTCGCACCTCGAGGACCGTGCCTGGCGCATCTCGCTGTTCGGCGACGACGTCGAGGCGATCACCGAGTTCGATCCGCTGACCGGCGAGAAGTCGGACACGCTCGACTTCGTCAAGATCTACGCCAACAGCCACTACGTGACGCCGCGCCCGACGCTGCAGCAGGCGATGAAGCAGATCAAGCAGGACCTGATCCAGCGCCTCGACGACCTGCGCCAGGCCGACCGGCTCTTGGAGGCGCAGCGGCTCGATCAGCGCACGCTCCTCGACATCGAGATGATGGAGGCGACGGGCTCGTGCGCGGGGATCGAGAACTACTCGCGCTATCTCACCGGGCGCAAGCCGGGGGAGCCGCCGCCGACGCTGTTCGAATACCTGCCGCCCGAGGCGCTGGTGTTCGTCGATGAATCGCACGTCACGGTGCCGCAGCTCGGCGGCATGTTCCGGGGCGACTTCAACCGCAAGTCGACGCTCGCCGAGTACGGCTTCAGGCTGCCGTCCTGCGTCGACAACCGGCCGCTCAAGTTCGAGGAGTGGGACGTGATGCGGCCGCAGACGATCTTCGTCTCGGCCACCCCCGGCCGCTGGGAGATCGCGCGCACCGGCGGCGCCTTCGTCGAGCAGGTGATCCGCCCGACCGGCCTGATCGATCCGGTGTGCGTCGTCCGCCCGGTCGAGAGCCAGGTCGATGACCTGATCGGCGAGTGCAAGGCGGTCGCCGCCAGGGGCCAGCGCGTGCTGGTCACCACGCTGACCAAGCGCATGGCCGAGGACCTCACCGAGTACCTGCACGAGGCCGGCATCCGGGTGCGCTACCTGCACTCCGACATCGACACCATCGAGCGCATCGAGCTGATCCGCGACTTGAGGCTCGGCGCCTACGACGTGCTGGTCGGCATCAACCTCCTGCGCGAGGGCCTCGACATCCCGGAGTGCACGCTGGTCGCCATCCTCGATGCCGACAAGGAGGGCTTCCTGCGCTCGCGCACCTCGCTGATCCAGACCATCGGCCGGGCGGCGCGCAACCTCGATGGCCGCGTGATCCTCTACGCCGACACCATGACCAACAGCCTGACCGAGGCGATCGGCGAGACCAACCGCCGGCGCGAGAAGCAGCAGGCCTACAACGCGGCGCACGGCATCACGCCCGAGAGCGTGAAGAAATCGATCGGCGACGTGCTCGACGGGGTGTGGGAGGCGGACTACGTGACGGTCGACACCGGCGATGCCGAGCACCGCCAGCTCATCGGCCACAACCTCAAATCCTACCTCGCCGATCTCGAGGCGCGCATGCTCGAGCACGCCGGCAACCTCGAGTTCGAGGAAGCGGCGCGGCTGCGCGACGAGCTGCGCCGGCTCGAAGCCCTCGACCTCGGCCTCGGCGAGGCAACGAAGGAGCGCAAGCGCTCGGGCGGCCCGGTGCGGCGCTCCACCGCCGAGAGCCGCGGCCGCTCCACCGCCGGCCGCCCCGGCACCCGCCAACTCCGCGGCAAACGCGAACCGCGGGTGTAGGTGCGAGGGGAGAATGAAGATCGAGACAATTGTAAGGCGGTGCGCTTTCGGAATGTCTGCCCTGTCAATCGCTCTGGCCATGATCGGGGCTCTTGGATTACCTTCAATGACATGGGACTGGTATCCGTTCGTGATTATTTCAGTTTTTCGATTTGCGTCGGTACTCGTCTGCGATCCCCGACGCAGTATTACTCGCGTCAAGACCCCATTCGGCTAAGTCAATGTCGCGGACGAGCGCGACCCAAGCCCGTCTGACCTTACTATCGTCTCGGACACGTCTCAGAGCACCGTGTCGATGGAGGCGCCCGAGGCGTCGAGGACTGGTGCGGGAGTGCGTTCGGTCGATCTCGACCGGCTCGGTCTTTTGGTCGCTGCATTCAGAGGGCTAGGTGTTGCACTGCGAAACCGTGCCCCACCGAGGTCGAACCAGCGGCCTGGGTCAAAGAGTGCAACGAATGGCAGCGAAAGGTAGAGTTTACGCTAAGGAGCGCAGATCCCGTTGTTGGGGCGTGGTTCGCAACACTTGATGCCGTGCCGCCGCCACGAGTTCGGCTGCCCGTGAGTTGGTCTGAAGAGAATCTGGCCGCATACCGAGATCTCGATTTCATGCTTGTTAAGCTGGAGCGATTCTTGTTTCACAGGTATGTGTGCGCAAGCCGGCCACGACTGCCGTGATCGGCACGAATGCTTCCGAACGGAAAAGTGGACGCCTACGAGCAAAGGCGCAGAACTAGCTCACTGGCGCGCCTATAGGCGCGGCGGCTTCGCGGAGGGCGGTGAGGAGGTCGGACCACCACAGGCCCAGCATGCGGATGAAGGCCGCGGTCGCGAGGCCGTGGCGCGCCGGGTGGTCGGGGCGGATGCGGCTCCAGCCGCGGTAAGTGAGGAAGGTGCCGCCGGCGCGGGGCTCGAAGCGCACCTCGACCTCGGTCGTCTCGGTCGGCGCGAAGTTGACTGCGCGCCAGGCGAAGGCGAGCCGGGTCGGCGGCTCCCACAAGGTGACACGGCCGGTCTCGACGACGTGCGTCCCCTCCGGCGTCTCGAACGATTCGAACAGCCGCCCGCCGACACCCGCTTCGAGGCGGATGAAGCCGCGCCGGGCGCCGCCGTGCCGGGCGCCGGCGATGCGGTACTTGAGCCCGCGCCGCCACCAGCGGTCGATCTCCTCGGTGAACAGGCGGAAGGCGGCGGCGGGCTCGAGCGCCACCTGGACGGAGACCCGGACTTGGTCGCCGGCGATGGCTGGCTCGCTCACGGGGTACCCCGAGGCTCCTCGGCGTGGGCCTTGAACGCGCCGAGCTGATCCGCCCAGAACGCGCCGACCTCGGCGAGCCACACCTGGAGCTCATCGAACGGCTCGCGCCGCAGATGGTAGACCCGCGCGCGCGCGTCCTCGGCCTGGATCTCTTCCAACACCAGCCCGGCCCGGCGCAGCACTCGCAAGTGGCGGCTCGTCGCCGGGCGGTCGAGCGCGAGCGCCGCCGCGATGGCACTCGGCCGGCGCGGGGCCACGCGCAAGAGCTCGATCACGCCCCGCCGCGCCGGATCGGCCAACGCGGCGAGCGTGGCATCGAGCCCGCTCACGGCCGCGCCGGTTCGCGCACGCGGTGCATGAACCACCAGTGGTGGCCCTCGGGATCGATCGCCTCGTAGGTGCGGTCGGCCCAATAGTCCGCGCCGTAGTCGTGGGTCTCCGGTTCCTGCGCTATCTGCGCGCCGGCGGCGCGGGCGTGGGCGCAGTGGGCATCGAGGTCATCGACGTAGACGCAGAGGCTCTGGGTGTTGGCGCCGCCCAGCACGCGCGGGCTGCGGCACTGCTGGCGCGGCCGCGGCGCGGACTCGCCGCTCGGGCCGACCATGATCAGGCCCTCGCCGTATTCGAGCTCGGAGTGCTCGATGCGGTCGCCCTCACCCTCGACCTTGAGGCGCACCGTGAAACCGAAGGCCCGGCACAACCAGTCGATCGCGCTGCCAGCATCCTCGTAGAACACCGCGGATGCGATCCGCGGCCAGCCCGCCGGTGTCGGCTTCATCGGTCACTCCGTTTATGTGGCATTCTCCATAATCATTATAATACTAGATAATTATGAGCCACCACTGACATGGATTGCTGCGCGCGTTTGGTCACCGCGGCGGCCGACGCTATGCTCGGGACGGAGGGGCAGCGCGAGACCGGCGTGAACGAGCAAACGCGTAGCGAGACGGCCCTGGTCACTGGGGCGGCACACCGCATCGGGCGGACGATCGCGCTCGACCTCGGCCGTCGCGGTTATCGCGTCGCCGTGCATTACAACCGCTCACGCGCCGCGGCCGAGGCGGTGGCCGAAGCGATCTGCACTGCGGGCGGCGCCGCCATCACGGTGGCCGCCGACCTCGGCAACGAATCCGACGTCCGGGGCCTGATCGGCGGCACAGCAGCACTCGGACCGCTCACGTGCCTCATCAACAACGCCTCGGAGTTCGAATACGACGACCTCGTCACGGCCACTCGCGCGAGCTGGGACCGCCACATCGAGGCCAACCTGCGCGCCCCTTTCGTCCTCACCCAGGCCTTCGCGCAGCAGCTCCCACCCGACCGCGCCGGCAATGTGATCAACCTGATCGATCAGTGCGTGTGGAACCTGACGCCGACGTTCGTCTCCTATACGGTGAGCAAGGCCGGGCTGTGGACCCTAACCCGGACGCTTGCCCTGGCGCTGGCGCCGCGGGTGCGTGTCAACGCCATCGGGCCGGGACCGACCCTGCCGAGCGCGCGCCAGAGCCCTGAGGCGTTCGCCCGCCAGCGAGCCGCGGTGCCGCTCCGCCGCGGCGCCAGCCCCGAGGAGATCGCCGACGCGGTGCGCTTCATCCTGGCCGCGCCGGCGCTCACCGGCCAGATGATCGCGCTCGATGGCGGCCAGCACCTCGTGCCCGGGGCCGGGGCGGCCGATGCGGGAGGCCCGCCATGAGCACGGCAGTGCGGCGCGTGTTCGTCCGCGACCTCGTGCTCGGCGCCAATATCGGCGTCTACAACTTCGAGAAGCGCGGCGCCCAGCCGATCCGGGTCAACATCGAGCTCGTCGTGGCGGACACGCCGATCGACGACGACGATGTCCGCAGCGTCGTCGATTACGGCCGCATCGTCGCCGCCGTGCACGCCATCGTCGGGGGTGGCCACATCAATCTGGTGGAGACGCTGGCCGAGCGGATCGCGGTGAGTTGCCTCGGCGACACCAGGGTCCACACGGCGCGCGTTCGGGTTGAGAAACTCAACGTCGTGCCGGAAGCACGCGGCGTCGGTGTGGAACTCGAACGAAGCCAGCCTGTCAAGCCCAAAGACTGAGTGGTTCGGCGCTCGTCGTCGGCGCCGGTTTTGTGCACAGGCCGGGATCGGTCGGGACGGCGCCAGCGGGCGGCCGCCGAAAATGGCAGAAATCAGGCGATTGTATGACCGCGCTCTGATTGTTCTTTCTATTTCAGTGCATTAGCGATAATGCCCAAGAACTAAGCAGCCAAGGGAAGCGCGCGGATTCCTTGACTTGAGATATCCGCCGCGGGCGTTTGCCCACAGAGTTATCCGCAGGTTTCGTGGATAAGGTTACAGGCGCGTGACGACCTTGGCCTGGCCGGGCATCGCAATGGCATCATGCCGAGTTTGCACGTATCGCGCGATGAGCGGCGCGTTGACGCCACGCGCCGCGCCAGCGATATAAAGCACGTGGTGGAGCCCGAGAGTGCGGTCGTACGGGCGGCCGGCGCCGCGCTCGCGCCGCCGGCTCGGCTCGGCGCCACCGTGATCCGCGAGCAGCTCAACAAGCTGCCTGGCAAGCCCGGCGTCTACCGCATGCTCGACGCCAGGGGCCAGGTCCTCTACGTCGGCAAGGCCAAGAATCTGCGCAAGCGGGTCGCGAGCTATGCCAGGTCGCCGCTTCCGTCGGCGCGCACCGCGCGCATGGTCGCGCAAACGGCGGCGATCGAGGTCATCACCACGCACACCGAGGTCGAGGCGATGCTGCTCGAGTCCAACCTCATCAAGAAGCTCAAGCCGCGCTTTAATATCGGGCTGCGGGACGACAAGTCCCTCCCCTACATCTTGATCGCCCGCGACCACGCGTGGCCACATCTGGTGAAGCACCGTGGTGCCCGCGCGCGCCGTGGCGAGTACTTCGGGCCGTTCGCCTCGGCCGGCGCGGTCAACGCCACCCTCAACGCGCTGCAGCGCGCGTTCCCGCTGCGCACCTGCACCGATGCGGTGTTTGCCGCCCGCACCCGGCCTTGCCTGCAGTATCAGATTCGGCGTTGCACCGCGCCGTGTGTCGGGCGCATCAACCAGACCGCCTACGATGCGATTGTCGACGAAGCGCGCCGCTTCCTGACCGGCAAGACCCACGAGGTTCAGCAGCAGCTCTCCGGCCACATGTCGAGCGCGAGTGCCGCGCGCGATTACGAGACGGCCGCCGTCTATCGCGACCGTATCCGCGCGCTGACGCAGATCCAGGCGCACCAGGACATCAACGTGCGCCATCTCGAAGAGGCCGATGTCATCGCCGCCTACCAGCGCGCCGGGCAGACCTGTGTGCAGGTGTTCTTCTTCCGCTCCGGCCAGAACTACGGCAATCGCGCCTACTATCCTGCGCATACCGACCAAGCCGAGGCGGGCGAGGTGCTGACCGCCTTCCTGGGCCAGTTCTATGCCGCGATTCGGCCACCGCGCCTCGTCCTGGTGAGTCATGAGCCGGCTGAACGCGGGCTGATCGAGGAGGCGCTGAGCGTGCGCGCCGAGCGCCGCGTCCGCTTGCGCAATCCGCGCCGCGGCGCCAAGTACGGGCTGATCGCCCGCGCGATCGTCAATGCACGCGAGGCGCTCGAACGCCGCCTCGCCGAGGCCGCCTCGCAGAACCAGCTGCTCGAGGGCACCCGTGCCGCCTTCGGGCTCGCCAACGCGCCGCAGCGGATCGAGGTCTACGACAACAGCCACATCTCCGGCCGGCACCCCGTCGGCTGCATGATCGTGGCCGGCCCGGAGGGCTTCATGAAGCGGCACTATCGGCGCTTCACGATCCGGGGCGCCGCCGCGCCGGGCGATGACTACGCAATGATGCGCGAGGTGCTGACCCGCCGGTTCAGTCGCCTCCGGCGCGAGGACCCAGAGCGCGACAAGGGAACGTGGCCCGACCTCGTGCTCCTCGATGGCGGCAGCGGACAACTCAGCGTGGCGCGCGAGGTGCTGCAAGCGCTCGGGATCGCGGACGTGCCGCTGGTCGGCATCGCCAAGGGGCCGGACCGGGACGCCGGACGCGAGCATTTCCACATCGCTGGGCGTTCCGTGTTCCAGCTTCCGGAACGCGATCCGGTCCTCTACTTCCTGCAGCGGCTGCGCGATGAAGCGCATCGCTTCGCCATCGGCGGCCATCGCGCCAAGCGCGCCCGCGTCGCGGTCACCTCGACCCTCGACGAGGTGGCGGGCGTGGGCAGCAAGCGCAAGCGCGCGCTCCTCCACCACTTCGGCTCGGCCAGCGCCGTGAGCGCGGCGGGGCTTGCCGACCTCGAGGCGGTTCCCGGCATCAATCGCCGGGTGGCGCAGCGGATCTACGAGCATTTCCACGCCGAGGCGTGAGGGTGGTATAGTGTGGCCCGGCCGCCGCCCGCATGATCGCGTCCCTGCCCAATGCCCTGACGCTGTCCCGGATCTTCGTGATCCCGGCGTTCGTGGTTGCATTCTACCTGCCGGCGCCATGGGCGAGCTGGGTGACTGCGGGGATCTTCGTTGCCGCCGGGGCGACGGATTTCTTCGACGGCTACGTCGCCCGCCGCCTCAATGTCGCGAGCGTGCTTGGGCGTTTTCTCGATCCAGTGGCCGACAAGCTGCTGATCGCCGCGGCAATCGTCATGCTGGTCGCGGTCGATCGCCTGGTGGCGCTCAACGTGGTGGCCGCGCTCGTGATTCTCTGTCGCGAGATCCTGGTATCCGGCCTGCGTGAGCACCTGGCCGGCATCAGGGTGAGCGTGCCGGTCACGCGCCTGGCAAAGTGGAAGACGACGGTACAAATGGTGGCGCTGGCGTTGCTGCTGTTCGGCGACGCGGCGCCCTTCGGTGTTCCGGCGACCGAGCTCGGCATCTGGGGTCTTTGGGCTGCCGCTGTTCTGACGCTGTATACTGGATATGATTACTTGCGCTCCGGCGTGACGCACATGCGCCGCAAGGAGCCACAGGAGACGGCGGCGGCGCTTCCCGAGGTCGGGCCGACTCCGCGCGCCGGCTGAAGAGCGAGGCGGCCAATGCGGGTTATCGGAGTGGCGGGCTGGAGCGGGGCGGGCAAGACCGCGCTGATCACGCGCCTCCTGCCGGTGCTGTGCGGCCGCGGGTTGCGGGTTTCCACCGTCAAGCGCGCGCACCACGAATTCGACATCGATCAGCCGGGCAAGGACAGCTACGCGCACCGTGCCGCCGGCGCCACCGAGGTCCTGGTATCGTCGGCGCGGCGCTGGGCGCTGCTGCACGAGCAGCGCGGCGCGCCGGAGTTGAGCTTCGAAGAAGCTATCGCCCGGCTCAGCCCCGTCGATCTGGTGATCGTCGAGGGCTTCAAGCACCACGCGCACGACAAGATCGAGGTCCACGATCCCGGCGAAGGCAAGGAGCTGCTGGCGCCGAACGACCCGCACATCATCGCCGTTTGCAGTGCGGCGCCGCTGTCGCCGCAGCGCGTGCCCGTGTTCACGCGCGACGACGTCGCCGGGGTCGCGGCCTTCATTATCGCGCACTGCGGCCTGGCAGCGCGGTCTGCGGTGGCGTGATGCATCTCCTCTATTTCGCCTGGGTGCGCCAGAAGACCGGCATCGCGGCCGAGACGATCACGCTCCCGCCCGGCATTGCCACGGT
>Ga0194132_10007501_pt1 | contig 16215 bp, 10 predicted proteins | sample TA2KigOf80mmetaG_FD_148612 | JGI IMG/M metagenome (GOLD analysis project Ga0194132, IMG submission 148612) | Freshwater microbial communities from Lake Tanganyika, Tanzania - TA2015054 Kigoma Offshore 80m | ecosystem: Environmental > Aquatic > Freshwater > Lake | place: Tanzania: Lake...
TCAGCCGGAAGGTTGGATCCTGCGAGAGCCGCTCGGCATCGTTGACATCCTCGTAGCCGGCAATCCGGCTGTAGACGGACTGGCGCAGTAGGTCCGCCAGCGGAAGCTGGGTATTCTTGCCGCGCCGTGAGTCAGTCAGGTGTTGGGCAATGAGAGCACCGAAGCCCAGCCGTTCATCCAACTCACGCACCAGGATCAGACCACCATCGGAAGTAACGCGCGATCCCTGGAAGTCGATCTTGAGAAGGCCGTTGAACGAGAGCTGAAAGGGCTGGTTTTGTTTGTCACCCATTGGGTGCTGTCCTCCGCAGGGGTCTTCGCTGCCTTCAAACCCCTATCGATATTGATGCGGACGAGCATCCAGGAGATTCGCACGCGCGGCTCAAAACGGAAATGTGGGGTTAATCCCGCATTTTGTCACCGGGTCGGTGAGGTGCGTTTGGGCAACCCTTTTTACCAGGCCGGACGGCCCGGCGAGACGGTCCGTTGCAGCCATTTCGCAAGGATTGCGCCTGAGAAGCCCCTGGGCGATCCGCTTGGGCCATTGCGGCCGCGTTCGCGCGGCAAATTCGGCCACGGCCAGCTGCCCGTGAGAAAAGCTCAGCGAGATTGCGGCCAGCATGCCTCCACCCACATGTTGAGCGTGGTTCGGTTCCACGTTGGCGTCCGCCCGGTGATGTAGGGCTCGAGATGACGTCGCGGATGTCGCGATCATTGCTCCGTTCCAACTTGGTCAACGCCAGGTCGTGGGGTTCCAGCGCCCACAATCGAACGTTGTGCCGTATCGGAAAGGCCCTCACCAGGCGACTCTCGTAGTCATGCGGATAGTTGGCGACACCGGTGTGATCGACATAGACTCGGTGCTTCCCTTGAAGCGGCGATCCCTTGCCTGTCAAGGCTGCCACACGCTTGGCCGCTTCAATCGGAATCACGGCGAGCACATCGAGGTCCGCCGTTTTGCGGGCGAAGCCATAGTGTTGGCTGACGACGAAGCCGCCGATGCAGTGGAGGTCGGCGGGCCCGTCGCATTGTTAGCGCCCTCCGCACTGAGTCGGGTCAGGACGTTCCAAGACTCAGCGAGGGGAACCCGGTTCGCACGCATCCATTCCCGGGTAGCTGCGGGCATGGAATCCCAGCAGAGGGTATCCTCCTGCAAAAGGCGCGCGCGTTCCAGTTCGCGCACGGCCATCAGCCCTTCGCGTGTATCGACAGCGGACACCTGCAGTACGAAGCCCAAACGGTTTTGAAGATTGTGGAGCTTCGCTTGGCGCACCATTGCGCTGAAGTCGAACTGGCTCTTGAAAGTTGCGACCACCCAAGGCAAGGCCTCCACAACGCGGGCGTCCGCATCAGGCTGGGCCAGAACCTTCATGAGGAGATTGTCGGGCCGGGTGCGTGTTCGGGCTTTGGTGACGTGAGTGAATCCCGGATAGCCGAGGGCGCTCAGTTGTGCGCGGAAGAGATCGTCCGATCCCCCTTGCGGATCCTGGCCTGCGGAAGTTTTCATCCGGTTCCGCAGTTGCGCAGTCAGCGGGCGTGCACCGTTTTCAAGCAGCGACAGGTACGGCTGCGAAACGCCGAGCAAGGACGCCGCACGGACCTGCGTCAGGCCATTCCTCTTTCGCCATCGCAATACTTTCGCCATTTGTGCCTCTTCACCAGCGTAGCATGTAATATTACAACTGCACTGCCTCCAGAAACGCCCGCGCTTCCGTGAGTCGGATCTGGCGTAGTCACAACATCAAGCCGCATGGTCGGCCTTGATCTGAATCCTCCCGGCCACGCTGCACTTGGTGACGGACAATCATGGCACCCATGGCACGCCGGACCTGATTGAACGCTGGTTTGGTGAGCTGACCAGCGGCGAATCCGCCGCTACTCCTTCTTAAGCGTCGATGACCTAATCGCGGCCATGAACGAGTTCCTCGAATCCATTGTGGCCAAACTCGCGCGCTGCCGCCAGACTCTTGAACAGATCCAGTCCGGCTGCACGGCCCGAAAGCCCCGCAAACGAAAGCCCAGCTAACTCGGAGACATTACACTGGCTATTCAGAACCGGATGCGTGCCTGCACCAGCAGGAAGCGCATGGTCGTCGCCGTGTGATTAGTGACACGGCCGAAATTCGTGGACACGGGATCCACCACGGGCGCGGCGAACTGCGAGCGGTTGAACACGTTCAACACATCCAGCCTTAGCTGCAGTGCAAGGTCTTCCTTGAAGCGGAACTCGCGCTGTACGTTGGTGTCCATGCGGTTCAGACCGTCTGCGCGCACGTTGCCCAGGCGAATGGGAAACACGCGGCGATGAAACGCGGCCGGCTGCCGCGCGGCCACGCGTTCGAACCCATCGAGATTGAACCAGCGGTCGAGCGTACGGTCCCCGTTGGAGATGTTCGCGGTGTCGGCGTTGTGGAAGAGATTGGGCCAGTTCAGCGGCTCGCCCTGCTGCCATTCGTAAGTGGCGGCGATCTGCCATCCGCCCGCGAGATGGGAAAGCAGCCCCGATTGCAGGTACTGGCGTCCTCGGCCAAAGGGCAATTCCCACACGCCCGTTGCCGAGACGCGATGGGGGAAGCTGTCGTTTGAGATCTGGTACGTGGGCGCGGCGTCGAACTCGTTAAAGTAAAGAACTGATCGGCTTCGCGTCCGCGCATGGCGACGTAAGCGGCGTTCAGGCTCAGCCCGCGCGCGAAACGGCGTTGGTAGGTTGCTTCAAACGAATCCGTGCGCACCCTCCCCAGGGGGGCGAACGTTTGGGACACCCCGTTCATGTGCGGGAAGGGGCGCAGCAGACTGTTCTTGCGAATGAGTGCTCCGGTGTAATAGCCCTGCGTCGAGAGTTGCTGAAACGCCGCGCGATCGGACTGCTGCAGGGCCGGGAAGTTGGCGAGCCGGAACGGATTCGCCACGTTCTGGTTCATGTTGGTGGCGATCGCCTCGTTGCGCGTGTTCCCGTTGGCCCAATACTGCTCCGGCAGCGCATCCAGGCGTTGGGTGACGCGCGTGCGATCCGAAAAGCTGCCGGCGTAGCCGAAACTGATCACGTTCTGGCCAATCTGCTTCTGCAAGTCTACGCGCCAACGCTGCTGGCGGGCACGGCGCGTGTCGAAAGGCATGAAGGTCCATCCCAAGCCGGCTCGCGCCAACGGACCCAGCGCGCTGCCTACGGGCGCGTCGAAGCGCGACCCGTCGGGCCGTACCGGAAACGGATCGGCCATGGGCGAAACGCCCGCGCGCGGATTTCCCAACAGCCAGTCCACACCGAAATTGTTCGTGGGGTTGCTGGAGGTGGCGCGGCTGAAGCCGAACAGGTCCGGCTCGCGCAGCGTCGCGTTCAACGTGTCGAAGTAGATGCCGTAGCCGGTGCGCAGCACCGTGCTCGCGTTCAAGCTGTAGGCAATGCCGATGCGTGGCATCCACACCAGCTCGTTCTGGTTCAACCGCTCGGGCGCGCCGCCGATTCCGGCATAGCGTGATCCACCCCGAACCTGGAATTGCGCGGGGGACAACTCCGGAATCGGGCTGCGCGCATAGGCCGCCTGCGCGCCTTCGGTGATCGGCAGGCTGAGGTCGCGGTCGAAGAACGTCAGCGCGCGGCGGAACCGCTCGCGCAGCCCGAGTTCGTACTCCAGACGCAGCCCCAGATTCAGCGTCAGCTTGTTGGTGACGCGCCACTGGTCCTGGACGAACCAGCCGAACGAAAAGCTGTTGGTCGCATGCGAGTCGTTCGAGTCGATGCTGAGCCCGTTCGGCAATCCCATCATGAAGGCCGCCCAACTGTGGCCGAGGTTGCCGGCGGGCGTCAGGCCATCGTCCTCGCGCCGCGTGAATTGGTTCGTGAAACTGAAATTGCCTGAAGTGTTGCCGGGCTGGCCGTTAAACTTCTGGTAGCCGCGTCCGCTCATGCCGGCGCGGATCGTGTGCGCGCCGCGAATGTGCATCACCGTGCCGTTGGTGCTGAACAACTGATTGCTGGCGAACGCGGCTACGGGTTGCCCCATGGTCTGATAGCCGGCCGCGGCCATCACGGGCAGCACCGCGTTGACGCCCGCCTTCTGGTCCAGATAGGCGGGCAGGCCCAGCTTCGACGGCGGGAACGAGAAGGGCACGGTGAAGGCCGAACCCTCTTCGAAGTCGCTGAACGAGGACAGTACGTCGAACACCGTCGAGCCGGACTTGGTGAACACGTAATCGAGCATCACGCTCTTCAGATTGCGATTCACGCCGTTGGTGTGCAGGCCGCGCTGCGTCTCGTAGGTCCAGTCCTGGCGGTCTTCGCGGTACTTCATCCAGGTCCACCTGCCGAACAGCCGGTGCCGGTCGGAGAGGCTATAGTCGATGCGGTTGGAGATCGACCTGTAGCTCCAGTTAAAAGGCTCGGCGGAACCGGTGTAGTTGTTCAGCGGCTCGTCTCTGGGATTGAGCGGAGGCGTGTTCGGCGTGGGCAAGAAGCCCGCGTAGGCGCGGTAGGCGGGGTTGACGATCCGGTTCTGCGGCAGCACGTTGCCGGGCAGCGGGTCGCGGACGAAATTGCGCGGGCGGCTGGGATCCACGCGAACGGAGAGCGGATCGTAGATGGTGTAGCGCACCGCGTCGATGCGCTGCAGGTCGGCGAAGTCGCCGTTACGGTTGGCCATCGTGGGCAGCGTGCGAATGAATCCGGTCTCGGCGTTCTTGCGATCCTCGAAGCCATCCACGCTCAGGAAGTAGAACAGCTTGTTGCGCCCGTCGATCACCTTCGGGATGCGCACTGGCCCGCCGATGGTCACGCCGTAGTTGTTCGAGCAGCCCGATGCAATCATCGGCCGGTTGCGCAGTTCGTTGGCCCGCGCTGTATTGCCCGCCGTTTCCGCGGCGGCAATCTGCCGGTAGTAGGCCTGCTTCACGAAGAAGCGCGCTCCGTTCCACCGCTCCTGCCAGTGCTGCCAGGTCACGTTGCCGTGGGTCTGATTGGCGCCGGCCTTGGTCATGATGGAGACGCTAAGCCCGGACCCATGGCCTACCGAGGCATCAAAATTCGATGTGTCCACCTTGAACTCCTGGATCGTCGTGGAGTAGGGAAGGTAGTTGGCGCTGTAGTTCTGGCCCACGTTGGGGGCTCCATCCAGCGAGTATTCCGTGCCGCCGACACGTGATCCGTTGTTGGCTTCGTTCACGCCGCCCAGGGCATTGACGCCGTTGTAGCGGCGGCTGTTGCCCGATTGCACGCCGGGCACCAGCTTCAGCAGGAGCAGCGGGCTGTTGTTGAAGGTGGGAAGATCGGTGACGTTGCGGTTATCCATCACGCGCCCGGCGGACACGCTGGCCGTCTCCAGGATCTGCGAATCCGCCGATACCGACACCGATTCCGTCACGCCGCCGAGATCCAGACGCACTCCCACCTCCAGCCTGGTTCCGATGGGAAGAACGATGCCGTTCACAACGCCCTGCTTGAATCCCTGCGCTTCCACCCTCACCTGGTAGCTGCCCGCCACGAGAAAATTGGCTTCGTAGTAGCCCGTGTCGTTGGTGCGGAGACTGGTTGACACGTTCGTGGCGGTGTTGGTCACGGTCACGGAAGCTCCACTCACCGCCGCCTGGGACGGATCGACGACGCGGCCGAAAATCACGCCGCGTACCTCCTGCGCATGGGCCGCGGTTGCCGCGAGAAATAGAATGCAGAGGACTGCCGGATTCAGCTTCATGGAATCTCCTCCAACAGCCCGGCCTGGGGCCGTCGATCAAAACACCAGCTTAAGCGCCAGTTGAATATCGCGCGCCGCGTTGGCCTGCGAAGTGATCACGCCGGCGGCGGCTGAACCGATCTGCGTGTTCGGAAGACCGAACTCCGCGCGGTTGGCGATGTTGAATGCCTCCGCGCGGAACTGAAGCGAGACGCGTTCACGCAACGGGATGTTCTTGAACAGCGAGACGTCGAAATTGGCAACCCCGGGCCCGCGCAGCGCGGACAGGAACCGGGTGGTGTTGCCGAAGGTGTAAGGCGCCGGTGCTGTGAAAGCGGAAGCGTCAAAGTACCTCCCGACGCGGGATGCGATACGCCCCTCGCGGGCGCCGGCGTTGCCGTTCGACCAGTTGGGACGCTGCGCTCCGCCGAAGTTGAACAGCGTGTTCGAGGCCATTGTCGGGCTGAGCGGCACACCGCTGCGGAAGGTGGCGATGCTGTTGATCTGCCAGTTGCCCAGCACCCAGGTGGCCGGCCCCCGCCGCGAAAGCATGGGCTTGCCCACGCCAAACGGCAGTTCCCACACACCGTTGATGGCCAGGAAGTGCGGTGCATCGTAAGAGGCCACGCTGCGCTCATTGCGCCGGTTGTGCTGGTCCTGCAGGCTGTCGCCCGCGAACTGCTCACCGGGGAATCCCGTGGTGGTGGCGCCAACATCGTCTATCAGCTTCGAGAATGTGTAGGAGAGCACCAGGCTCACGCCCTGCGCGAACCGCCGTTCCAGTTTGGCTTGCAGTGAATGATAGGTGGAGGCCCCGTAGGATAGGTTGCCGATGGTGATGGCGTTGAAGTGCGGGTACGGCCGCAGCAGTTGGCCGCGCGCCACGCGGGGTCCGCTCAGCGGACCGGCTGTGATGCGTCCGGCGAACGGATTAGTGACCAATTCCCGGATCGAGTCGCCGGTGGCCAGGAACTGGTTCGGCATCTGGTTCGGATTGAGGTTTCCGAACAGGTGCAGGCCGCGGCTGCCGGCGTAGGCGATGTCAGCCAGGAAGTTGCCCGCCAGAGTCCGTTGGATGTTCAGATTCCACTGCTGGGCATAGGGATTGCGCCGGCTGCGGTCCATGGCGATGACGTTCTGGCCAACCAGTGTCAGCAGGCCTTGAGCGCTGCCTGTGCCACGGATGAAGCCGTCCGGGAAGGGATTCGACAGACGGTTCGTCGGCGTGATGCCGTCGAGCGTTCCCACCCACTGTGTCTGCGCCTGGTAACCACTGATGGGCACGGCGGCGCCATTGTATCCGCCGCCGGTGATGGGGGCGAAGAAGATGCCATAGCCGCCCCGGACCACGGTCTTGTCGTTGAGGGACAGCGCGAAGCCGAAGCGCGGGGCGACGTTGTTGCGGTCCGCGTCAAAAGCGTTGCGAGGCAGTCCGGCGGCCCCGGGGAAGGTCAGCCCGCCGCGCAGCGAGAGTCCCGGGACCTGCAAGGGAGATGCCGCGCTGTAATCGAAGTTGGTGTGGCGGTTGAACCGCTCCGTCCACGGCCGGTTCTCGTCGTAGCGCATGCCCAGGTTCAGCGTGAGCCGCCGGGTCACCTTCCAGTCGTCCTGGAAGTACACCCCATAGTAACGGAACAGGTGATTCTGGCCAGGGCCGTCGGAGTTGATCTGGCCGCCGCCCGTACCCAGCAGGAATGACGCGAAGCCGGTGCCGGCCAGCGGTGAGGCCACCACCGGGTCGGGCCCTTGCGTGAACCCCGGATTGAAGGTGGTGCCGAAGACCGCTCCGCCGTACCGCGGTGTGGCGAGACGGTTGACGCCGAAGTTGCCGCCGAACTTCATGGTGTGCTTGCCGGCAATGCGCGTGGCGTTCGCTGTCTCGTGGAAGGTCTCATACGCGTCCCCCAGAATGCCGCAACTGCCCATCAGGCCTCCGCCTGAGTCGGGCGCTTGAATGGTGACGCCAAGTCCGGTGATGCCGACGTTCGGGAAGCAAGGGCGCAGAGCAGTGAACAACTCACCCAGATAGGCGGGCAGACCCAGCCTGCGCGGATCGAAGCCCAGCGCCGGGCCCGCGCGGCGTATGGTGTAGCGCAGGTAGCTGGACCCCAATTCGATAACGAAGGTGGGGCTGAGCACGTGGTTGTAGTTGAGCGTGACCTGGCGCTGGTTCAACTGGTCGTTGCCAAGCACCGGCGATGAAACACGCAACTCGGCGGAATCGCCGTAGATGGGCGGCCGGTTGTGCGGCGTGTTGTTCATGCTGAAGCGTCCGTAGATCCGCTGGGCGCTGTTGACCATGTGGTCGATGCGCGTGCTCAGCGTGTTCTTGATGATGGGCGCCGACGGATTGGCGGCGAAGTTGTTGACGTTGGTGAACGCGGCCCCGGGCGCATTGGGAGCCGGGAAGTAGGGCAGCAGATTGCGCGCCACGGGGTCGAATCGCGAGACGGGGATCATGTTGCCGGCAAACGGAGTGCGCATCGAACGGCCCGGGCGTGCCGGGTCCGCCATCGTGCTGAACGGATCGTAGACGTTGATCAACTGGCCCCCGGCCGTTCGGGTCTCACCGAAGTTGCCCTGGCGCTCGAGCATCGTCGGCATCGTGCCCGTGGTGATCAACCCTCTGACCCAGCGCAGACCTTCATAGGAGGCGAAGAAGAACGTACGATCCTTCCCCCGGATCAGGCCCGGGATGGTGAGTGGGCCGCCCACCGCGGCGCCGAACTGGTTGAAGCGGAATGGCGCTTCGCGGCGCCCGGCGCGGTTGATGAAAAAATCGTTGGCGGTGAGCTTGTCATTGCGCAGGAAGTCGAACAGGGTGCCGTGCAACTGGTTGGTGCCGGCCTTGGTGACCAGGTTGATCACGCCGCCCGCGGCGTTTGAGAACTCGGCGCTGAAGTTGTTGGTCTGCACCTTGTACTCCTCAACGCTGTCGAGCGACGGGAACATGGCCGGACCGTTGAACGCCGGGTTTGAGTTGGCGCCGCCATCTAACAGAAAGGAGTTCTGGTTGGGCCGCGATCCGTTGATGGAGACGAACTGGTCGTTGTACATGCCATAAGCCACTTCGGTGAAGCCGCGCGAGGCGCGCACGCCCGGAATCAGCGTTGCGAAGCCATAGGAGTTGCGGCCGTTCGTTGGCAGGTTCACGATGCGCGTGTTGTCCACCAGGTGGGCGAGAGAGGCCGATCCGGTTTCCAGCATCGGGCCTTGCGCTGTAACGGTGACCTGCTCGGAGACGGCGCCCACTTCAAGCGCGAAGTCGAGCCGTGCCACCTGCGCCACATCCAGCTTGACGCCCTGTCGGGTGACCGTTCTGAAGCCCTCCCGCTGCACCTGGATATCGTAGGTGCCGGGGTCGAGGAAGGGCAGGTTGTAGAGCCCTTGCTCGTTGGTGGTCACCGCGCGGCGTGCGCCCGTGGCCGTGTGAACGGCTGCCACCTGAACACCGGCCACCACGGCTCCGGATGAGTCTGTGATGGCGCCGCTAACCTGCGCCTTCTCGGTTTGAGCGAGCACCGGCAGCACCGCCGCCAGACACAGAGCGAAGTGTTTGAAATGGCTCAAGAAGCCCTCCTTACGGTCCAAGTGGAAAGGAGCATATCATAACTAGCCGACGAAATCGAAGCGGCCGTCGGAGTTCAGCCGGTAGGTGCGGCCGCGCCAGACGATCCGGTTGCCGAAGTAGCCGGAAAGCCAGAAGGCGAAGCGCGCCGCGTCTTCAATCCACAGCAGCATCCAGTCCGCCCGCGATAGCCTGGCGCCAAGAACGCGCGTGGCCACCATGTACGCCAGGACGGCCCGCAGGGTGAGCGCGGCCGCGGCGAGCGGCCACAGCATGGGCCAGCCAAGGAAGGCGGCGATGGCGAAAGGGAGCGGTTGAGTGAACACCTCACCGGTGTAACCCCAGGGACGCGAGCGGCGCGTGGAGCGGGCCCAGCGCACGCGGTGGGTGAGGTTCTCGCGGAACTCACCGCCGCCGATGTGGTGCTCCGGGATGGCCTGGGAGAGCACCACCGTCCAGCCGGCTTGAGCGACGCGCTGGCCGATGACAAAGTCCTCGGCGAGGTACTCGCGGAAGGCGTTCCAGCCGCCAACCTGCTCCAACGTCTGGCGGCGGATGGTGCTTGTGGGGCCCAGCGTGAAGCGCATGCCTTCGAGCAGGCGCGCGGTGAAGATGCCGGCGAAGAAGTGGGTGTTCATGCCCAGCGCCTCAAGGCGCGACCAGAAGCTGGCCACCGGAATCGCCCGGTAGGGGCAGGTGGACATGCCTACGCGGGGGTCCGCGAACTCGCTGGCAACCTGGCGAAGGAAGCCCGGGGGGCAGTACATGTCGCTATCGATCATCACCAGCAGATCGTGGGCGGCGGCGCCTGCCATGGTGTCGAGGCTGAAGACCTTGGCGTTGGCGTAAGGCGGCTCGCCCGTGAGGATGAAGCGCGCGGGGACGTGCGGGTATTGGCCCATGAGGCGCTCGGCGACGGCGCGCGCGGGGTCTGCCGGGTTGCGCGTGGCGAAGAGGATCTCGAAGGCCGGGTAGTCCTGCTCAAAGGTGGAGCGGAGATTTCGCTCGAGTCCGCTATCGGCGCCGGCAAGGGGCCGCAGGACGCTGACGGGTGGCAAGGGAGCCGGAGGAGGCGGGGGCGCGTGGAGGAAGTTCCGCGCGGCCAGGATGGCGAGGACAGAGTAGACAATGCTGCCCGCCAGCAGCGCGGCGAGAACCCAGGCGAGTACCATCGTTCCAGAGATCAGGTTAGCAGCGTTGGGGTACGATGGTACTTTCCCCCTATGGCTCTGCGTTTCTACAACACGCTCACCCAGAGTGTCGACGCTTTCGTGCCGGCCGACGGACGCACGGTGCGGATGTATACCTGCGGCCCGACGGTGTACAACTACGTTCACATCGGGAACCTGCGGACCTTCACTTTCCAGGACCTTCTTCGGCGCTGGCTGGCCGCGCGCGGCCTGGTGCTGGACCATGTGATGAACATCACCGACGTGGATGACAAGATCATCCGGAAGGCGATGGAGCAGGGCAAGACCATCACTGAGTACACGGCCGCTTACGAGAAGGCGTTTCTGGAAGACGCGGCCACGCTTCGCTTGCAGAGGCCGGAGCGTCTGGTGCGTGCGACCGAGCACATCCCGGCGATGGTGGACATCATCGAAGGCCTGAAGCAGCGGGGCCTCACGTATGAGAGCGAGGGGTCGACGTACTACCGGATCTCGCGGTTCCCGGAGTACGGCAAGCTGTCGCGGATTGACGTGGGTGGCATGCGCGCCGGGGCCCGCGTGGACGTGGACGAATACGACAAGGACAACGCGCGGGACTTCGTGCTGTGGAAGGCCCGTAAGGACGATGAGCCGTACTGGGATACGGCGCTGGGCGCGGGGCGTCCGGGCTGGCACATTGAATGCTCGGCGATGGCGATGCAATACCTGGGCTCGACGCTGGACATCCACGCGGGGGGCATCGATCTGACGTTCCCGCATCACGAGAACGAGATCGCGCAGTCGGAAGGTTTGACGGGGCAGCCGTTTGCCCGCTTCTGGATGCACAGCGAGCATCTGATCATCGACCAGACGAAGATGTCGAAGTCGCTGGGCAACATCTATACCTTGCGCGACCTGCTGGCGATGGGCTACACGCCGGAGGCGATCCGGTATCTGCTGGCTTCGGTGCCGTACCGCAAGAAGCTCAACTTCACGCTGGACGCGCTGGCGGCGGCATCGGCCTCGATTGACCGGCTGCGCAGCTTCAAGCTGCGGCTTGAGACGGACCGTCTTCCGGACTCCACACAGGCCGGATTGCTGGAACGCACGGCGGAGGCGCTGCGTCAGTTTGAAGAAGCGCTGGACGACGACCTGAACACGGCCGAGGCGCTGGGTGCTGTGTTCGAGCTGGTGCGCGACGCCAACACGGGGATGGACGCGGGCGAGTTGGGGCGCGGCAACGCGGGGCCGCTGGCTGAGTTCCTGGCCCGTTTCGACGCCATCTTCGATGTGCTGCGGCCCACCGTAGCCGAAGGCGCGATCAGCGACGCCGAGGTGGATGCGCTGATCGCCGAGCGCACGCAGGCGAAGCGGTCGCGCGACTTCCAGCGCGCCGACGCCATTCGCGCCGGGCTGTTGGAGAAGGGCGTGGTTCTTGAAGACACCAAGGACGGCGTCCGGTGGAAGCGCAAGTAGCGGTTGAGTGCGGAGAGACGTCTTGAACCTTGATTCCAAAGTGGTGCACGCGGGCGACCGGAAGCGCACCGGCGGGCATGTGCCGGTGACGACGCCGATCTATACGGCGTCGAGCTTCTTCTACGACCGGGCGGAGCAGCTGGACCGCGTGTTCGCGATGGAGGAAGACGGGTTTGCCTATGCCCGGTACGCCAACCCGACGAACGCGGCGCTTGAGGAACTGATCACAGCGCTTGAGGGCGGCGCGGGCACGCTGGCGTGCGCATCGGGCATGGCGGCGATTCAGATCGCGCTGACGGCGGCGTTGATGGACCGGCGGAAGTCCGTGGTGGCGGCGAGCGCTCTGTACGGCGCGACGACCAGTGTGTTGATGAAGGTGCTGGAGCCGTTCGGCACCGAAGTCACTCTGGTGGACATCTGTGACCTGGACGCGGTGCGGGCGGCGATGGGCCGCGCGAATCCGGGGGCGGTGCTGATTGAGACCATCTCAAACCCGCTGGTGCGCGTGCCGGACCTGGATGCGATTGCCGCACTGACGCACGACGCCGGAGCCGCGCTGCTTGTGGACAACACGTTCGCCTCACCGATGCTGGTGAGGCCGATTGAGCATGGCGCGGACTTCGTGGTGCACAGCGCGACCAAGTACCTGGCCGGGCACGGCGATGTGCTGGCGGGGCTGGTGACGGCGAACGCGGCGCACATCGAGCTGTTGCGAAGCCTGTCGCGCGCCTATGGTCCGGTGCTGGGTCCTTTCGAAGCGTACCTGACGATGCGCGGCGTGAAGACGTTCGCGCTCCGGATGGCGCGGCAGTGCGAGAACGCGTTGACGGTGGCGGAGTGGCTGGGCGCGCATCCGCGGGTGGCGCGGGTACACTTTCCGGGCGACCCGGCGCACCCGGACGCCGCCGTGATCCGGAAGCTGCTGCCCGATGGCCGCTACGGCGCGATGTTGAGCTTCGAACTGCGTGAGGGCCGGCGCGAGGACGTGTTCCGGTTCATGGACAGCCTGAAGATGATCGTGCCGGCGACGTCGCTGGGTGATGTCCACACGATGGTTCTCTACCCGCCGATGAGTTCGCACCGGGATCTCTCGCCGAAGCAGCGCGAGCGGATCGGGATCACCGAGGACCTGGTCCGTTTGTCGATGGGGATTGAAGCGGCGGCGGACATCATCGCCGACCTCGATCAAGCACTGGCCGTCTAGCGCCAGGGCTCGGCGGTGAGATCGCGGAGAGGCCCCCTCGCGTAGTGTCCGAGGGACTGCAGGGCCTTCATGCCATCGCGGGTGAGGACATGGCCCGCCAGATCGGCGAGGACTCCGGGGAGTTCGGCCTGGGGGGCTTCGAAGTCGAGGTAGTAGATCAGGTCCCAGATGCCGCTGAAGTCATCTTCGCGCTGGCGGCGGAAACGCTGCCACCCGGAGGCGGTTCCGGTGAGCGGACGGCTCTCGATGCGAATGACCCCAACGCCGGGGCGTTCACCGAACGCGGACAGAGCCCGGTAGAGGGCGCCGTCGACATTGGGCAGGCAGAACATGACGGTGCTCTTCACCGGCTGGCCGGGTTCGCGCGGGGCAGCGGGGCCGGGCCGTTCCACCTGAAGAAAGCGCGTGTGGTTGTCATCGCGATCCTGCAGGTTGGGGCGGAGGATCCGCATGCCGAGATCCTTGGCGGCCTGCACGCTGGCGATGGCGGCGGCGCTGCGTTCATTCGCGGCCAGAATTTCCTTGGCCGCCCCGGCGGTGTCATAGACTGCGCGGACGGCCAGACCGAGCGCGCGGATGTTGCCGCGGCACTGGTCAATGGCCTGGAAGTGGCTGCGGACCACCTTGACCTCATCGAGCTCCGCGCCCGGGCAGCCGAGGAGGTTGTGGCGGATGCGAAGGATGAGCTCCCGGGTGACGTGGAAGCCTTCGCGCATGGCGTAGTCGAGCAGCAGGTCGTAATAAGGATAGACGCTGCCGGCGGTTGAGTTCTCGATGGGGATGGCCATGGCATCGGCGGCCCCGGTGGAGACGGCGGCGAAGACGTCGCTGTAGTCGGCGCAGGGGACGATCTCTATGTCCTGGCCGCGAAAGAAATCGAGTGCGGCGCACTCGCTGTAGGAACCTTTTTCACCCTGGATGGCGACTCGCATGCGAAACTCTCATGGTCGCACAGGGACGGCGGCGGTCACTTCGCGCCGAGGTTCTCATACCACTTGATGTTCGCGGTGGCACCGCCGATCATGATGATGTCGGGGCGTTTGTCGCCGTTGATGTCGGCCACCTGGCAGCCGGAGGCGGACATGCCTTTGAGGTCGAGCACTTCGTGATGCCAGGTGGCGGCGTTATCGTCCTGGGCGAAGAAGAGGTGGGATTCCGCGACGGCGCCGCGCGCACGGTCCCCGGCCACGATGTCATCGCGGCCGTCGCCGTTGAAATCGCCGGTGCAGACTTCATGGCCTTCCGTGATTTTGTCGAAGATGACGCGCCGTTTCCAGGCGCCCTTTTCCTCGGTGTAGACAACGACTTCGTTGCCATGCCACGGTTCAACCGAGGCGAGGATGCGGTGCCTGGCCACCTGGCCGAGTTTGACGTCGCTTGAGCCGGCTCGCGGAGCTTTTTCTTCGTGCCCCCTGGAGAGGACTTTGCGGGTCCAGCGGATGTTGGCGCCTTTGCCCGCGGCTTCATGAAGCAGAATGCCGTCGAAGCTGGCGGTGAGGAGGGCTTCGCGGCGGCCCTTGCTCCATTGGACGGGACGCACGCGGTGGAGGACGCCGTTGATGGCGGGGTCGATCATGAGTCTCTTCCATTCGGAGGCGACGGTGGGCGGCGTGTGGTAGTAGACCAGCGGAACCTGATCCTGATCGTAGGTTGGCGCGAGGCCTTTGGGACCGATGAGGGGCGCGTTGATCATCTCCTTTCGGCCATCGCCGTCGATGTCGGCCCAGGCGACGTGGTGGGAGGTGATGAGCTGGTCGATGCGGGTCTTCTCCCAGAGTTGCCTGGGGTCGCCGCGGTGCTTGAGCAGCCAGTTGAGGCCGGGGCTCTTGGCGGCGACCATGCTGAACTCATTCTGGATGGCGATTTCGGGGAAGCCGTCGCCGTCGACGTCATGGGCGGCCATGTTGACGAGGCCGGGCATGTCCTTGACGATGACGTGACGCTCCCAGGTTGGGTTTTCGTACCAGGCGAGCTCGGTGAGGCGCGAGGTCATGCCGAGGATGTCGGGCTTTCCATCCTTATTGATGTCGGCGACGATGACGGAGTAGCCGCCGGGCATCCTGGATTCGATGGTGTGAGCGCGGAACTCGACGGGGCCTGAACCGGCGGCTGCGGCAAGGCTGCAGGCAAGAAGAAGCATGGCGGCGTGGTGAAGCATAGGTTGATTATGTCGCGGCGGCGGGGCCGTGTGTTGAAGCGGGGCGCCGGTGGCGGTCATCATTCGGCCTCCGGGGCGGCGTTACGGAACGAAGCCAATTCCGGTTGCAAGGGCGGAGTGATGTCGTGGTTGAAGTAGCCTTGGGAGACTGTTTCGAAGAAGATGCGGTCGAGATTGCTGGTGGGGCCGGAGCCGATGACGCGGGCGAGGGTTTGCCGGAGAGCGGCTTCGGAGCGGGCGAGGACGCTGGTTGAGGCGTCGAGTTGGGGCTGACGGGCGAGACGCTCGGTCTGGAGGCGGCGGAGTTCGGCGAGGGCGCGGTGGTGGACGCGATCGTGATGGGCGAAGTAGCGGCGGAGGCGATCGAACTTGGGCTCGAGTTCATCGCTGATGATGGCTTCGGGGTGGCTATCGGCCAGTTGGGCTTCAAGGAGCCGGACACGGCGCTTGTTCCAGACGGCGTGCAGAATGTCGTTGAAGTGGACCTCCTCGGTGGCGGTGGAAGGGACGAGGTCCGCGAGGAGCTCGGCTTTGAGGTGTTCGAAGTCGGCTTCTTCACCGGGGGCGATGACGAGTTGGGTGGCGTTGAGGCCATGCCGGAGAGAGTTGCGGGCGGCGGCGGCCTTGCCTTCGGCCGTGCGGGGGCCGGTGGAGTGCTGGGAGTTTGCCTGATTGGCGGCGACCTGGGCAGCGCTGGACATGGTGGTGATCTCCTTGGGTTTGAAAAAAGAAAAAGCCCCGGAATTTCTTCCAGGGCTTTGGTGGAGCGGCTTTCCCAGCTCCGTGTTTAGTATAGCAAATGGAGGGTCGATTTTCCAAACGATTCCCGGGAAATGATTGAATCGAAGGCAAATATAGTTCGTGAACGGGCTGTCGGAGCCAAGTAGAAAGTTCCTATTCCCGGCCAAGTAGAAAGTTCCGGTTTTGGGAATCCGTTTCGGGACCCCATGGTATGTTCGCATAGCCACGCCGGGGTCGCGCCTGGCGTGGTTGCCCAA
>Ga0194132_10007502_pt1 | contig 16213 bp, 16 predicted proteins | sample TA2KigOf80mmetaG_FD_148612 | JGI IMG/M metagenome (GOLD analysis project Ga0194132, IMG submission 148612) | Freshwater microbial communities from Lake Tanganyika, Tanzania - TA2015054 Kigoma Offshore 80m | ecosystem: Environmental > Aquatic > Freshwater > Lake | place: Tanzania: Lake...
GACGACGCCACGCTGCACCGGATGGAGCGTGCCGTCCGCGGCAGCCAACCCTTCGATCGTCGTGATCTTCTTGCCACGCACCGAGTGCGTGAGGATCGAGCAGGCGTAGTGAGGGACATCATCGATGAGCACCGTGCAGGCTCCGCACTCCGCGCGGTCGCACCCGAGCTTGGTCCCTGTGAGCCCCAGCTTGTAGCGCAACGTCCAGGCGAGCGTTTCCTGCTTCATCACGTCGACCGGGCGGTTCTGCCCGTTCACGTTCAACGTGACGAGGCGTTCAACACCGCCGCTCGACTGCTGCCCCGAAACAACCGTCGTCCGGAACAGGTAACTGGCAGAGGAGGCAGCCGCGCCGGCGGCGATGACCCCCTTGATAAAGTTTCTCCGAGAGACTGCGTTCTGAGAATCTTCGGTCATCGTGATATCTCCCTCGCCCTGAACCCACGCCACACGCCCACTCATAAGGCCAATGCGCAGCTCGGACCGGCGGGCCAGAGCCCAGCACCTGCTGCGGCAGGCTAAAAACAATAGGCCAAACGCGGTTCGTTTTCAAATGTTTTCGAGGAATTCCAGAGTCAGCGCTGACGGCCCGGAGGCCCGCGGAACCGCCGCCCGGAAACGGGCGCTTGACCGCGTCCGTCCGGCTTCTTACGATTGTCGATTACATGACCGGCACGGGCCGAGGGGGCCCACCCGATACCTCGGCGCTAGTGCGGGCGGCAGAGTGGCTAGGGCGGACCCTCGGCGACTGGCGCCGACGCCGCGCCGGCTCGCGCGACGACAAGTTCATTCGAGTCTGGAAGAGGGCGTGGACGGCGGGATGCGAATCGCGCTGGAACGGTCTGACACGACAGGAAGTGCCGCATAAGCAGGGCCCTGAGCACGACACCTGGCTGGCCGGTTGGCTGTGGGCGGACACCCAGCCGGATCGCCGCGACCCGAACCGGGCCCAGAGCTTCGCGCACCCGCGGCGACGCGCGATTGACCACACGGAGTGATTGGGCGGGTTGGACTAGCTGGGAACCCGGGCCACGCTCGTGCGTGGGACCCGCGGACCGCGCACGACGCTTTCGACCGCCGTCCGCAGCTTCTTCAAATCCTCCGCGTCCGTGAACAGCTCCACGACCGTCGGCATCTTCGCCAGAGGACCCGTCATCCACTGGCGAAGGCCGGACTCGTCGGCTGTGGTCAGCACGAGGGGCACTCCGTCATCCTAGGACGGCCGGCAGCGCATCTGCATCAGCTCCTGCCAGCTTGCTTCCGTGGCGCGCGCCATGTCTACCACGATGGCCTGCGGGTGAATCGCGAGAACAAAGACGTCGAGCCGAGAAAGGTCACTCGGTGCGACAAAGGCGGCGAACCCGGCGCTATCCAACGTCCGCTTGAGAAGATCTGCGGTGGGCCGTTCGTGGCTGTACACCACAACGACGGGTACTGACGGCTAAGGGGACATACAGCGCCCCGTCGCAAGCCGAGTGCCCGGCCCAGGCGCCCCTTGAGGCCCGAAAGTCTCCCGCCAACGCGCCAAAAGGCACGTGCCGGCTGGGCTAGCGGGACTTGGCCGAGGTCCAAACGCTGAAGGGCTTGGGCGCGTAGGCCCAATCTCGCCCACTCGCGTCCGCTCAGGAGGGGTGAGCAATGACGTGCGGATATGTCATGATGCCACGAGTCGAATCATGGCTCCGCCAAGTGCTGACCTCGCGCGGCCGGGTACGTCCCCGCGTGCCAGCCGTCGCCTGCTCGCGACAGCCGTCGTCGCACTACTGCTCAGTGCGTCCGCGGCCCTCGCGCAGCGCATCTGGGTGGGCCCGGGTGGAGTCGGCGGATTCCGACGCACACCACCCAAGTGGGCAAAGCTCGTCGACTTCGACGGCACGTTCCTCTACTGCCGCGGCTTCTACGAGTCGGTCCGCTACGAGGACGGCGGCACTGGATGGTGGACCGACTACCCCGGCGCGGACAACAACTTCTCCGTGCGGCTCGCAGAGCTGACGCGCGTCCACGTCAAGCTGGGCGCCGACCGTCAGCCTAACTTCGTCGTTGTGGCGCTGAGCGACCCGCTGCTCTACCGATGTCCGATGCTGTTCATGGAAGACGTCGGTACAGCCGAGTTCACCGAGGAGGAACGGAAGAACTTGCGTCAGTTCTTCCTCAAGGGCGGATTCCTGTGGGTCGACGACTTCTGGGGCTCGGCCGCGTGGGACTACTGGGAGCGTCAGATCACGTCCGTGCTCCAACCCGGCGAGTTTCCCATCTTCGACATACCCACGACACATCCGATCATGCACGCGCTGTACGACGTGAAGGGGATTCCACAGGTCCCCTCGATCAACTTCTGGTACCGACGTGGTCGCCGCTTCACATCCGAACGGGGAGCCGACAGCGCACAAGTTCACTTCCGTGGCATCCAGGACGCGCAAGGACGACTGATGGTGTTGATGTCGCACAACACCGACATCGCCGATACGTGGGAACGCGAAGGTGAGAACCGCGAGTACTTCGACAAGTTCTCTCCGGCCGGCTATGCCGTCGGCGTCAACGTGGTCCTCTATGCGATGACACACTGACGTGCCAGCGGACTCAACGAGTGAACATTGGGAGTAGCTCACCGACGGCGAAGATCGCGCTCCCCGCGGCGGTGCTGCTGGCCGTCGCGACGGTGGCGTTTGCGCAACGCATCTGGGTGGGCGGTGGCGGCTTCTCCCGCGTGCCCCCGAAATGGGCGACGACCCGCGATTTCGACGGCTCCTTCCTGTATTGCCGGGGCCACTACACCAGCGTACGACGCGAGGGCGGAGGCCAGGGCTGGAGCACGGACTACCCGGGGGCGGACAACAACTTCTCCGTGCGCCTGGCTGAGCTGACGCGCGTCTTCATCCGACTGAACGACGATCGGCAGCCGAACACGGTGGTGGTTCGACTGGCTGATGCGTTCCTCTTCCGGTGTCCAATCCTGTTCATGGAAGACGTCGGCACAATCGAGCTCAGCGAGGCCGAGGTCCAGAATCTCCGCGCGTACTTCCAGAAGGGCGGCTTTCTCTGGGTCGATGACTACTGGGGCACGCGCGCGTGGGCGCATTGGGTCTCGCAAATCGAGCGCGTCTTGCCGTCGGGTGAGTACCCAATCTTCGACCTGCCGCTCGATCACCCTCTGATGCACGCGCTATATGACGTGAAGCGTTTTCTCCAGGTGTCCTCCATTCAGTTCTGGAGCATGAGCGGTGGGAACGTCAGCGAACGTGGCTCCGACAGCCAGCCGGTGCACTACCGCGGCATCCAGGACGCCTACGGCCGGCTCATCGTCCTGATGACGCATAACACCGATGTCGCCGACACCTGGGAACGCGAGGGAGAGAACCCCGAGTACTTCGACAAGTTCTCGCCATCCGGGTATGCGTTCGGCGTCAACATGGTGTTGTATGCGATGACTCATTGACCTACCCGCCCTTGAGAGACCGCCCGACGCAGACGTCGTACACCCACCCACCCAGCACGCCGCCAATGAGGGGACCCACGATCGGGACCCACCACCATCCGCCGTTCGCCGTGAACACGCCGCCGCCCCATCCCGCAACAGCCGTGAACAATCGTGGTCCGAAGTCGCGAGCCGGGTTGATGGCGTAGCCCGAATTGAAGCCGAAGCTGGCGCCGATCACGACGACGAGAAGCCCGACGAGGACCGGCGCGAGACCGCTCGGTGGCGGGGCGTTGCGCGTGTCCGTGATGCCGAAGATCACGCCCACGAGCAATGCGGTTCCCACGATCTGATCGACGAGCCCGCCAGGAACGACGCTGAGGAACGCTTGTGGATAAGTGGCCCAGATCCCGGCGGTTCCCTGGGGGCCGGCCACGTGACGCACGCCGCCGTCGAACTCCGTGAGCGCCTCGGCGTAGGTCACGTACACGATGAATGCGGCGACGAACGCGCCCGCCGTCTGCGCGAGCGCGTACGGCAGCACCTTCGGCCACGGGAAGCGCCGGTGCGCGGCAAGAGCCACGGTGACGGCCGGATTCAGATGCGCCCCGGTCACGCCAGCCGACACGTAGCACCCCATCATCACGGCCAGCCCCCACGCGATGTTGACCCCGAGGGCGCTCCCCACGGCCTGCCGGCTGAGGACGGTCTGCGCCACCACGCCAACGCCGAACACGATCAGGACGAACGTCCCCAGAAACTCCGCGCGCAGCTCTCGGCCCAAGTCCCGCATGCGACTCCTCTCGTTCCGTAAGCGACGATTGTAGACTCACGCTGTCATGCCGCATATCCTCGCGCTCGATCAGGGCACCACCAGCTCGCGCGCCATCGTCTTCGACGATCGCGGAACGGCCGTCTCGATCGTCCAGAAGGAATTCACTCAGCTCTTCCCGCAAGCCGGGTGGGTGGAACACGACCCGCACGAGATCTGGACATCACAGCTCAGCGTCGCGGTGCAAGCCATCGGTCGCGCCGGACTTCAGGCCCGGGAGATCGCCGCGATCGGCATCACGAATCAGCGCGAAACGACGATCGTCTGGGATCGAGACACCGGCGAGCCGATCTACAACGCTATCGTCTGGCAAGATCGACGAACGTCCCAATACTGCGAGTCGCTCAAGCGCACCGGTGCCGAGGCTCTCGTTCGGGAACGAACCGGGCTTCTCATCGACGCGTACTTCTCGGCGAGCAAGATCAAGTGGATCCTGGATCACGTGCCCGGCGCTCGGGCGCGCGCCGACGCCGGTCGGCTCGCGTTTGGCACGGTCGACACGTGGCTGATCTGGAAGCTGACCGATGGCGCGCATCACGTCACCGATGTGAGCAACGCATCCCGCACGATGCTCTTGGACATCAGGACGTGCCGCTGGGACGACGAGTTGCTGCGGCTGTTCGACATTCCGTCGTCGCTCCTGCCCAGCGTGCGATCGTCGAGCGAACGGTACGGATTCGCGGCGGCGACCCTGGGACTAGGGAACGTGGCGATCAGCGGCGTCGCAGGTGACCAGCAGGCCGCGCTTTTCGGTCAGTTGTGCCGTCAGCCCGGCATGTCGAAGAACACGTACGGGACCGGCTGCTTCATGTTGCAGAACGTCGGCACGACACCCCGGACCTCGACACACCAGCTTGTGAGCACGGTGGCGTGGCGCATCGGTGACCGGACCGAGTACGCGCTGGAAGGGAGTGTGTTCATCGGTGGTGCGGTCGTGCAGTGGCTGCGCGACGGACTCGGCCTCATTCGCTCAGCCGCTGACGTCGAGCCTCTGGCCCGTCGCGTACCCGACACCGGCGGCGTCTTCCTCGTGCCTGCGTTCGCGGGTCTCGGCGCGCCCCACTGGGACCCCTACGCGCGAGGCCTCATCGTCGGCATCACCCGAGGTACGAGTGCTGCGCACATCGCACGCGCGGCGCTCGAATCGATCGCGCTGCAGGTGGCCGATCTGGCCGACGCGATGACGGCAGACTCTGGAATCGCGCTGAGCGAGCTCCGGGTAGACGGCGGCGCTGCCACCAACGACACGCTGATGCAGATCCAGGCGAATCTGCTGGGTGCGCCGGTCGTCCGACCGGTGAACACGGAGACGACGGCGGGCGGCGCGGCGTACCTGGCGGGCCTCGCGGCGGGCGTCTGGGCCTCGCCCGAGGCGTTGTCACAACAGTGGCAGGTCGAGCGCCGCTTCGAGCCGCAACTCGATCCCGCGCGCGCGAGCAACCTCCGCGCGCGATGGGCGGAGGCGGTCAAGCGTTCACGCGGATGGGAGGCATGACTGGTCGGGGTGCCCTCGAATCCGCGCGGAGCGCTACGCCGGGCTCGCCGAGTCAGGCGTGGGCGGACCGAGCGGTCCCGCGGTCGTCGGACCGATCGGGCCCGTGACAGCTCCGCGGCCGGTGAGCCCGCGGCCAAATCGCGCGAGCGCCACCGCGCCCATCCCAATCGTCCAGACCAGGTACTCCGCGAGCAGCCCGACACCGACCAACGCCGTCGCCAGGAACCAAAACGGGCCTCCCGCCAGGCCGACCACGCGACCAAGGATCACCGGCGCGGTCACCGCGAGGACGCCAATCGCGGTCGTCGCGATGGGGCCGTACTCTGTCCATCCAAACCGTGCGGTCACCAGCCGCCCCAGGTGACTGGCCACGGCCGTGAATCCGATCAGGGCGAGCACCATGAGCCCCAGAATCGCGAACGGGATGAGGGCCAGCAGCGGAATGCCGATGATCGTGACGGCGAAGAGAACGACGGTGACGACGAGGACTGGCACGAAGAGGATCTGCGCGAGAAACCCGACGACGCCCGCTTTGAGCGGCTCGGCAACGGCACGATCGGCGATTCGCTCGGCGTAATCGCGCGCGAAGAGCATCACCAACGCAGCGAGCAGACAGACGACACCGACGCGGACCAACGTCGAGACGAGCGAAAATGTCCGCCCAAACGGCCCACCGGTCCACCACTCGCGGAATTCGCGGCCCGGCGCGTTCCAGTCGATGTTGATGGGACCCACGGCCACTTCCTGCATGTCACCGCCGATACGAGCACCAGGGTCGCGCTTTAGCGCGCCGCCAACGACGACGACATCACCGGCGACGTCCGCCTTGGGGCCCAGCTCCAGCCCGCCCCCCACGACGACAACTTCGCCGTCCACCCTGCCGAGCACGTGCGCGGCACCGCCAAGCACCACCACATCACCAGTGATCGTCTCGCCTTCCGCCACGTTGACCGTTCCACCGAACCGAACGATATCGCCACCTCGGTTCCGACTCCGCCTGGAGCGCCGTCGCCGCTCCGATGAATCGGGTTCATCAGTGGACGGGGAGGCGGTGGCCGGCGGCGCAGGGGCGTCCGATGCGGCGGGGGGAGCAGGCGGGGCGGGTGCTGGCGGTGGCTGGGCCGGGGCGGGCGTCCCTCCTGCGCCGCTCGGCGCTGTCGGTGTGCCGAGCACCGCCTCACGCTGGGTGTCATCGAGGTACGACAACTGGAGGATCAAGTCGGCATCCGCCGGGAACTTACTGCGAAGCTCGGCGCCAGTCACGGCCTGACCGTCGACCGCAATCGTCCCACCTGCAATCTCGATGGACCGCACGCCGCTTGTCGCAGTCCTCGGCCGCAGCACCACGCCACCGCGAATCGGCAGCACGTCGAACTGGCGCTCGAGCTGCGCGCGGAGCGTCGCCGGGTCGGTTCTCCCGCCTTGGGCAGATGCGGGGATCACGGCGACCGCGGCACCGGCCAGCGCCAACAACAGCCCGAACAAGAGCGGTCCTCCACAACACAGCCGCCGGAGACTCGGACGGGTTGACCTCGACATCGCACTCACTCCTCTTGATCCTCGGACTCGAGCACACGCTGGAGCCCGAACAGTGCCAGCGCGCCCAGCGCGAGCAATCCACCCAGGACACCCAGGGCGCTGGGGGTCAGCAGCGCCGCCGTGGCTCCCCGGCCCAAGGCCGCGGCAATCGTCCACACATCGTCGCCGCGACCGACCGAGGCGGCGACCCAAATGGTGCCTCGCAGCAGGACCCCGAACAGCTGCACGAGCCCTCGGGCGACCAGCGGCAGCAGGAGAAAGGCGGAGCCCAGGGCCCCCACGGCCGACAACATCGCGAAGCCTGCCCACCTGAGTGAACGGCGGGAGCTCGGGTTCACCGACCGCCCGTCCATGTACTGTCACTTACGTAAACAGTTGGCTCGAAGTTGCAGCGGAGGGTGGGGGCGGAGTCAACCATAATCAAATAGGATAGGCGCCGATGAGGTTCCGAGACGTCAGCCGTGAGCAGTGGCGCGCCTTCCTGGCCGCCTACCTGGGGTGGATGCTAGACGGCTTCGACTTCACCATCCTCACCTTTCTCCTCGTCGAGATCCAGCAGGCGTTTGGAGTCAACAACGCCTCAGCCGGGGCCCTGGGCACGGCGACCCTGCTGTTTCGCGTGGTGGGCGGTATTGGCGCGGGCACGGCTGCGGATCGCTGGGGTCGCAAACGCCCCTTGATGTTCTCGATCCTCTGGTACTCCGTGTTTGCCGGTCTCGGCGGGTTCTCGACGTCCTACACGATGCTGTTCGCGTGTCGGGCGCTCTTTGGAATCGGGATGGGCGGGGTGTGGGCGGCCGGAATGCCGCTGGCCCTCGAGCACTGGCCCAGCCAGCTGCGCGGATTGGCGTCTGGTCTCCTGCAGGGTGGGTACCCCATGGGTTTCATCCTGTCGTCGCTGGTGTACCAGCTCGGCCATCCGTTCGTCGCGAAGCAGACCGACGAGCCGTGGCGCGTAATGCTCTGGCTTGGCGTGCTGCCAGCGTTGATCGTGTTCTGGATCGGTCGCCGTGTGAGCGAGAGCCCGGTGTGGCTCGCCAGACAGCGCTCACGCGAGGAAGGCGGCCGACGCGGCGCCAGCGCGTTCTCATTGGCGCGGCTCTTCGATGCGGGCCTCTGGTCCACGACGCTTCATACCTCACTCGTGATGACGGCCTTCCTCTTTCTGTACCAGGCAATCAGCTTCTGGTATCCGACGCTGCTCGGGCGGATGGGCCGGCAGACGCTGCCCTTCCTCATCGCGTTCAACGCCGGCGCGGTCGCGGGGAACGTCATCTGTGGCCGCCTGTCCGAGACCTGGCTCGGTCGCCGCGGCGCCGCCAGCCTGGCGACCTTGATCGGGATCAGTGCCTTGCCGATCTTCGCCTTCCCGGTCGCCACGCCGTGGATGCTCGCGGGCGCGGCCATCATGGGCGCGTTCGCCACGGGGAACTTCGGCATCATGCCGGGCTATCTGAGCGAGCGCTTCCCCACCGCCGTTCGTGCCGGCGGCGCCGGGTTCGCCTATCACGTTGGCGCGGCGCTGGCGTCGGTCGCACCATCGCTCGTCGGCGCGATGGTCGATCGCGGCCTGCCGCTCGAGCGCGCCATGAGCTACTGCATTCTCGTCTCGGGCGCAGCCGTCATCGTGTCGATGTGGTTGGGTCCGGAGACGCGAGGGCGCACGCTCACCGAGACGTAGACAATCAGGCGCCGACCGACCGGGACCGCGTCATCGACCCAGGTGGAAACGGCAACCGTCTCCACCGGACGTAGGCGACCAACGTCGACGCCCCGAGCAGGATGGTCGTGATGATCGCCGAGACGCTCTCATGGCGCACGACGTGCAGCACAGTCGCCGCGACCATGACGATCATGATGCCAATGGCCGATGCGGGCACGAGCCATGGCTGAATTCCCGTCCACGCGGGTACGGTCAGGCCCACGGCCGCCGCCACCTCCGCGACCCCCAGAAACACCTGGAACCATTGCGGAAGGAACGCCTCCATTTGCGCTGCCGCTTCAGCCGGTGGAAACAGGAACAGCGCCCCGTGAGCGAGGAAGACGACTGCCAGAACTCCCTGGAGCACCCACGTCAGACGATTCATGGCCATTGCCTTCCGCGTTCGGTCGGGAAGTTCGGGCGCTACTTGAAGGACGCACCCGCCCCGATGATGAGCATGGTGGATCGAGGCGGCCCAGGCAGGCCGAGCAAACCTGCGGTCGGATCGATCTGGTGGAACCGTACGTCGAGCGTGAACGCGAGGTGCGACTTGATAAACCATCGCGCCCCGCCGCCGTAGTTGATCGTGCGCAGGCGCTGCTCGTCGATCACAGTGATGCCGCTTCCGAGGGGCACGAGCGTCCGCTGCGCTGGTCCGATGCCGCCGCTGAAGTAGCTCCAGCCATCCCCATCCCCGAAATTGAACGACAACTGCGGCGTGACGGCCATGAACCGTTCGGTCAACCCATCGACGGCGGCCACACCGGCCGAGGCCGGTCGCGGCGACTTCACGGCGCGCGCCAGGGCCAACTGTCCCCCGAGCCCAAAGGTCATCGCCTTCCATTTGAGCACATATACGTGAAAGCCGACGTCCGCGCCGAACCCTCGCGCCGGAAGCTCGGTCTGGCGAATGCCGCGACTCTCGGCCAGCTCGGCCTCGGTCGTGAACTTCGGCACGGTGCCCCGCAGGTCCAGCGCGAAACGGGGGATCGAGGGTGGTGGCTCCTGCCCCCAGATTGGCACTCCCACACCCAGCAGGAACCAGACCGTGGCCCCAGCGCACGCAAAACGCCGCATGAATGACAGGCATTGTAGCGGACGCTTGCGTGCGCACCATTCCGACACGTTGACGCTCATTCTCCTGGACAGCTAGCATGAGCCACGTCTAACTATGGATCGGTACGCCTCGCTGCCCCCATTCCACGAACGCTTGCAGCGCCTGCCCGAACTGGCGACGGATCTCTGGTGGAGCGCGCACCGCGACGCCCGCAACGTGTTCCGGCGACTGGACTACTCGCTGTGGCGCCGGACGGCGCACAACCCCGTCTTGATGTTGTGGCGCATCGCGCCGGCGAGGCTGGCCGCGGCCGCTGCCGACAATGCGTTTCTGGCGCTGTACGCCCGCGCACTCGAACGGCTCGACAACGCGCGGGCGGCGAAGGGCTCGTGGTGGGCCGTCCGCTTTCCGCAACTGGCAGGTCAGTCCATCGCCTACTTCTCAGCCGAGTTCGCGGTGCACCAGTCGCTTCCGATCTACGCCGGAGGATTGGGCGTGCTGGCCGGTGATCACTGCAAAGAGGCAGGCGACCTCGGTGTCCCGCTCGTCGGCGTCGGCTTCATGTACCCGCAGGGCTACTTCCACCAGCAGGTGTCGCCTGACGGATGGCAGCAGGAGGTCTACGAGCACCTGAACTGGTCGGATGCGGCCATCGAACCGGCGCTCGGGCCTGATGGACAGCGCTGCGTGACGGCGGTTCCGCTCGGCGACCGCACGGTCCTGGCCAACGTGTGGCAAGTCCGTATCGGGCGCGTGCAGTTGTACCTGCTCGACACGGACCTGGACGAAAACGCGCCGTGGGATCGCGAGCTGTCCGCGCGGCTCTACGGCGGGGACCGTGAGACGCGCGTGCAGCAGGAGATCATCCTGGGAATCGGCGGTGTCCGCGCGCTCAAGGCGCTCGGCATCAAGCCGGCCGTCTTTCACCTCAACGAGGGGCACGCCGCCTTCGTGGTCCTGCAGCGGATCCGCGACGCGATCGAGGCCGGCGCCACGTTCGACGCCGCGCTCGCAGAGATCCAGCAGACGACGGTCTTCACCACGCATACGCCTGTGCCGGCTGGGCATGACGCGTTCTCGTTCCAGATGGTCGAGAAGCACCTCGAGGGCTGCTGGGGGACGCTCGGACCGTACCGCGATCGCTTCCTCGCGTTGGGCGCCTACGACAACGGCGGCGGCTCACAATTCAACATGACCGCCCTTGCCATCCGGTCGGCTGGCGCGATCAACGCCGTGAGTGCGCTGCACGGGAAGGTGACACGCGAGATGTGGAACGGCATGTGGCCCGGCGTGAGCGAGCCCGACCGTCCTGTGGGCTTCGTGACCAACGGCGTCCATCTGTCCACCTGGGTCGCCGCCGACATGGACGATCTCTTCGCCCAATACCTGGGCCGCGATTGGCTCCAGCATCACGACGACCCAGGCCTGTGGGACGGCATTCTCGCGATTCCAGACGAGGCGCTGTGGTCCGTCCGGGAAGGGCTTCGGCGGTACCTCTTTACCTTCGTGCGTGAGCGGGCGCGCGACCGCTGGACGGTGGAGCGGGTGGGTACGCCGCGGGTGGTGGCGGCCGGCACGCTGCTCGATCCCAACGCACTGACGATTGGCTTTGCGCGCCGGTTCGCAGGGTACAAGCGCTCCGAGCTCATCTTCACCGATCCCGAACGGCTCGCGCGCCTGCTCAACACCTATGACCGCCCGGCGCAGATCATCTTTGCGGGAAAGGCCCATCCGGCCGACGACGTTGGCAAACACCACTTGCAGCGTGTCTACCGGCGGGCGCTCGATCCGATCTTCGGTGGGCGCGTGGCGTTCGTCGACGATTATGATCTGCATGTCGCGCACTTCCTGGTTCAAGGCTGCGACGTGTGGCTGAACAACCCGCGCAAGCCGCTCGAAGCCAGCGGCACAAGCGGCATGAAGGCGGCGATCAACGGTGTGCCGCACCTGAGCATCGGCGACGGCTGGTGGGCGGAAGGCTTTACGGGGACCAACGGTTGGACGATCGAGGGCGGTCTCACCGGGGCCCCGGACGAAGCCGTCGACGCAGCCGATGCCCAGGCGCTGTACACGCTGTTGGAGCAGGAAGTCGTGCCGACGTTTTACGATCGCGACGCGCAGGGCATCCCACGGCGCTGGTTGGCGCTCGTCCGAGAATCCATCCGCACCGTCGCGCCCCGATTCTCGGCACGCCGCATGGTGAAGGAATACGTGGAGAAGAAGTACGCACCCGCCATGAGCCGCCCGGTGACCGTGCCGTGAGCGCACGTCGCGGGACGAGGAACCGACCGAGCCGGCCTGTCCGACGACCTGTCGCGAAAGCGGGGCTCGGGAGCAAGACCCTACTCGCTTGGACAGCCCGCGCGGGAAATTGCTAGATTGAGGACATGCCTCGTAAGACCGTCTTAAAGTCGCGGTGCGCGCTCTGCGGCGCCAAGGAGATCTCCGAGCCAAGAGGCGAAGAGAAGTACTGCCGCGACTGCTGGGACAAGAAGATTGCGGTCGAGGAGATTGTCGCGCACGAGTTCGCGCTCAAGCGCTACATCCGCGCGCACAGCGCCGAGAAGTACCTCATCTATCACTCGACGCTCAAGCGGCCCTGCGGACAGCTCATCGTCGTTGATGACGGGTACGACCTCTTTCTGACACTGGTCCTGTACCCGAACTTCGGCTGGGACGAGCCGGCGTACTATCTCGACGGGGATCCGGAAGGGCGGCTTTTCTTAGAACTACTCGTGGATGTCGTCGCCGCCGAGGTCATTGAGCCGTGGGGTGGCGGAAAATGGCATTTGGAGATTGTCCGGTCCGTGAACCCCGAGCCCGAGGACTGGAACGGCGAAATGTAGAGCCTCGGGACTGCTATAATCCGGACGCTTTCAGTAGCTCACGTCGTTTCTGCTTCGGAGGAACCTATGAACCGCGCACGTGTCGCTCTCGGCGCGACCTTTGTTGCCACTGTGTTGGCCGCCGGCACAGCGCTGGCACAGGCCCCCCCTGAAATGAAGCAAGTCCTCGCCGGGAAGAAGTTCGTCCCGCCCCTCCGGGGCGAAGCCCTGATCGAGTTCACGCCGCCCGTCACCAGGCGTGAAGGCGCGAACGTCGTCACCAGGGTCATCGTTCGTAATGCTTCCCTGGCCCCCGTCCCGCTGCTCACCTTCTCGGAGACCTGGTTCGACAAGACTGGCGCAATCGTGGTCGGCAACAAGGCGAGCATCAAAGGGCTGATGCAGCCCGGCGAGGTTCACACGCTCACGCTCACCACTCCGTGGAAGCCGGCCATGAGCCGCAACAACTTCAACTTTTCACACGGCAACGGTACGGTGAAGCCGCAGAAGGTCGACAAGCTCGCGGATCCGAACGCACCCGCGACCAAGAAATAGGGTTCTTCAGATCGAACGACGACTGAGGCCGGCCGCGCGCCGGCCTTTTGTCTAAGTTCCTTGATTTGCCCCCTCGCGGCAATCGCGGCGTCGACTTTGGTTTGCCATGCCTTCATCAGCCCCGGATTCCGATCTGCGTTGCGCGGTTTGGTGGGCTACGGGATGAGCGCCAGCAGGATCTCATTGAACTTCTCGTCGCCGCACCTGCGCTCACTCAGCTGAACGAAGCTAGCCGCAACACTATCCAACTCGCGCATAGCCGCCCTGAAGCACTCCTGCGCGGCTTGGGCGTGCTGGGTGAATGAACCTTGGTGTGAGCGCCGAAACTCCAGCCCAAGCTGCTGCTTCATGGCAAGGGATAGCGTGTTTTGGCCGGGATATCGGAGAAATCCCGGGGGGCCGCCGCAGTGAAGCGCTGGAAGAACCGCCACATCTCGCGTGTCGCATCAACCGTCCGCGGTGTGGGACCCGTGAGCCAGACCGGCATCGGAACGCCGCCGGGCCAGGTATGCCCACCACCCTCGATGGCGTAGAACGCAACCTCGGCATCGTCCCGGCAACCCGTGTACCGCCGCAGGGTCACACCCGGCGCCGCCCGCGACTCGTCTGGCCGTCGATCGCAGCCATTCAACGCCGCCCGATCGGCCACCCAAGTGGAGATGTCGGGGAGCACCCTTCCGGGCGGACCGGCAGCACCGCCCGTGAAAGGAACGATCGGGTCGGTCGTCCCATGGAGGACCATGGCCGGAACGGGCCGAGAAGGTCGGCACTCAGAGAGGGGCAGGCCGTACGCCCCGGCCACACTGCCGATGGCCGCGATCCGATCGGCCAGCTCACACCCAAGCAACACCGACATCCCACCGCCGTTCGACAGGCCGTTCACGTAGATCCGCTTCGCATCGATGGTGTACTGACGCGACAGCGCGTCAATCAGCTCAGAGATGAACTGGACGTCAGCTCTCGTGCCCTGTGCGTCGACGCTGCCATTCCCCCGCCACCGCTTCGGGAAGCTGGTCCCCGAAGGGTAGACGACGATGAACCCGTGCTCGTCGGAGAGGGTGTCCCACCGGCTGATCTGCTGGAGATGAGCGGGCCACTCGGCGAACCCGTGCAGGCCGATCACGAGCGACGCCGGTGTCGACGCGCTGTAGGTCGAGGGCACGTGCAGCACGTACTGGCGATCGACGCCGCCGGAGACGAGGTGCCCGTTGGTGCGATCCATCGACCAGTACAGCGCAGTCAGTGCGCCGACGGCCACGCCCACCAGGGCGATCGCTGCAAGCAGGGCGACGCGGAAAAGCCTTCCGATTGAGCGACGTCTGCGGGGCTCGGCGGCGGTCGTGCCGTCCATCACTGCCAGGACTTGGGTACGGGCTGACGTCCCCCCGTTTGAGTAGCGACGTCGTTTAGAGCCCGGCGGTTACTCTCGCCGTTTTCATCTGCGCCGTCAACTGTTTCGCATACGAGACGGGTGTTAGCCCGCCCAGTCCCTTCTTCGGCCGTTCTTCGTTTGTACTCCCGACGCCAGGCCTCGATCACGACCTGGACATGCGCCCTTGTGCCAGCCGACTTCCGGTACTGCGGCTTGCCTGGGAACCTACCGGCCACTAGGACCATAGGGGCGGGCTGTTGTGCGTCCTACCGTGGCAGCTGCAGACCTGCCAACGGCATCTTCGCGGATACGAACGTCTTCAGGGCTCCCGCGATTCCTATCCGATCCGCACCGTGTCGTCCAATCCGAGCTCCTGCAGTATTTGCCGCAGCTCGGCCGCGAGGCTCTGCGCGACGTCGGAGTTGACGGTCACCGAGAACTCAAGCCCCACCTTGAGATCGGATCCAGAGCACAGCTTTGGCAGGACCTTAGTGCCTAGCCGATTCCAGAGCTCCGGCGGGATCGCTCCCGCAAGGCGTAAGGTCCGTGTATTGGTCGAGGCTCCGGACTCAGGCTCGGGCGTGAGAACGGGTATAGCGGGCGGTGTGACCGGGGGGGGCCGGCGGCCGGACAGGCGTCTCTGGTCGCACGCCGGTCTTCCCGTGCGACAGCGTACAAGGCATTCTCGCGCGAACCAGAGGCATATGGCACGGTGGGCAGGGGGGGGTGAATTTCCCTGGGGCGTCCGAACCCGGAACCATCCGAAAGCAAAATTTCCGCATGAACGAGTAAGGTAAAAGGAGGTCTTTCAAACATGTAGGGCGCGGCACGAAAGGATTGGACAGCCCATTGGAGTGAGGAGAATGGGGTATGTCCAGACAGAAACCAGGCGAGGCTGGGGCCTCGGAGGGCGACCGGAGAGGCCTCAGCCTCGCCGAGCCGCGGGGGCACGGGGCGGTGGTCGGCCCGTCGCAAGGTCTCGGTCGTGTTGGAGGCCTTGCGTGGTGCCGATCTCGAGAGTCTCAGTCGGCGCCACGGCGTGACCGCTGCCACGCTCTCCGCGTGGCGAGACGACTTCCTCGCCAGCGGTGAAGCCGGTCTGAAGCGACGAGAGGTGCAGGTCGACAACGAAGAGACGCGGCGGCTCAAGAGCGTCGTGGCGGACCTGGCCACCGAGAAGGAACTCCTCAAAGAGAAGATTCGCCACTTGGCGGCCAGCGGCCCTTTGGGGTGGTGGAGGTCGAAGCGATGAGTCGCCAGACGTCGCCCTCCACCCACCTCCGGTATGGCGTGACGCGGGGCCTGCGCGTGTGGCAGCTGCCGCGCTCCACGTTCTACGCGCAACGCGAGCGCCAGGCGCACCCCTCGTCGGCCCGGAGGGGCCGCCCCCCGACGGTGGACGACGCCACGCTGCTCAGCCA
>Ga0194132_10007506_pt1 | contig 16206 bp, 13 predicted proteins | sample TA2KigOf80mmetaG_FD_148612 | JGI IMG/M metagenome (GOLD analysis project Ga0194132, IMG submission 148612) | Freshwater microbial communities from Lake Tanganyika, Tanzania - TA2015054 Kigoma Offshore 80m | ecosystem: Environmental > Aquatic > Freshwater > Lake | place: Tanzania: Lake...
CAGGAGCTTTTTTGGGGAACCCGTTTTTCTTTGACCTCTTCAGAAATAAGTTCACTGTCTAATGACTTTGGTTGGGATTTGGGGTTTCAATATCGACCCTTTTCAAGCTTCAGCCTAGGGTTGATACTATCAGAGCTCAATCAATCAACTATTAACGGAATCAAATCTCCCACAATCTTTATCCTAGGTGCCGCCTATCGGCCGATTTCTTGGTTAACTCTGACTGCTGACGTTGAGACCCCTTCAAACTCTACTTTCAAAACCACCAGCTTTCAAACTAACCTTACTTTGGAACCACTTACAGGGTTTCGACTGTTCTCAGGATATCAAAGTGACCATCGCTTTCAGATCGGGATTCAGTGGGACTTAGAAAGGGCATCCCTATTTTCGGTTTATCAGCCCTCTCCCAAAGAAACAGTAAAAAATGGAGCGCCTAAATATATCGCCGGCTTTCAAACCGCTCTAAAGCCCCTCAAGTCGACTCTCGAACCCAAGAGAGAACTTTTCATCACTCTAGATGAGACTTTGACAGAAGAAGGAAGAGAAGGGACTCTCTTCAGTAAAGCAAGGCCTTCTCTAGTAGAAATTCTTAATGGCATCCAAGAAGCCTCGACTAATCAAGCCATAGAAAAAATAACTCTTAAAGTGGAGACTTTTCCCCTAGGTCTTGGTGCTGCAGAGGAAATATCTGAAGCGTTACTCAAAGCTAGAAATCAAGGAAAAACGGTCGACGTCTTTTTAAGCATGGCAAAAACTAAAGAATATTTGATCGCATCAAGTGCTACGCATATTTACCTTGAGTCGAGCGGAGAAATTACGCTGTTGGGAAGTCGAGTCTCTAAATATTTTATCAAAGGCACATTGGACAAAGCCGGAATAGAAGGGGAATTTTTGGCCAAAGGGGATTATAAGTCAGCTCCCGAATTTTTCATGCGAAAAGACAGTTCTCGGAAAAGTCAGCTGGCGACCCAGCACGAAATAAAAGAACTTGATAAATCTCTTTTAGAAATTTTAGGTCGCACACGAAAGATCTCTCAAGAAAAATGGAACCAATGGTTAGATGTCGGCATGTTTAGTTCTCAGGATGCCTTAAAATACAAGCTCATCGACAATATTGGAAGTTACAAAGAGACCCGAGAGTCTGACGCAAACCCTAAGACAATTTATCCCTCAACTCTATACCATAGCTCAGCGCTTAATCTTCCTAATCGAATTTCCGTCATTACCGCCAGCGGAAATATCCTTCAAAGGAAAAATCGATTACTGTCCCTAGCCGGGCAATCCCAAATTACTCCTGAACACTTGGAGTCCCTTTTTGAAAAAGCTCTTCGCGACAATCGAACAAAAGCTATTGTCTTTCGGGTTTCTAGTTCTGGAGGAGAAGTTTTGGCTAGCGAGGAAATTGCGAGCTTAGTCGCGAAAGCAAAAAAACAAAAGCCCGTGATTGTTTCTATGGGGGATATGGCAGCAAGTGGCGGCTACTTTATCTCTGCCCCTAGCGACAAGATATTTTCAAATCAGTTAACCCTAACCGGATCGATTGGTGTTTTTTTGGGTAAGTTTAATCTTGCGGGACTATACCAAAAATTGGATATCAAAAAAGAGATTTGGGGAAATGGCCCTTGGATCGGTTCAGATTCCGAACATAAACCTTGGACCAAAAATGAACGGGCGTTGATGGAGAGACGTCTTTTGCAATATTACGATAGCTTTGTCGATTTTGTGGCAAAACAAAGGAAATTGACTAAAGACGCTGCTGAGAAAGCGGCTCAAGGGAGAGTTTGGCTAGGAGTAGAATCCTTAGGCCTAGGTTTAGTGGATAAAACCGGTGGGCTTTTGGAGGCTATCGAAGCCGCCAAAGTAGCTTGCGGTGACAAGGGAGCTTTTGTTGTTCACCCAGTTCGGGAATCGCTAAGTTTATTTGAAGCACTTTCAGAGGAAGCCACGCCTGGTGTCTTAAGCGATTTTAAGGCGGTGGTTAGTCTATGGGGAACTAGTTTTCCAAATTTGCTGGCCAAAATGGATTGGATAAGCCAGCATCCCTACTTATACCTAGCGCTCTTTGAAGAGTAATTTGACTTTGTAGGAAGTTTGGCAAGGGAACCTTGGTAAAAACCTTCATTCTTTGCGAAATCCTCAAAAAAAGTTTTTAAATAAAGTTCTTGCGAGATGGGATCTGCAGAAAAAAACTCTTTAGAAAACAAAAGCCCCCCACCCTCGCTAAACTTGATTCGAGCCCGCTCATTAAGATCGAGCACCAGAATAGGAACCGTCTCTTTCTTTATAAAATCGTTTAGCTTTTCTACCTCTAGTTGATAGCTCTTTTGATTTTCGAGTCTAGACAGAGCCTGCAAAATCACTTCTCTTTCTTCAATCCCTAAGTTTTGTGGACTAGCGTCTTTTGAAACAAACGCCCCAATTGAAAACGGCTCGCGAACCATAAAGAGCAAAGCAAAAACAAAAACGATTGCAACTATCCAGCGATATGATTTCAACATGGTCACTAAAGCTCCCTCTAATTTAACGGCCTTCATAATCCAAGCGGGGGACTGAAGGCTTTACTATAGAAGCAGCAATCTGTGTGCCCCAGAAACACGACTGAAGTTTAAGGTTTGCGGTTGTTTTTTGCCCTTTTTAGGCAAGCGAGTGTGAACTGTTTAGACGGATAGTATGCCCAAAGAATACAAAGGCTTAAGAGAAACATTGCTTTGCTAAATGAGCTCTGATATTCCCTGTAACTTCTGCTTAACACATGTGGGCCGGTAGCTCAGCTGGGAGAGCATCAGGCTGGCAGTCTGAGGGTCGTGGGTTCGATCCCCATCCGGTCCACCATTATGTCCGATGATGATTTACTCAACTTGTTAGACACGAAGTCAGCGAACCAGAAGATGAGCCGCAGGTTCCAACCTATAACCAATAAATACGACACCTCTAGTAAGCAATTCTTTCGTATACAAGTAGGACCGGAAAACTTATTTATTATCTGTTTGATGTTGGGGTTGCTGCATTTTTGTGGGCAGCTTTTAAACGACAACTTGAGCCCTGTTTTTTTAGGGGTGTTTAGCTCAACAAAGCTTTGATTTAAAGACAGCTCTAAGTAATACAAACTCTGATTGGTTGAATGAGCAGCTTATTGGGAAACAAACAACGACTGTAATTTCTTACTCCTTCATTAAGCTCGGCATCGAAACAAAGGACCTTTTCAACTTTAAAAAATGTTTTTCATACAGTTGATAACTAACAAAAGCGACGGCCAACGTACTAAAGACAGCTACTAAATGGAAAAGAACTTGGACTGGAAACCCTAAACCTATTTTTTTTACCGCTGCCATCCAAATAGGTTCACTCCAATAAAAAACCCACCTAATCACAGGCACATGAAAAAGGTACATTCCATAACTATATTTTCCCAAAGTTCTCAACCCAACATTCTGAAAAACTGGTTTCAAAAAAAATCTCTCTTCCTTTAAGAGAAGTGTAATCAAAAATAGAGCTGCCAATGCATTAAATGAAAACCCTAAAGTTCGCATCAAAGGAGCGGCATGACTTACATCCACGCAAAACACTGTTGCTCCAAACAAGACCGCAATTGAAAGGGCTTTTTTGCAAAAACTTGATGTCAACGTATTTTTTGAAAAAGCCAACCAGGCTCCTGCACACAGACTGTCCATGCGTGTAGGTAACAACACATAGTTCATTAAAACACTTGCGCTCGAAAAATAATTCCAAATACGAAAACATAGTGCAAATACAAAAATAAATTGGCAAAGTTTCACCATTTTTTTTGCCTCAAACATCAAAATCAAAAAAGGCCATATTAAATAAAACTGCTCTTCAACAGAAAGAGACCAAGTCACATCAAGAACCGGCGATTGATAAAAACCCAAGCGACCTATGATAACGTTCGATAGAAATATCCAATAAGCAAAGCCTGACTGAACGGGTTGAGGCAAAACAAAAAATGAGAGGACTAAAAATAGGTAATACAGAGGGAAAATTCGCAAAAAGCGTCTAGCATAAAAATTGATAAAAAAACCTTCGGAGTTTTTTTCTCGAATCAAAATCTCAGTAATTAAAAATCCTGATAAGACAAAAAACAGATCCACGCCAAACCAACCTGAATAACTAATTCCATGCCATAATTTATCAATCCAGTGAAGTCGCGGAATATAAGAAGAATGAAATAAAATAACCAAAAGGATAGCGAGCCCACGCACTCCATCTAACGTTGGGTAATGAGATCTGTTATCTTTAATCATCCAATTGATTCTAACGAACTCTTCTCAACCACGAAACCTATTTCATCCCAATTGGCACCGCGCATTGGTTTTGTTTTGCAGTATAATTTATTGGTTTTCATGTTAAACTACCGGCTCTTGATTTTGGAATAAGGAGTACACCATGAAACTCAAGCTCTGGATCGCTTTCATTTTGTCTTTTAACCTTTTTTCCGACAACCGGTCATTAAGCTGCAAAGAAAACTGCCAGGTTTTTGATCATTTCGCACAAGCCTGCCTTTATCGCACCAAATGCCAATTTGAAGGCAATGGATGTGTTATTCAAATTCGTTGCGATAAATGGGATAACTTTAGTCAAAACTGCCGCTACGAAGGCAAAACAACCCAATGCCACAATTCAAATCCCTGGCTTCCAGCTCCTAGCTGTCAGCAGACGTGTCAATATTGGGATTCTTTCCAAGAGATCTGCCTCTATGAAACTCAATGCGAGTATTTTGCTCAAAATTGTCTGATTCAAACTCGATGCGAAAGATGGGACAACTTCAACAATACTTGCCTCTCAGAACAGAAAGACTTTCAGTGCCCGTAACTTAAAATACCTACATCTTCAAGACAACCAAATTCCGATGAGTCACTCCTGGTCTTCAATCCCTAAATCGACGAGCTTCTCCTTATTTTGAACCGCTTCTGCAAATTTGACATGCTCCGGAATTCCGATAAATCCTCCGACTTGGGTGACATCAATCGGCTCACTTTGAACCGCATAAGCTTTTTTACAATTTAAAACCCTCTCAACCGAGGCCTCAATCTGTGCTCGACTTATTTTTTTACTCTCAACGGCTTTTATGATCGCCTCCATAGCTCCTAATGGTATTCCATTATCTCCGCGATAAATCAGCACATCACATCCAGCTTTGACTGCCAGAACCGCGGCTTCCTCGGCTCCATAATGGTCTGTGATCGCTTTCATTTCCATATCATCGCTAAAAATCAATCTCGAATATCGCATCCCCTGTCTTAGTAGAGGCTGTATGGTTTTTTCTGAAAGCGTAGCCGGATAATCGGGATCGATAGCCGAATTTAGAATATGAGCCGTCATAATGCCTTCAACTCGACTTCTTACCATCCGCTTAAAAGGCACCAACTCCACTTTGTCTAGCTCTGCTGTCGTTCTATCGATACGAGGAAGCTCAAAGTGAGAGTCTACTTGAGTGTCTCCGTGACCGGGAAAGTGTTTTGCAACCGAAGCCACTCCCATTTTTTGAATTCCACGACAAATCGCCGAACCTAATTTGGCGCAGACTTCGGGGTCCGAAGAAAACATTCTTCCTTTCATGACCGGGTTTTCAGGATTGGTGTTCACATCGACCACAGGAGCAAAGTTCACATTAATGCCAACAGCTTTAATTTCTTTTGCCAGAAGTGCCCCAAACTGGAATCCCATTTTAGGGGAATTAATCTCTCCTAAATTTTCAATCGCTGGAAACTGAGTAAAGGAATTAATCAAGCGATTAACTTTTCCACCCTCATGATCAATACCGACAAACAAAAAGGGGCTAGAACTAGAGCGGCATTGAAACTGAAGTTCATTGGAAAGTTCGGCCAATTGGGCTGGAGATTGCACATTTCGTTTAAAATAGATCGTTCCGCCAAGGCTTTGTTTTTGAACGGCCTGTTTAAAATCGGCGGGCACTGAAAAACCCTCAAAGCCCACCATAAAAAGTTGACCCACTAGACTTTTAAGATCGTGATTTTGAGACATAGGATTCCTAGATAATTAAAGATTCGAGATTCTGAAACTCTAAGTATAGGGTTCCGTTTCTCAGGAAGCAATACTCAAGGCGCCCAGCGAAGACTAAATACCGACTCCCTTTTAGTGGACTTTTTAAGAAACTGGTCCGATATATTTTTTCTTAAATTGCACAGACTTATAGAGGACCAAGGTTACCTTTTGCTAAGCGTTATCTTCTTCCTCTTCCCGGGGAGCTCGGATAATGGACCGCTTATTTTGATCTAAGATTCTTTTTCGGATCCGAATATGATTGGGTGTCACTTCAACTACTTCATCATCAGCAATCCAAGCAATAGACCCTTCTAAAGTGAGCGGTTGCACGGGAGTCAAAATGATATTCTCATCACTGCCTGCGGCACGAATGTTAGTTAACTTCTTCTCCCGACACACGTTAATATTGATATCATTCTGCTTACTATTAAGACCGACCACCATGCCTTCGTACACTTCTACCCCAGGAGCCACCATTAATTTGCCACGGGGCTCTAAATTAAATAAAGCATAAGGAGTTGTCTTTCCGGGTCGGTCGGCCACCATGGCTCCGTTAATTCGATCGATGATATGTCCTTTAAAAGGAACATAGCCAGCAAAGTAAGAACTCATTAATCCGGTTCCTCGAGTATCGTTAAGAAACTCCGAGCGATACCCAATCAATCCTCTTGAAGCAATGTCAAACTCCAACCGAACACGATCGGCTCCCATTTTTTGCAGGTTGGTCATTTCCCCTTTGCGAGTTCCTAGTCGTTCCGTGATGATCCCAACGCAGGTTTCAGGCACATCCATTACCACATGTTCGAGCGGCTCTTCCAATTGTCCATTGTTTTCCCGCGTGATCACTTTCGGTCGCCCTAACATAAACTCGTAGCCTTCACGTCTCATCTGCTCCGCTAAAACCGCAAACTGCAGTTCGCCTCTTCCTCGAAGAAGAATTGTATCGGAAGACTGAGTCTTTTCAGCTTGCAAAGAGACGTTGGTTCTTAACTCTCTTTCCATCCGATCCCATAAAACTCGTGAGGTAAGCCGATTACCATCTTTACCGGCGAATGGAGAGTTATTCACGATGAGCTCGATTGAAATAGTGGGCTGTTCGATTTGGATTCTTGGTAAAGGCTTTGGACTTATCGGTTCACAAATCGAATCTCCGATTTTAAGCTCCTCTATCCCAGCAACTACAACAATATCGCCCGCTTCGGCCCTCTCGATAGCGGTCGTTTGAAGCCCCTCATAAGCAAAAAGAGCGGTGATTTTTGTTTCTGACGAAAGCCCTTTGTCTTGAGATAGGACGACTTTGTCTCCTACTTGAATTTTTCCGGAGTGGATCTTTCCTGCGGCTAAACGGCCCAAATACTCACTATAACTCGTGTTTGAAATGAGCATTCTTAGCCCGTCATCTTCTACTTTGGGACCCGGGAAATATTCGATGATCTTATCAAAGAGTAAAGTAAGATCTTTACCTTCTTCCATTTGCTCAGGAGAACTTACGGCGATCCGCTTTCGTGCGTTTGTATAAACTATCGGGAAATCAAATTGATGATCTTTCACATTAAGATCGAGAAAAAGATTGTAAATTTCGTCTAAGACTTCTGTCGGTCTTGCGTCAGGACGATCGATTTTATTGATGACCACCATAATCTTGTGATCCATCTCCAAAGCATGTTTCAAAACAAATCGAGTCTGAGGAAGCGGACCTTCAGCCGCATCTACCAATAAGAGAGCTCCGTCCACCATTTGCAGGCCTCTCTCAACTTCCCCTCCGAAATCGGCATGGCCTGGGGTATCCACGATGTTAATTCTCACCCCTTTATAATTAATACTGCAATTCTTAGCGACTAAAGTAATCCCCCGCTCCCTCTCTATATCGATGCTGTCCATGGCTCTTTCGGCTACCATTTGGTTCTGCCTGAAAGTCCCGCTTTGCCAAAGCATCCCATCCACCAAAGTGGTTTTACCGTGGTCAACGTGAGCAATAATCGCAATATTTCGAATTTTATCGTTCGTTCGCATAAATCCCTTAAGTGCCCTAAATAAAACGGCATTGTATATCACAAAGTTCCCCAATTAAGTTAAATTATCGCTAGGTTTCTCCCCTTTTTTCGTGCTATTAAGCCGTCAAAATCTATGGAAAAGGCCCCTAACAACCCCAAATGTCCGAACTGCTGGAGAGCTAAAGATTTGTGTCTTTGCTCGGAAATTCAACATCTTCCGACTCAAACTAAGGTTCTGATTTTGCAACATCCCCAAGAAGCAAGAAACCCGCTTACCAGTGCCCGCTTAGCTTCAATGACCTTGAAAAATGCGGTCCATCGGGTTGGCCTCAATTGGCGGTCACTTTCGGCAGCTTGGGGAAAAGAGACAGAGGCTAAAGAGTGGGCGGTATTGTTTTTGGGTACTTTAAAAAATAGCGAGAAGCTTGCCAAAGTCCCTTTTCAAGTAGTGACTCAGAAAGGCCTATCCTTTGATCCTTCGTTAATTACGGGTGTGGTTATTTTGGACGGCAACTGGAAGCAATCTAAAACGCTCTGGTGGAGAAACCCGTGGTTACTGAAATTAAAGCGAATTGTGTTAAATCCGGAAATACCCTCTAATTGGGGCACTCTGCGCAAACAACCAAGGCCCGAATGCTTGTCGACCATTGAAAGCTTAAGCCTTACCCTTGAACACTTAGGAGAAAAATCTCAAGTGCAGGAAGCTTTAAACTCTATTTTTCAAAAACATGTAGAAAGCATGACCCGCTCCTAAAGGTCGTGTAAAGTTGAACCATGGACAAACTCATTATCACAGCAGCGATCACTGGTGCCGAACTTAACAAAACACTTTGCCCAGCTTTACCCATTACCGCTGAGGAGCAGGGACTAGCCGCTAAAGAATCGGTGGAGGCGGGAGCTTCGATCATTCACCTCCATGTCAGAGACGATCAAGGAAATCCAAGCCAAAAGTTAGAACATTTTCAACGCTCGGTGAATGCAATCACCAAAGCCTGCCAAACTTCTCCCATCATCCAATTTTCAACCGGTGGAGCTGTCGGCGAAAAAATGGAGAATCGAATTGCATCGCTCGCTCTAAAACCACAGATGGCATCGTTTAACCTAGGAACAATGAATTTCGGAGAGGATATTTTTGTTAACACGTTTGAAGAGATGAGAGCCCTGGCTGCAGCATTTAAAAAATACAAAGTAATTCCTGAATTTGAAATCTACGACGCCGGACACATTGATAATTTAAAAAAATTGATCAAAGAGGGATTAGTTGAACCTCCTTACCACTGTCAGTTTGTGCTAGGCGTTCCGGGAGCCTTGTCAGGAGAAGTTTCAGGACTCGTGTTTTTAGTTGAGCGCCTACCCAAAGATTCAACGTGGGGCGTTGCGGGAATTGGGCGGTTTGAAACCCCTTTGGCGGTTCATGCGCTCTTGATGGGTGGTAACGTTCGAGTCGGTCTCGAAGACAATATTTATTATGAAAAAGGGAAACTTGCGTCGAGCAACGCTCAACTTATTTCCAGGATAACGCGAATAGCCAAAGAAGTCGGTCGTGACATTGCGAGTCCACAAGAGGCTCAAAAGCTATTAAATTTAACCTAAATCCTCAAACAAACCCCATTTTTGCTCGATAAGTAGAGTATGAAAAAGGGCTTAACTCTACTTTTATTATTTCTGGGAGGGTTTGAGGTTAAAGCTCAAACTCCTTCCCATATTTATTCCGAAGTCGTCTCAGTAAACACCAAAAATAAAACTCTGAAAATAACGCATGATAATTCGGCCTTTTGGTCTGTTGATGACAGTATTTGCGTGACCCAAGAAAACAAAGATATTGCCTGCGGTGTCGTCATTGCAGTTGATGAAGAGCTTGCTACTGTTCAGCTCTTACAGCAAACAGAGGAAGTCAAATCGGAAACAGCGGATGACTCTGAAAGTGAATATCTTCAACTAACTTTTAATTATCCCCGTCCCCAAAAGGGAGATTCCGTTCGCTTAGTTGAAAAAAGCCCAAGCCAAGGCATTCGTGAAATTGCTTCCGCCTTAAAAAACAATCAGGAATTTGGTGGAAACAAAATCAGCGGTAAGGTTTATGAACGTTTAAAGTTAGCCGGACCGTTTATGCCTGAAAGTAACATTACTGGAGGGTTCAATTTATTATTTCCAACATTGGAATACCAGCAGACCTTCTCTGATCACTCCGCTATTGGAGTCATGCCCATCTTCATGAACTACTCCGTTAGTGATGGAGCCCTAAAAGGAACGGGGTGTTTTGTTAATTACCACTATTATTCCGAAGGACCTCTAGTCGGCTATTGGGGTAAAGTGGGTTTGGGAATTTATGGGCTTACTTATCAATTCAACGGCAAAGAGGACGGTAACGTAGTCCCTGCTGTTTCGGCCATGCTCGGCCGACGACTTTTTAAAAATAATCACTTAAATTTCGGTTTTGGTGCGGGAGCTCAGTATATTTTTGCTAGCACTCAAACTGGCATGTCATTCAGCGGGTTTGTTCCGTCTCTAGTTGTCGACGTTGGGTTTGCTTTTTAACGAGTAGCCTCGACATATCTAAGTCTAACTTCGGTTAAAATATTTTCTAAAAACTTAGCTTCATCCTCAGTCAAATTCCCTTTTGTTTTTGTCTGAAGCATAGTCAGAATTTCAATATTCTGCTTAGCCATAGGTAAATTTTTCTGAACTTTCTTGGTTTGAGGATCTGGAGCCAACCCCATAGAAATCAACGCTCCCGTCGCAAAGGAGTAGATAAGAGTAGAAAAATCAATGTCCGCAGGAGCTCCTTCTTTTTTATTGTCCATCGTAAACCCTTCCCCTTTTTCTGTCATAAACCCCTCTCTTACTCCGGTCGATTTTTGTTACTCTCAGAGACCACGTCTCTTACTGATCGAGCTGTCGCTCCCGACTTAGCAGGATCAGGTTTCGCACCGTTAGGTTTGTCCTCAACTGCTGCCTTGTCGACGGGCCTAGCTTCGGCAGCGACTGGAACGGGGGCAGCCTTATCCTCAACTTTAGGGGGCGGGCTAACTTTCGCTTCAACAGCAGCTTCCACTTTAGCTTGGGGAGCCGCGGGAGCAGGAGCCGGTTTAATTGGAGCAGCTGCAGGAGCAGGAGCTGGTTTGGCGGCAGCAGCTTTAGCCGCTTTAGCTTTCGCAGCAGCTTCAAGATCTTTCATTCTCTTTTTTCTAGCTTGTAATTCTTCAAAATCCAGGGAGAAAACCGTGGCCGCATCTTGAGCCATCAAGGGTAAAACATGACTAATTTGGGGCCTTTTTGTCTTTAAACCTTGGTAGATTTTCTTGGCCTTTTTCAAGTGGCAATTTAAAAACAGAGACATTTCATCGACAGTTCTAAATTCAAAAGTAAATAAGGACCGCTCTGAAGTCTCTCGCTCCAACATCTCTCGAAACGCACCTGGCATTTCGATAGGCTGAATAAATGGCTCGGTTTGAGGGTTTTCGAAAGTTACCGTGAAAGTGCCTTCTTTGGCTTTGTTTTCAGGGCTCACATGAGAAATTCGCAACCGGTAGATTTTAAGGTTAAACAAACTCGGATCCCAATTCACCCAAACACTTAGAGTTCCAGGGCCCACTCCCGGGGCCAAACCAAGACGGGGTTTTGCTTTTGCTCGACGCCCTTCCGTAAACAAAATAACCGATCCGTAAACTGTAGCAAAAAACCCAACCGTTGCGAATATTGCTCCAATTAATGTTAAGCCTACTGACATGATAAGACTCCCACTTTATAGACGACCTTAACCCAATTTCTACCACTCGCCATTCCCGTCGCCAAGAAGGAAAAACATTGAATTTACAATGAGTTAAACCCTAGTTTTTCGCCTATTAAAATAGACTTTAGACTCAAAAGACTGATCCGGTTTAGTTAATGTTTTCAATAAGTTGTATTAAGCTTACTGAAATGGGTTTCCGCGTAAATTATTCATGACAAACAAAATGCCTGCCACAAAAAACAAAACCCCAATAACTATATTTAGAAAATTGCTAAAAGGTTGAAGACTGGCCCCAGGATCTTCGCGACGCCGTTGAACCACTCCAAAAACTGTTCGGTACAGAATGTAAGGCCCGGACAGAATCAAAACAACTCCTAAAAGAATCAAAACTACATTAGCGGTCTGAATAGAATTCATGGGCTAAAGTGTACAAACCCAGTGGCACTTTGTCGAGAAGGAGGTAAGATACTTTAATACTCCCATGGCAATCCCTTCAAAACTTCTAATTTTTGATACCCATCCTATTCAATATAGAGCCCCTGTCTTTCGCGAACTGACTAAAAAGCTCCCCTTAGCTAAAGTCGTATTTTTTAACTCTCAATTTGACGGCAGCAAGTGGTGGTTTCATGAAGTGGGAAAGGCGAAATCTCTGTCTTGGGGCGTCAACTTAACCTCAGGCTATCCCAATGAAACATTGTATACCGATCAGCTCTCTTTGTGGAAGACCTATCAAAAACTAAAAGACACCCTAACTCGGGAAAAGCCCCAGTCAATTCTTGTTTATGGTTACTATTTAAAAGAGCATTGGATCCTAAGATACCTGTGTACCCGATTCAAAATAGATCTGATCTTTGTCGGAGAAACTTTCACTTCGCACAGTTCTCTTTTTAGAAAATGCTTAACAACTCCTTTGCAGAACTTCTTTCTAAAGGGGGTAAAAACTTTTATTTCTATTGGCGAGAAAACGAAAAATTTTTATCTTTCTAAAAACATCCCTGCTTCAAAAATCGTCCCGGCTAAATACTGTATCGATACTCATTTTTTTCATCGAGAAGAGCCTTATGCTTCCACAAAACGATCCGAACTCAGAAAAAGCTTGGGCATTAAAGAAACAGATTTTCTCCTTCTTTTCGTCGGTAGACTTTTTGAAAGAAAGCGCCCTCAAGATTTACTCAGTCTTCATGAAATACTTCTTGCGAACTCTCAAGTTCACACCGTCATGATAGGCTCCGGCCCTCTTGAAAAAGATTTAAAATTGAGAAGCGAAAACTTACCCCGATTGCACTGGATGGGCTTTCAAAACCAAATTCAAACCCGAGATTGGTATTTTGCGGCAGACCTCCTAGTCGTACCGTCCCAATTTGAAACCTGGGGTTTGGTAGTCAACGAAGCTTTCAGCTGCGGACTTCCCGCTTTAGTAAGCGACTCGTGTGGCGTTGCGAATGACTTAGTCGAACAAGAAAAAACAGGTTTAATTTATCCGGTAGGAGATCTCCATTCTGCAGTTAATTGGGTTCGACAAGTTCTTGAAAACCGAGATTTCTTAGCCCAGTTGGCCAAAAACGCACAACACAGAGTGTTATCCCATTATCGACCCGACCAATTTGCCGATTCGATTTACCTTGCAGTAAACCAAAATCCTGTCGGCTCTTAATCCCCACGTCTCTCTGAGTTAAATCAATTTAAACATTTGAAAACGCTTAAGAAAGCCATTTAATTCGACGATAAGAAAAAGAGACTCTTATTGAACTATGAAAGACTCTTTAATTTCCATTGTTATTCCAGTCTTCAACGAAGAATCCAACGTAGAAACGGTCTTTGAAAAAATTTCTCAGATTCTTAAAGATGAAAAGTCCGAGATTATTTTTGTCGATGATGGAAGCGTCGATGGAACGCTTAAAGCTATTGAACAATTAGCTCAACGATATCCGAACATCAAAGGACTCTCTTTCTCAAGAAACTTTGGACATCAAGCGGCTATCAAAGCGGGGCTAGACCATGCCACCGGAGATTGTGTCATAACTCTAGATTGTGACCTCGAACACCCCCCTGAATATATTTCGCAAATGTTAACCCATTGGAGAGAGGGATCCGAAGTTGTTATCTCAACTAGAAATCCAGCTCAACATCTTCCCATTTTAAAAAAACTTTCTTCAAAAGTTTTTTATACTCTTTTGAACTCTCTTTCAGATGTTCCTATCCAAATCGGAAGTGCCGACTTCAGATTATTGGACAAAAAAGTAGTTTCGGCCTGTCGAAACATTCATGAAAGCGACCTGTTTTGGCGGGGAATTATCCCCTGGGTTGGATTTAAAACTACCTACATTCGTTATGATCAAGGGCTAAGAGAGTCGGGAGAGAGTAAATATACTCTCGCCAAAATGCTAAAACTCTCAGCATCTGGCATTACAAGTTCGAGTGTTCGTCCGCTTTACCTTAGTTTTTATTTTGGAATTGTCCTTACGTCGATCTCGTTTTGTTATTTGATGTATCAATTTGGAAAATCTTTAATCAATACTCCAGAGCCGATGGGATGGAAAACCCTTATCGCATCCGTACTCTTTATTGGAGGTCTAGAGCTCCTGGCACTCGGAATTTTGGGAATCTACTTAGGGAAATTAGTCACCCAACTCAAAGGCAGACCCCCCTATATTTTGAATCGAATCGTCACCAACTCAAAACAGGAATCGGAACTTAAAAAAGCCGTCTAAAAAAACTCTACACTCTCACATGAGATCGTTTGTTCAAAAGTTGAATTTCAGTTCCAAAGTTCGATATGGATCTCTTGTTCGCTGGGCAACTTTATTTCTTTCTGTTTACATGATCGGAAGATATGTTCCAAAGTCTTGGTTTAATACCTTACCTGCAACAGGTGGAGACATGGGCTCCCATTTCTGGCCGATTAAAGTTCTACATGACTATGGCATTCCTCATGGCGCTATTCGTCCCTGGAACCCGGGAAACAACGGGGGCGAAGGCCTTTTAGTTCACTATTTTCCGCTTCCCTTTTTGCTCATGGCCTTACTAGGCTATATGATCCCCTTGGGTTTGGCTTTTAATTTAGGAACGCTACTTCCCTTGTTAAGCCTTCCGTTATCTATTTGGTTTTGTTTGGGTCAGATGACCCCTTTCTCAATAACCCCAGCACTAGCAGCTCTTTTTTCTTCAGTTGTTCTGCTCAACGAAGGTCACTCTATGTGGGGTGGAAACACTTTATCGACGCTGGCAGGACAATTTGCCCACATGTATGCCTTAAATTTTTTTGTACTTGGTGTGGGTTTCCTTTGGAAAGAAATGAAGCAACCTAAACTCCCCTGGAAATCCTCGGTTCTTTTTTCAGCTGTTGCTTTGTCACATGGTTATATCTTCTTTTCAGTTCCATTCGTTATAATTTTAGTTGCTGCTCTTGGACCTAAAAATACTCTGAAACAAAAATGCCTAATTGGGTGTCTGAGCGGCTTTTTTTCTGTTTGTCTATCGGCCTGGTACCTCGGTCCCATGATTCTTAATAATTCCTGGGTCACTCCTCATGCTTTCTCATGGACATTCCAAAGTTGGTTACAAGAGGCCTTACCGAAAATATTAGATCCCCTGGTCGCCATAGTATTAATATCGATATTGGTAATAACTTACTTTGGGTTAAAGCAGAAACAATTCCAATTACTCGGTGTCTTTTTGCTATGGTTTCTAACCGGCCTTGTTTATTTCCTTTTCTTTTTTGTTTTTAGGTACTTGAAGTTAGTCGATGTTAGAGCTCTTCCCCAAACACAAATTTTCTGGGCTATCGCTATCGCAGTCCTATTTTCGATGACTTTAACCGCCCTCCCCAGAAAATTTTCATTTGGAATCGCTATTATCTTAAGTGGATTTATTCTCTTCTGGACAGATCTTCAGGTGGTCAAATTTCCCATTTGGCTCGATTGGAACTATTCCGGATGGCAAACCAAACCCAACTACGATCAATTAATTCAAATTTCCGATAAGCTGCGGGGAAATTTATCCGATCCTAGAGTGGCCTATGAACACCACCTAAAAAACAACTCTGTCGGCACTGAGCGAACATTCGAAATGCTCCCTTACTTTGCCAATCGAGCAACCACAGAGAGCCTCTATTTACAATCTACCATCCTTGCTCCCATGATTTTTAGTTTCACCTCAGAAATTAGTGAAAGCGCTAGTTGTCCTTTTTCCGCTTGGCCCTGTCTTGGCTTGCAATTGATGGAAGTTCAACCCAAAATGAATCTTCTTGGAGTTTCACAACTCATTTTGAGTTCAGAAGCGTCAGTGAAAGCAGCCCAACAAAACTCGCTTTTGAAAGAGAGGTTTTCAGCGGGTCCGTGGAAGGTATTTGAGACACAAATCCCGGTCAGCATGGTGGAAGTCTTTAAGTCTCAACCTACTGTTATCGACACACACAATTGGAAAACTAAGTTCTGGAATTGGTACAAAGAATACAAA
>Ga0194132_10007507_pt1 | contig 16204 bp, 14 predicted proteins | sample TA2KigOf80mmetaG_FD_148612 | JGI IMG/M metagenome (GOLD analysis project Ga0194132, IMG submission 148612) | Freshwater microbial communities from Lake Tanganyika, Tanzania - TA2015054 Kigoma Offshore 80m | ecosystem: Environmental > Aquatic > Freshwater > Lake | place: Tanzania: Lake...
CCGCGGCCAGCGCGACCGGAACGACGAGAACGAGAGCGGTGCGGGAGTGCGGCATAGTAGAAGGGGGCGAAAAAAGTGCGCACGCGGCGCTTGTGCTTCGGGGCGGAATGTCAACAATGAGACGGAGTCAGCTCACGGGCGTCATTCTATGAACCGGGCCGCGCGCGCCGCACTGCCGTTGGTAATGCTCCTCGCGTCGGCCGCGACCGGGCAACCGGCCCCCGCGCCCCCCCCGGACCCGGCCGCGCTCCGCGGCGAGTCGGCCCAGACCCGCAAGCGGCTCGCCGAGGCCGAACACAAGCTGCTAAGCGGCAAGGCGGCGGACGCCGCAGACGACCTCCAGCGCATCCTCGACGAAGTGCCGGACGACCTCATTGCGCTCGACTCGTATCGTCACCGCGCCGCCCGCTGGGTCGCACACGGGCTGATCGTCAAGCTCCCGCCGGACGTGCTCAAGGCCTACCAAGACCGCACCGACCAGCCGGCGAAGCGGCTCCTCGAACAGGCCGCGCGCGACCGCGACCCGCGCCCGCTCTGGGCACTCCTCGACCGGTACTTCGCCTCGCGCCCGACCGGCGACGCGCTCATGCTCTTGGGCGAATTTCTTTTCGAGCGTGGAGAGTTTCGCGCGGCCGAAACGCAGTGGCGCAGGCTCCTGCCGGACGCCGGCGCGGACGTAGTGTACCCGAACTCGAAGGCCGACGCCGCACTTGTGCGCGCCCGCGTCGCGCTCACCGTCATCTTCCAAAATGACGGCCCGCGCGCGAAGGCAGAGGTGGCCGCGTTCAAGGCCAAGCACCCGACCGCGAGTGGCACTCTCGCGGGCAGAACCGGACCACTGATCGACGCACTGGCCGCGCTCCTCGACGCGCCGCCGAAGCTCGCCCCGGACGCCACCAGCGGAACCGCGTGGCCCACGTTCGGCGGCGGCCCGGACCGCACGGCGCGCGTGCCCGGCGGCATCCCGAGCGCGTGGCCCGGTCGCCCGACGTGGACCACCGCGGACAAGCCGCTGACCGTCACCGGCGCGGGCACCCAACCGTTCGGCCACCCGGTCATCGTGAACGGCGAAGTGTTCGTCGCCAACGGCTCGCATCTATACGGCTTCGACCTACGAACCGGGGCCTCGCGCCGGCGCGACGAGATCGCGCTTCTGCGCGACGTGCCGCCCGGCGACTTCAGTTGCACGCTCACCGCGGCCGACGGGCTGCTCTACGCGCGCGTCGGCCCGGCCGCGGTTCGCGCGCCGGTGCCCAACGGGGCCGGCACGAAGTCGTACCTCGTGTGCCTGCGCCCCAAGCAGGGCGAGATGGCCGAGTTGTGGCGGCTCGCCCCGCCCGAAGACCCCAAGACGCCTGCGGTTTGGGAAGGCGCGCCGGTCGTGAGCGGACGAAAGCTTTGGGCCGTTTACACCAAGTTCGAGGGCGCGCGCGTGGTGCAAGTGGCCGCGTGCTTCGACCCGGCCGACGCCGCGCCACGCCCCGTCTGGACCGTCGAACTGTGCGACGCGGCGAAGGGCAACGACCGCACGCGCCAAGAACTTCTGACGCTCGCCGGGCGGCACGTCGTGTTCTGCTCGAACACCGGTGCGGTTGTGGCGGTGGACGCCGCGACCGGGCGGCGCGCGTGGGGCTTCCGCTACCCGCGCGCAAAGAAGGCCGCGCCCGGTGAGAGCGCGGACCCCGCACCCGCGGTCGCCTTCGGCGGGCGTGTGTTCATCGCCCCCGCGGACGGCGAGCGCGTGTACGCCCTCGACACCGAAACCGGCGCGCGCGTGTGGGAGTCCGGTCCGGTCGAAGGGGTGAAGGTACTCGGCGTGTCGCGCGGGCGGCTCGTGGTCGCGGTCGCCGGGCCGGTGCGGAGCCTGCGCGCGCTTAACCTCGCCACCGGCTCGCCCCGCGCCACCGACGGCGGTTGGATTCAAGACACACACGGGACGCTGAGCCACGGGCAGGCGCTCGTCACCGACGACGCGATCCTGTGGCCGTCGCGCGACGGCCTGTACCTGCTCGACGCGCGCGACGGCCGGCCCGCGCGCGGCGGGACGCCGAACCCGCGCCCCGGTCCGCGGCAGAAGATCTACGGTCACCTCGCCTACGCGAACGGCGTCCTCGTCGTCGTCACGGGCACGCAGGTCTGGGGTTTCCGCGCCGAATCGGACACGACCGACCCGCTGCCGGACGCGACGCCGCGCGAGCGGTTCGACGCGCGCACCGACCGGGCCGAGCGCGAATTACTCGCGGGGAACGTGTCGAACGCGCTCGCGATTCTGGCCGAAGTCGCGACCGGCGACCTGCCCGCGCCGCTACGGGCGTGGGCCGCGGCGCGCGCGCTCCAGCTCGCGCCGCCTGCAACGGACCTCGCCCGGCTCGCGCCCGAGGTTCGCGCCGCACTCCGCCCGGAACTGATGGGCGAGTGGGTACTCGCGCCAGACGGCGTGCCGATCACGGTGGAAGCGTTCCTCCATCGGTGGTTGGGCCGCTCGCCCGCGCCCGGTTCGCTTCCGACAGCCACCGCGAGCGCTCTCGTTGAACACGCGGTGACCGAGGATTCGGAACTCGCGCACACGCTGAAACTGCCTCCGGCAGTTGCACCGCTACATTCGATCCCCGGCGCGACTGGGGTGAAGCACGTGTTCGCGGCCGGGCCGAAGGCGCTGCTTGCGGTCCCGCTCGACCGCCGCGCGGTCGCCAACTTCGCCCCGGCCGACCTGTTCTCGCACGCGGCCGAACTTCGCTCCGGTTTTGTGGCCGCCGGCCCGTTCGCGGTCGCGGTGTATGGCGCGGGCCGCGAGCCGCTGTGGGTGTTCCGCGTGCCCGATACCTATCGGCTGCCGGACGGCGCTCACAGCCGCCCCCGCCGTGCCGGAGAGTCGGACGCGCCGCACCTGTCGTCGTTCGTCCTTGCTGGGCCGTGGCTGCTGGCGCGCGTCGGCGAGTATCACATGATCGCGCTCGACCTCGACGCGCAGCGCGTCGCGTGGGTGCTGAACAGCGCCGGCCGCGCCGGGTTCGAGGACGGGCGGTTCGCGGGCGCGCCGCGGTTCTGGCCGCAGTTCGCCGTACACGGTAAGTTCGTGGTCGCGCAGCGCTCGGATGGCCGGCGCTGGTTCATCGACCTACGCACGGGGCGACCCGTCGTACAACCGGCACTAGGCGACCAGACCGCGCGCGGGCCGTGGCCGCAGGCCCCGCTAGCATTCGACCGTCGCCTCCTTCTCGCCGACGGGTCGGGGCTGGTGCGCCTCATCGAACTCGGCGGGCGCGTGAAGTGGGCGTTCGAGGTCGAACGCGACGACGGGCTGACCGGCGAACCGGCGCAGGTGTGGGCCCGCGGCGAAGTCGTGCTGGTCGCGGTGCGGCGGAACAACGGCATCGAGATCGAGCGCGCCGGCGCGACCGACGGCAAGGCGACGTGGTCGCGCGGCCCGGCGTTCGCCGACGCCGACCGCGTCGACCTGACGGCGGCCGACGCCGACGCCGACCGCGCCTACGTCCCGGCCGCGAACAAACTCCTCGCTCTCGCACTGGCGACCGGCAAGACCGCGTGGGAGGTCGAGTTGCCGGGCGCGAGTGCCGCCGGCTGGGTGGTGCGCGCGGGCAAGTCGGGGCTGCTCGTGTACCCCGCGGGGGCGATACGCGACGAGCCGACGACCGCGGTGCTCGACCGGTTGGCGCGGTCGTTCGTGCGCGAACCGTTCGTGTGGCGGCTCCCCGCGCTCGCCGGAACGCTGTACGATAGCTGGGTGGGGCGCGCCGCGCCGGTGCTGCTTCTCGACCCGGAAACGGGCAAGCAGCTCGCGCGGTTCGACGTGCCCACCCGCGGCCCGGCCCTGACCGCCCACCTGACCGCGGGCGCGGCCGTGATCGCCACCGGCGACCGCGTCGTTTGGATTAAATAAGGCAGAAGAGTCTCACCACAAAGGCACAAAGGTCACACAAAGGAACACAGAGAAGGCAGAGTAGAGAGTGAAAACGCTCCGTTGTTCTGCCTCTCCTTCTGACCTTTTGTCGCCTTCTCTGTGTTCCTTTGTGTGACCTTTGTGCCTTTGTGGTGAGACTCTTCGCTCCTCTGTCCTCTGGTGCGTATGCCCGTTCGAGCGGAACCCGTGGGGCTGGGCGGCGAGGACGCGAGTGCGGTGGACCGCCTGCGCGCCGCCAGCGAGAGCATCCTCGACGAGTGCGGGAAGGTCATCGTCGGTCAGCGCGACGTGATGGAGCTGCTGCTCATCGCGCTTTTGGCGCAGGGTCACGCGCTCTTGGTCGGCGTGCCGGGGCTGGCGAAGACGCTTATGATCCGCACGCTCGCTGACAGCATGAACCTGACCTTCAACCGCGTGCAGTTTACCCCGGACCTGATGCCCTCGGACATCACCGGCACCGAGATGATGCGCGAGGACCGCGTCCTCGGAACGCGCGACATGGAGTTCATGGCCGGGCCGATCTTCGCGAACGTTGTCCTCGCCGACGAAATCAACCGCACGCCGCCGAAGACGCAATCGGCGCTCCTCGAAGCGATGCAGGAAAAGCAGGTCACGGTGGCCGGCGTGCGGCACCCGCTGCCGGACCCGTTCTTCGTGCTGGCGACGCAGAACCCCATCGAACAGGAAGGTACGTACCCGCTGCCCGAGGCGCAACAAGATCGTTTCATGTTCACCGTGAGCGTCGGCTATCCGAACGAAGACGACGAGTACCGCATCATCGAGCAGACGACCTCGACGCTGAAGCTGCGCCCGGAGCGTGTGGTCAGCGGCGATCAACTGCTGGAGCTACAGAAGTTGGTGCGGCGCGTGCCGGCGGCCCCGTTCGTGATCAAGTACGCGATGAAGATCGCGCGACTCACGCGGCCCGGCACGCAGGACGGCGAAGAGCCCGACCCAAACGTGCCGGATTTCGTTAAGAAGTACGTGACGTGGGGCGCGGGGCCGCGCGCCGGGCAGAACCTGATCCTCGCGGCGAAGGCCCGCGCGCTGCTCCGCGGGCGCACCTACGTCGCCACCGAAGACGTCAAGGCCGTGGCCCTGCCCGTGATGCGCCACCGCGTCGTAACCAACTACAACGCCGACGCCGATCGCGTCACGCCCGACGAGATCGTCCGCAAGCTGCTGGCGCTGGTGCCGGCGCGCGCGCCGGAGTAGCTAACGGTCATGTCCACCAACCTACTCGATCCCGCCGTCCTCGCGCGCATCGACCGCCTCGAACTGGAGGCGCGCGAGTTCGTGGAGGGCTACCTCGCCGGGAAGCACCGCAGCCCGCGGCACGGGTTCGCGGTCGAGTTCGCGCAGCACCGCGAGTACGTGCCCGGCGATGACATCAAGCACATGGACTGGAAGGTGTACGGGCGCACCGATCGCTACTTCCTCAAGCAGTACGAACAGGAAACCAACCTCGTCGCGTGGCTCCTCGTGGACGCCAGCGAGTCGATGGCCTACGCCTCTGGGCCGCGCTCGAAGTACGACCTCGCCTGTACCGCGGCGGCGGCGATGGCGTACCTGATCCTCCAACAGGCCGACAGCGTCGGCGTCGGCTTGCTGGCGAACGGGGTGCGCGCGTTCCTCCGGCCCAGCGGCCAGATGAGCCAGCTCCGCGAGGCGTGCCGGGCGATGGCGACCGGGCCGTTCCCCGACGTGGGCGGGATCGCGCGCGGCGTGGACGAACTCGCGGGGCGCACCGGCCGCCGCGGGGTCGTCCTCGTGTTCAGTGATCTACTCGACGACGTGCCCGACCTGCTCGCCGCGCTCCAACATGCTCGCTATCAGAAGCACGAGGTCGTGCTGTTCCACACGCTCGACGGGGCCGAGATCGACTTCCCCTTCCGCCAGACGACGCTGTTCAAAGGGCTGGAAGGGATGCCCGAGGTGCTGACCGACCCGCAGGGTATTCGCGACACGTACCTGAAAGCGTTCGCGGCGCACGCCGAAGCGATTGAAGCCGGGTGCCGCCGGTTGGAGATTGACTACGTGCGGTTCCGCGCCGACGCTGACCTCGGCCATGACCTCGCCGCGTATCTCCAGAAGCGCCACGGGCGGTAGAGCCGCGGCTTCGCGAGTGATCGAAAAAGGAGTCTCCTCATGAAGCTAATCTCCGCGGCGGTGTTGGCCCTCTTGGTCGACTTGGGCGCGGCCCGCGCCGACGACACCCCGAAGCTAATCGGCAAATGGGAAGTGACCAAGTCCGGGGGCGAAACGCCCGTCGGCTCGACGGTCGAGTTCACCAAAGACGGGAAGATGACGGCCCTTGTGCCGCTCGACGGCAAGGCCACCAAACTCACCGGCACCTACAAGCTCGACGGCAAGAAGTTGAGCGTGAAGCTCGCGCTCAACGAGCAGAAGATCGAGCACGACTTCACGGTGAAGTTCAAGGGCGAGACGGAACTGGAGCTGGAGTACCCCGACAAGACCGCGGACACGCTGAAGAAGAAGTAGTGCCAGTTGCAAACAGAAGTGTTTGGACCGGATCACAGGATGAACAGGGACGAAGAAGAGAACTTGGTTCTTTTCGTCCCTGTTCATCCTGTGATCCGGTCCAAACACTTCTGCCTTCTTGCCCACTACTTCACAGGCCGCGTCGGGGCGACGAACGGCTTCGTCCACTCTGGGCGCGCGGGCAGTTTGTTCTGGTAGATCATCTCCTGCCACTCCGGGTCGGTCAGGCGCTTCTCGACCGGCTGGCGGAACTCGTAGTACGAGTACAGCGGGCCGACGTAGACCATGCGGTCCTTGTCGTTGTCGACTGCGATGACGCCGAACATCGCGTCGCCGACGGCCACTTCGAGGCACGACTGCGAGTCCGGGTCGGTGTGAACGTCGGCCACGACGGGGGCCCACTCGCTACACTCGCTGCGGTGGTAGAACAGGTTCGGGTACCAGCCGTCGTACCGGGGCGGGCCGCTGCCGCCGCCGCGCGCGTCCACCGTCTTCTTGATGAACGTCTTCTCGGCGTCCGTGAACGCCTCGCCCGCCAGTTCCTTCTTTGCCAGCGTTTCGAGCTGTGCCACCGTCTCGCCCATCTGCTTGAAGAAGGCGACGACGCGCTTTTGCATCTCCTTCTGCCACTCGCCGTTCTGCGGGTCGGGGGGCAGGTCCGCGGCAGCAAACAGCTTGCCGGCCTCGTCCGCGAAGAACTTCACCTTGGCGTAGAACTCCGGGTACGGCTCGACGTAGCCCGCCGGGTACTCGCACGTCGGCCGCGCGGTGTACGACTGCTTCGCGTACAGGATCGTGTCGTGCCGCAGTTCGGCCCACGACCCGAGTTGCGTGTTGAGCTGCTTCATCTGCCACGCCTTCGACTTCATCGCCTCCGGGAACCGCTTCTCGGCGCTCATGTCCTTTTGCAGCGTGCGGAGGCAGTCGAGCCACAGCACGTACAGGTTGCTTTTCCAGTACGCCGGCGGGTGCAAGTTCACGAAGTCGCGGCTCGCGAGCAGGTTCGCGGAATAGTTCCACTTCCGCAGTTCCGGTTCGAGCAGTTGGAGCGCCTCTTCGTTCCCGAGTGCGGCCATCACGTCGAGGCCCGCGGGCATCATGCGGCGCTGCTTCTGGTTCTTGAAGATGATGCTGTCGAACACGACCTGCGACATCACGAACGAGTCGATGATGAAACGTTGGCCGAACACTTGGAACACGCCGGGCGGGGGCACTTTGTAGGTGTCGCCGGGGTTCGACAGTACGAGCTGCGAGCGGATCATCTGCGCCGCGTGCTTGCCCGTCTTGATCTCGTCCTTCACCTTGTCGAGGTTCTTCACAGTGCCGGTCACGTCCTTCGCCCCGGCCTTTTCCGCGATGTCGAGGAGCGCGAACACCGTGAGGTTGTCGCTGCGGCCGACCATGAACCCGATGATGTCGTCGAGCGACTTGAGGGTCTTCAGTCCGCCGCTGTCTTTGAGGGCGTTGCAGAACAGAATCGCGTTGGTCAGTTCGCGGTCGCTGTCGGCCTTGATACCGCGGCCCGGTTCGACCGGGAGAACGTTCCAGCCGCAATCGACGCGGCCGAGCCACATCATGGCGCGGAAGTAGTTCTTGAGGTACTGGTTCTTGGTGTAATGCCCGCGCGGGCGGAACTGCGAGAAATCCGGGTAGCGCTCGCCGCCGTAAATCTTGGTGGGCGCGGAACCGGCGAGCGGGTCTTTCAGCTTCAGCGACTTCACCTCGTTCAGCAGCTCGCCGGCCGCCGCGTCCTGCCCGTGGTTGGACGCGATCTTGAGATTGCCGTCCCACACCGGCTTGCCGTTCGGCTGCTGTTCGCCCTCTTGCGCGCCGCCGCCTTCGAGCAGGTTGCGCGCCACGGTCAGGTAGAGGTCCACGTCCAGCACCGATTGCGGCACCTCGCCCTTTGCGTACGGCGAGCTGGCCTTCGCGTGCGCGTCGGCCAGCACCTTGCGGATCGCCGGCACGAAGCTGTACAGCTCCATTTCCATCAGGATGTCGTCGTACGACTTGTGCAGCGCGTGCATGATCGAGTCGGTGGAGACGAACACCGGCAGGTCCGCGGAGTAAATCTGGAAGTACGCGGAGGCGAACGAGTGCCGCCGGTTCTGATCGACCGACACCAGCCCGGTCTTCTTGAAGATCGCCAGTTCCGCTTCGGTCAGCCCGAGCTTCGTCTTCACGGTGTCGAAGTGCGCGGCCTTCGTGGGGTCGAAGCTCAGTTCCTTATACTCGCGCGGCTTCACGGCCTTCGTCTTGAGCTGGTCGTAGGTCAGGTCTTTGTGCTGTTCCAGCAGCTTGTCGAAGACCTGACCTTCGAGCGGCTTCACGGGCACTGGCTCCTTCGGGTCCGCGGCGGAGGTGGGCACGGCCCACACCCCGACAAGCGCGGCGACCGCGACGGCCGGCAGGAAGCGTTTCATTGGCGCGACTCCAGAGGGAAACGTAACGCAGCGACAGGCTACACTCAGGACGAGCGTAACGGCCAGAGGGATTGGGGAGGAGCCGCCGGCAACCGAACCCCATTGCGAACGCGCGCCTTTTCGTATAGCGTCGGTGTGTGTTCGCCGCACCCGTGGAGCCTGTGCCGATGCCGCGTTTCCTTGCCGTCGTTGTTCTCGCCATCGCGACCACGTGCGCCGCGCGCGCCACCGATTGGCCCACGTTCCTCGGGCCGACGCGTGACGGCTCGTCACCCGAAAAGGGTGTCATCAGCCCGTGGCCCGCGAAGGGGTTGAAGAAGGTTTGGGACTGCGACCTCGGCAGCGGGTACGCCCCCCCGGTCGTAGCCGACGGCCGGCTGTTCCACGCCGACCGCTTCGGCGACAGCATCCGCTTGACGGCGCGCGAGGCCGCGACCGGCAAGCAGCTCTGGAAGTACGAATACGCCACCGAGTACGAGGACCGCTACGGCTACGACCCCGGCCCGCGCGCGTGCCCGGTCATCGACGGCGACCGCGCCTACCTTTACGGGCCGGACGGCGTGCTGTGCTGCGTCGCCGTCGCGACCGGCAAAGAACTGTGGAAGGTCGAGACGAAGGCCAAGCACTTCTTCCACCAGAACTTTTTCGGCGCGGGCAGCGTGCCGCTGATCGACGGCGACCTCATCATCGTGTGCGTCGGTGGCAGCCCGAAGGGGCCGCGACCCGCGGACCTGCGCGACGCCAAGCCCAATGACAGCGCGCTGGTCGCATACGACAAGAAAACCGGCGCGGAGAAGTGGGCCTCCGGCAACGAACTCGCCAGCTACTCCAGCCCCGTCGTCGCCACCATCGACGGTAAGCGCACAGGCCTGTACTTCGCCCGCGGCGGGTTGCTCGGGTTCGACCCGCAAACCGGCAAGATCGGGTTCCACTACAAGTGGCGCGCGCGGTCCGAAGAGAGCGTGAACGCCAGCAACCCCGTCGTCGTGGGCGACAAGGTGCTGCTGACCGAGTGCTACGGCCCCGGCGCGGCGCTCCTCGACCTCAAGGGCGGCAAGCCGAAAGAGGTGTGGACGGACGCCGACAAGGACGCCGGCGACAAGGCGATGGCGTGCCACTGGAGCACGCCGGTGCACCAAGCTGGGTTCGTGTACGGCTCCAGCGGACGCCACACCGAGGACGCCGACATCCGCTGCATCGAACTCGCCACCGGCGAAGTGAAGTGGCAGAAACGCCGCACGAAGCGGTGCAGCCTCACGCTGATCGACGGGTACCTCATCAGCCTGTCCGAGTACGGCGACCTCGCGCTGCTCAAGGCGAACCCGGCGAAGTACGACGAGGTGTCCAAGTACGAAGTGCCGGGGTTGGAGTACCCGTGCTGGGCGGCCCCGGTTCTGAGCAACGGGCTGCTCTACGTGCGCGGCAAAGACAAGCTGCTCGCGCTGGAACTAATCGCCAAGAAGTGAGCGACGAGGCTTCTTGTAGGTCGCGGTCGAGCGAGGCTTCGCAGATCCGCCAATCGCGCTGGCCGTCGGGCCTCGCTCGCGAAGCCTCGCTCGACTGCGACCTACAAGATCGTCACTTCTTCAGCGCCTTCTCGAGGAACTCGAACAAGGCTTTCGTCGCGGGGTCGTCCGGCAGGCCGAGGTCGGCGTTGATCTTGCCGTGTGTGGTTTCTCGCGCGCCGAACAGCGTCACCGGCAGGCCGGCGTCCTTCATCACCGCCCCCAACCGCTGCGCCTGCGCGGTCACGTCTGGGTGGCCGGCCACGTACAGCACCAAGAACGGCGGGATACTCTTCCCCTTCGCGACGTGCGTGACCGCGGAGAAGTCCTTGTGCCTCTCCGGGTCGTTACCGAACTTTTCGCGGTGGCCGAACTTGGCGAACGGAAGGCCGTGGGCCTTCCAGCGCGCCTCCGCGGTGGCGATGATCGCGGGCACGTCGTAGGTGTCGCCGTCCACCGGCACGCACCCTTCACGATGTCCAGCGACAGTTTCTCCGCTTTCAAGTACCGGTCATCGGTGCATATCAGGGCCGCGAGCTGCGCGCCGGCGGAATGGCCCATCACGAGCAGGCGCTTCGGGTCGCCGCCGAACTCAGCGGCGTGGTCGTAAGTCCAGCGCACCGCCTTCGCCACGTCGCGCACGATAGTGCCCATATCGACCGCGGGGAGCAGCCGGTAGTTGGCCGCAACGAACACGTAGCCTTTTTCGGCGAACACCTTCGGCTTGATCTGCACGTCCTTCTTGTCGCCGGTTTGCCAGCCGCCGCCGTGGATCCAGAACACGACGGGCAGGCTCTTCCCGTCCTTCGGGTAATGCACGTCGAGCACTTGGCGCTCGTGCCCGTTCTCGACGTACGGGATGTCGCGCTTGACCTCTTGCGCGCCCGCGTCGGCCGCGAGCGCGAGAACCAGCAGTGTGGAAGCGATTCGCATGGGAGAGGCTCCGTTGGGTCGGCTTGCTTCTGTAGCCGGTCTCTGTGAGGCCGGAGCTACGCGAAACGTGTAGCTCCGGCCTCACAGAGACCGGCCACAGGAGATCGGAAATCATGGCACGAGCATGATGCACGACGGGCTGTTGTGCTTGACCGGGTCGCCGGCGGGCTTGAGCTTGCCGGTCGCGGGGTCGATCTTGAACACCGCGAGGTTGTTGCCGGACATGTTCGCGCACAGTAACCACGCACCGCCAGCTACCGCGAGGTTCTGCGGCCCCTTGCCCAAGCTCGGCTCGATGCCGATCAGCGTCAGTTTGCCGTCGTCACTCACGCGGTAGCAGGCGATGCTGTCGTGCCCGCGGTTGGTGCCATACAGGTACTTGCCGTCCGGGGTGAACTTCAGGTCGGCGCAGTAGCTCGTGCCCTTGAAGTCCGCGGGCAGCGTTGACAGCGTCTGCTTCTCGTTGAGCTTGCCGGTGGCCTTGTCGTAGTCGAACACCGTGATGGAGTTGAGCAGTTCGTTGATGACGTAAACGCCCTTGCCGTTGGGGTGGAACGTGAGGTGCCGCGGCCCGGCCCCGGCGGGCGCTTTGGCGAACGGCGGGTCGTTGGCCGTCAACTTCGCAGTCGCGGGGTCGAGCTTGTAGCACAGGATTTGGTCGGTGCCGAGGTCCGCGGCGAAGGCGTACTTGTTGTCCGGGCTGACGACGATGCAGTGCGCGTGCGGCTCCTTCTGGCGCTTCTCGTTCACGCTTGAGCCCTTGTGCTGGAAGAACGAGGCCTTGTCGCCCAGTGAGCCGTCGGCCTTCACCGGCAGCGACGCGACGCTGCCCGAAGTGTAGTTCGCGACCAACACCGCCTTGCCCGTGGCGTCTACATCGAGGTAGCAGGCCGCGGTGCCTTCGGCCGACACGCGGTTGAGGAACTTTAACTCGCCCGTGCGCCCGGCCAACGCGAACGCCGCGACGTGCTCGTTTTCCTTGCCACCGAACTGCTTCGCGTGGATCGAGTACAGGAACTTCTTGTCCGGCGAGAGTGCGAGGAAGAACGGGTGTTCGACGCCCGCGGTGCGGTGGACGGCCTTCAGTGTGCCCACTTTAGTGTCGAACGCGTAGGCGCGGATGCCGCCCTTGTCGCCGGCCGCGAACTCGGTGACGAACACGAGCGGGTCGGCGGCAACGGCCGGCCCCGCGACGAAGCCGAGGGCGGCGAGCGCGAGGGCCCGCGAGAAACGCGAACGCATGGGAGAGGCTCCGGGTTGTGGTGCGTGCAGTGTCCGCGCCGCGCGTCAATCAACTTCACGAGTGGAGGGTGCGACTCGCGCGTCTTTCAATCGGGTCCGGCTCAGGGCGCGCCGCCTTGGGCGGCATGGGCGGCGATGACCAGCCCCAGATACGAGCGCGGTTCGACGTCCTTCAGCCCCAACTCGTCTGCGGCGCGGAGCAGGGCGGCTTTCGCCTCCGCGTACCGTTCTTCGGGGGCCACTATCTCCAGCTCGACGAACTCGCCGATCCCGTCGAGCGCGTCGAAACAGGCCTCGAACTCGAACCCGTCGCGGGCGAAGGCGTACACGCGGCGCTTCTTTCGCACGGTTACGACCGGCGTATACCCGAGCGCACTGAGGAGCCTCGTGGCGTCGTCGGCGGTCGCAACGCCGTCGCCGAGCGGCACCTCGATTTCCGGGCGCGACTTCGTTTCGGTGTCGAGCTTCCGGCCCTTGTACGTCAGGTAGCTCTTCGGCCCGACGCGGCGCAACCGGAACGCCTCGCCGGTGGCCTTTAGGTCGCGGTCGGGGGCTTGGAAGTACAGGTCCGCGTCGGCGCGGTCCTGCGTCAGCACCGCGCCCCATTCGAGCAGGTGCGCGACCACGGCCGCGCGGTCGGCGTTGCGGTACTTGATCTCGACTTCGAGCATGGCCCCACTCACCTGTTAACATCAGCACCGGCTAAGATAGGTTGGTACACTAAATGCGGACACAGAGGGCGAGCCAGTGGCGCAGCGCATCACGGTGGCGAAGGCGAACGAAATCCCCGAGGGCGGGTGCGTGGTGGTGAACGTCCGGCAGAAGGACGTGGCGATTTTCCGGATCAACGGCGCGCTGAGTGCCATCGATGACATGTGCCCTCACATGGGCGCGTCGCTGTCCGGCGGGTTCGTCGAAGACGGGTGCGTCACGTGCCCGTGGCACTACTGGCGGTTCCGGCTCGCCGACGGCGCGTGGGCCGACAACCCGAAGGTGAAGATCGGGGCGTACCCGGTTCACGAGGCCGACGGCGTCGTGCAACTGGAACTGCCGGACGTGTAACCGCCGCGCGGAACCGCAAGCGGCTCGGAGGAAAAGACATGCCCCCCTTCCGAATCTGGTTCGCCGCGGCGCTCGTCGGCATCGGCGGGGCGTTCCTGTCGTCGGCGCACTCGCAGCCGCTACGCAAGGGGGCCCCGCGCCTCGAACCCGTGGCAGAAACGAAGCTGCTGATGGAAGGTTTGGCCGACCCGAACGCCAAGGCTCTGGCGAAGATGCTGGCCGCGAAGCCGAAGGACGCGGAGGCGTGGGCCTTCGCCCGCGGGCAAGCGCTGCTGCTGGCCGAAACCGGGAACCTGCTGCTGATGCGCCCGCCGAAGACCCGCACCAGCGAAGATGCGTGGATGGGGCACGCGGGCGACCTACGCGAGCACGCGACGACGCTGGCGCGCGCGGCCGGGGCGAAGGACTACATACAAGCACGGGCCGCCCTCGCCAACCTCGCGAACGCCTGCAACAGGTGCCACCAGTCGTTCCGCGTGGGCGTGCGCTACGACCCGTTCGGCGACGAGCGCTGACCGCCCGGCGCTTGACTCGCGGGCGCGCCCTGCCTAGCCTAGCGCCGTCGTTGAAAATCTTGGCCCGCGGCGCTCGAACTACCTGTCGTACCGCGGCCCTCCGACCGCACACCCTACGAGTACCCCCCGCGATGTCCAGCGCTCCGACCCCGCCGGCCCCGCCGCCCGGCTCCGCACCGGTCCCGGCCGCGCCCGCCAAGCGCGAGATCACCCTCATCAGCCACTCGATGCTCTTCTACTGGTGGCCGATCTGGTTGCTCGGCTTCACGATGGCGCTCATTACGTGGATGGAAGACCACCGGCTCGCGATCGTGCCGGCCGAGGTCATCGTGGCGAGCACCGCCCGCGCCGACGTCACGGAGTACACCATCGCGGTGAAGAAGGGGCAGGAAACGAAGTCGCTGAACTCCGCGGTGGACCAGTCGAAGACCCCGCAGAACACGCGCATCTTCCCGACCCGCGTGTCGGCGAAGGCGTGGATGGGGCCGCTGTTCTGCGTCGTGCTGCTGCTCACCGTGGTCATCACTAACGTGCCGCTCCGCGGGCTGTGGTCGTTCCTCGTCCTGCTCATGATGCTGATCCTCGCGCTCTCGATCTCGCTGATCCCGGACGGCTGGGACAAGCTGCTCGGCACGCTGGGGAACCTGCACATCTACATCAACATGGCCGGCTACCTGTTCATCGCGACCGTGGTGTTCGTGCTGTGGGCCGTGTCGGTGTTCATCTTCGACCAGCGGACGTACATCGTGGTGACGCCGGGCCAGATTCAGGTGTGCGAGCATGTAGGCGCAGCGATCCGCAACTACGACACCACCGGGCTGGTGTTCGAGAAGCAACGCGACGACCTGTTCCGCCACTGGTTGTTGGGGTTCTTCTCCGGCGACCTGATCGTTAAGACGTCCGGGGCCGAGCGTGAAACGATCCGTCTGCCCAACGTGCTGTGGATCGGCTGGCGGCTGGAAGAGGTCCAAGCCCTGCTGCGCGAGAAGTCGGTCGTGGCGGGGAAGTGATGTTGCGTGCCGTAGCCGGCCTCAGTGGGGCCGGAGCTACACGAGATGTTCAGCACCGGTCTCACTGTGGCCAGATACCGAAACGACCGAGGCCCAGCGATCACGGTCGCTGGGCTTCTCGAGTTTGTCACTTCTCGTCTTTGATCTCTTGCTTGACGAGGTTGAGATAGAACGTCTTTTTCTCTTCGAGCTTTTCTTTGAGCAGCGCCTCGGCCGCGGCCTTCTGGTTGTACGGGAACTCTTTCACTACCTTGCTGGCGTTGTCGAATACGACCCAGACGGCACGGGTGCGGACCTCTTTCGGGGTGCGCGTGCGCTTCGTGGTGGCCTTTTTTGCCGCTGGCTTCTTGGCGACCTTCTTAGCCTTCTTCTTTTTCGGCCGGTCCTCGTCGTCCTCGTCGCCACCGTCGTCCTCGTCACCGCCCTCCGCATCGTCCCCGGCGTCGGCGTCCGCGTCGGCGTCAGCCTCAGCGTCGTCGCCTTCCTCCTCCTCTTCCTCTTCTTCCTCTTCCTCTTCGGTCTCTTCGCCCTCGGCCTCTTCGTCGCGCTTGCGGGCTTCGAGAGCATCCGCCTCGCGCCGCAGGTCCATCCGGCTCTTGCGCCCCTTTGCCATGTGCCTACCCTTTCAGCGAGTTCGGTTCGCAGCCGTTAAGCTAACGGGCGCTACGGAATCCGACAAGGGCCGCGCGAGTCACACCCACTTCTTCCACCGGAAGAACACCAGCGACCCCAGCCCTGTTAGCGCCATGAGAGTGAGGGCGAACCCAAATCCCCAGTTCGCACTTTTGTAGTCGGGCCAGACGTTCTCCTCGAAGTTCATGCCGTAAACCCCGGCAATCAGCGTCATGGGGAGCACGATCGTGGAAATCATCGCCAGCACCTTCATGATCTCGTTGAGCCGGTTCGAGACCGCGGCGAGGTGCGTCTCGGCCAAGTCGCTGACCATTTCGCGCGCCGTTTCAATAGACTCGTTGCGCAATAGCGATCGATGGCCTATTCATAGGGTTATGACGAATTACGAGAAATTGCGTCGGAAGCCGTTGTTGTTCCGCATGTTCACGGGGCTCTCGGCCGACGAGTTCGACAAGGT
>Ga0194132_10007508_pt1 | contig 16203 bp, 14 predicted proteins | sample TA2KigOf80mmetaG_FD_148612 | JGI IMG/M metagenome (GOLD analysis project Ga0194132, IMG submission 148612) | Freshwater microbial communities from Lake Tanganyika, Tanzania - TA2015054 Kigoma Offshore 80m | ecosystem: Environmental > Aquatic > Freshwater > Lake | place: Tanzania: Lake...
CGAGATCGCGCATCAACGCGGCAGCGGCCGGCGCTGCGAGCCAGTTCGCCACCTCGATCACACGAACGCCTTCGAGCGGTGCGGGCATGAGAGCTCCTCGATGGAAGGAGCGCATTCTATGCGCGCCGGCGCAGAGATTCGCCGTGATAGGTTGCGCGAATGACGACTCCCGAACGCGACCTCACGAAACACGACGACCTCGGCGACTTCGAAGCCCGCGAGCTCACGTTCCTTGGCGAAACGAAGCGCGTGTTCGTCGCGGGCAAGGGGCCTGCGGTGATCGTGATGGCCGAGATGCCCGGCATCTCGCCGCACGTCGCGCGCTTCGCGCGCTGGGTGACGGGTGCGGGCTTCACGGTGTGGATGCCCGACTTGTTCGGCCGCGCGGGCGCGCCCGCCACGATGGCGCGCGCGGTCGGCACGATGCTGCGCTGCTGTGTGAGCCGCGAGTTCAAGGCGTTCGCGGCGAATGAGTCGAGCCCCGTGATCGACTGGCTGCGCGCGCTCGCCGCGCACGCGTTCCCGCTGTGCGGCGGCAAGGGCGTGGGCGCGATCGGCATGTGCTTCACCGGCAACTTCGCGCTCTCGCTGATGCTCGAGCCCGCCGTGCTCGCGCCAGTGCTCTCGCAGCCCTCGCTGCCGATGGGCCGCGCGGGCGGCATGCACATCTCGCCGAGCGAGCTCGCGCAGGTGAAGGCGCGCATGGAGCGCGAAGACCTGACCGTGCTCGCGTATCGCTTCGAAGGCGACTCGTTCTGCAAAGCCGAGCGCTTCGCCGCTTATCAGGCCGCGCTCGGCGATCGCTTCGTCGCGCGCGTGCTGCCCGATTCCGCCGCGAATCCCGACGCGCAGATGAAGAACCCCCACAGCGTGGTGACGATTCACCTGATCGACCGCGAGGGCGAGCCCACGGCGAAGGCGCGGGACGAGATCCTCGCCTTCTTCAAGACGCGGCTCAGCTGACCAGCGCGTGGGCAGCAGCGAGGCGGTGGGCAAGGTGACCGTGTGGGAGACGGCGTAGCGCCCGAGGAGGACGCGGATTGGACGCGCAGCTGCGCCTCGAGGATGTGGACTTCGGCCTGCACGAGCTGCCGGGAGAGTCACTGTACGACGTGCTGCGCCGCTTTCGCGAGCGCGGGCCGATCCAGCCGACGCGCTTCCTCGGGCTCCCGAGCTTCGTGATCACCAGCTACGACGCGCTGCACGCGGCCTTCCTCGACGAGCACGTGCTGCCCGGCCACCGCATGTATCAGGCTTCGTTCGAGCCGGCGGTCGGGAAGAGCTTCATTTCGGACCCCGACCCCGCGAGCCATCTGCTCTTTCGCAAGCTCGCGACGCCCGCGTTCCGTTCGCGCGCCGTCGCCAGCTACGAGGAGTCGGGTCTCGCTGCGCTCGCGAACGAGCTCGTCGATCGTTTGGCTCGTCGCGACGAGCTCGATCTCGTGCGCGACTTCACGGCGCGCTTTCCGTATCTCGTCATCAGCCGCCTGCTCGGTTTGCCGCGCGACCGCGAGGACGAGTTCCACGGCTGGGCGATCGCGCTCTTCGCGTTCCGCGGGGATCCGGCGGGAGCGCTCGCGGCCAAGCAGTCGCTGACCGAGTTCCTGCTTCCGCTGCTCGAGGAGCGCAGGCGGCGCCCACAGAACGACGTGCTCTCCGAGCTGCTCGCGGCCGAGGTCGAGGGCCGCCGGCTCTCGGACGAGCAGGTGCTTTCGCACATCCGTCTGCTCTTCCCGACGGGTGGCGAGACGACGCATGGCGCGCTCGCGAACTTGCTCGCGGCGCTGCTGCTTCGCGACGGCGCGTGGCAGGCGCTGTGTCGCGAGCCGCACAAGATTCCCGCCGCCGTCGCCGAGGGGTTGCGCTTCGACACGTCGATCGCGGTGCTGCCCCGCCTCACGCGCTCCGAGCCGACGCGCTTTCGTGGCGTCGATTTTGCCCCCGACACGTGGGTGCTGTTCGCCATCGCAGGCGCGAATCGCGACCCCGCCATCGTGGCGAGCCCCGACCACTTCGACATCGACCGCGTGCAGCCGCCGAATCTCACCTTCGGCCGCGGCGCGAAGAGTTGCCCAGGCATGCACCTCGCGCGCCGCAACATGGCGGTGGCGCTGGAGACGTTGACGCGGCGCATGCCCGACCTCGCGCTCGTCGACCGCGAGGCCGCGCTGCCTCGCAAGACGGTGCTGCGCGCTCCCGCGGCGCTGCGCGTCCGGCGTCGCGGCTGACGCAGGCGCAGCGGCTCGAGCTCGCCCGGCCTCAGCGCTCGCCGTCGCGCTTCACGAGCACGCGCTTGCCGCGGATCTTCGAGCCGCGCAGCGCGTCGATCACGACCTGCGCCGCGTCGGCCGGCACCTCGACGAGCGAGAAACCGTCGGTGATCTCGATCGCGCCGATCGCCGAGCCCGGCACGCCCGCCTCGTTCGCAATCGCGCCCACGATGTCCGCAGGCCGCAGCCCCGCAGCGCGGCCCGCGTTGATGAAGAGGCGCACGCGATCCCACGCGCGCGGATCGCGCCCGCCTTCGTCGCGCCGCTGCGACCCACGTCGCTGCGGCGCGCGTTCGTCTCCGCGCGGCGCGAAGTCGCGCGCGCCGCGCCCTCGCGCGGGGACGCGCTCGTGAGGCTCGTGCACGCGCGGCGTGGGAATGTCCTGCTCGTCGGCGCGCGCGCCTTCCTCGTCATGCGTGGCTTGATGCGCGAGCTTCACCGCGGCGGCGGCGACGTCGAGCGGGTCGAGCTCGGAGGCGAGGTCCTCGACGAGCTTGCGGAACGAGTCGAGCTCGCCGGATTCGACCGCATCGCGCAGCGCGGCGCGCGTCAGCTCGAGCCGGCGATTGCGCAGATCATTCACCGTGGGCAGCGTCGCCACCGCGATCTTGTGCTTCGTCGCGAACTGGATGTTGCGCAGCAGGCGGTGCTCGCGCGGCTCGACGAAGGTGATCGCGACGCCTTCGCGCCCCGCGCGCCCAGTGCGGCCGATGCGGTGCACGTACGCGTCGGCCTCGGTGGGAACGTCGTAGTTGAAGACGTGGCTCAGGTGCTCGATGTCGAGCCCGCGCGCGGCCACGTCGGTCGCGATGAGCAGGTCGGCCGCGCCGCTGCGGAAGCGCTTCATCACGCGGTCGCGCTGCTCCTGCGCGAAGCCGCCGTGCAGCGCCTCCGCGCGATACCCGCGCGCGTTCATCGCCTCGGCCAGCTCGTCGACCTCGAGGCGCGTGCGGCAGAACACGATCGCGGAAGTGGGCGACTCCATGTCGAGCACGCGCCCGAGCGCCGCGTGCTTGTGCGGGCGCGCCACGACGTATGCCGTCTGCCGCACGCGCGGCGCCTCACCGGCACGCGCTCGCGCGGGGGCGATCGCGATGCGCACCGGATCGCGCAGGTGCCGCTCCGCGATCGCGAGGATGCGCTTGGGCAGCGTGGCGGAGAACAGCGCGGTTTGGCGGTGCTGCGGCGTGCGCTTCAGGATCGCGTCGAGGTCGTCGGCGAAGCCCATGTCGAGCATCTCGTCGGCTTCGTCGAGCACGACGAGCTGAACGCTCGCGAGGTCGAGCGTGCCGCGCTCGATGTGATCGAGCGCGCGCCCCGGCGTCGCGACGACGACTTCCGCGCCGCGCTGCAGCGCGCGCAGCTGCTGCCCGATGTGCTGGCCGCCGTAGATCGGCAGCACCGTTGCGTGCTTCGCGCGTCCGTAGCGATGCAGCGCCTCGGCGACCTGCATCGCGAGCTCGCGCGTGGGCACCAGCACGAGCGCGCGCGGGCGATTCGGCTCCGGGATGCTCATCACGATGCGCTGCACGATCGGCAGCGCGAACGCCGCGGTCTTGCCCGTGCCGGTCGCGGCTTGACCTAACAGATCGCGCCCCGCGAGCAGCGGCGGAATCGACTCGCGCTGGATCGCCGTCGGCTCCTCGTATCCCAGCGCGGCGAGCGCGTCCGCGAGATCGGAGTCGAGGCCGAGCGCGGCGAAGCCGGAGGCGGGGGCAGATTCGGGGTCGGACATGAGCGGCAGCCTAGAGACTTCCGGCTCCCCACGAACCCTGCGAGGCGGCCTACGCCGTCCGCGCGCGCAAGAAGCGCAGCACGCCGATGAACGCGAGCGCGAGCATCACGTGCACCGCGATCACCGGCGGCCAGCCGAGCAGGTAGAGCGCGTCGTTCGCGGGGCCGGCCTTGAAGGGGCCGCCGCCGAACGCGAGGCCGCGCGTTCCGAAGAATGGATGCAGGATCGCCGGAATCGTGAACAGCCACGCGGTGACGAGCGCGCTGCGCACGAACCAACGCTCAGCGCGCGGCGAGAGCAGGAGGAAGCGCCCGCCGAAGGCGAGCGCCATCAGCAAGAGGCCGTGCGTGATGCCTTCCATGTGCGCCATGCGGAAGCCGCGCGAGTCGCCGGGGATCTGCACGTCGAGCGAGCCGGGGATCGGCCACAGCACGATCTCGCCTAACAAGTGAAAGAACCACGCCCAACCGACCACGACCGCGGCCGCGATCAGGCCGAGGCCGTTCGCGAACAGCACGGCCCGCGCGCGCTCGGAGAGCGGAGCGTGCGCGCTCACGAGCAGATCGCTCGCGGCAGCTCGCCGATGCGCGCCGTGTCGAGGCGCAACAGGCGCGGCTCGCCCGCGTCGTAGAGCCGCATCCAGTCGCGCGCCCACTCGGGGTCGGCGAAGCGCGCCGGGTCGTGCCACGGCGAGAGCGCCTCGAGGATCCACGGCGTCACGTACCCGAACAGGCGCAGCATCACGAGCTTCAGCTCGATGCGCGTGCGCCACGTGCCCCACAGGCCATCGCGGCGCAGCAGCATTCGATACGCCTCGCGCGTGCGCGACAGCGTGTGCCACATCGCGTAGGCGAGGCCGCGCACGCGCAGCCACCAGTCGCCCGAGATCGCCTGATAAACGCCGAACGCGGCGTGCTTGTGCTCGAGCTCCTCGACGAAGTGCCACAGCACGAGCGACGTCACCGCCGGATCGGCGCCGGCGAAGAGATGCACGCGGTCGCGGATCAAGTAGTGCCCCAGCGCGAGCGCCATTGTCTCGAAGCCTGCGGCGTAGGCGAGGCGGAACGCGAGCGGCTCGCGCGAGAGCGCTTCGTAGTCGCGCGCCAGCTGCGCTTCGTACTCGCGAATGCCGTCGTAGCCGAGCGCGATCACGCGATCGTTGAAGCGGCGGTGTTGCCGAAAGTGGTGCGCCTCTTGACCCACGTAGCCGCGGGCCTCCGCCGCGAGCGCCGGGTCGCGAAGCTGCGGAATCGCCTCGCGGATCGCCTCGATCAGGAACGGCTCGAGGTACGGCATCAGCAACGAGGCGGCGTTGACCACTTGGCTCCACGCGGGCCGCGCCGGATGCCAATGCGCAGCGAGGCCGTCGGGGAAATCGAACTGCACGCGGCGCACGAGAATGGGCACGCGCGCACTCTATCGCGCGGGGACGAGCTCTCGTGCGAGCATCGCGTCACCGAGGAGGCAAGCCGTGGCTGAGCAGGCGACCAACTACGACGACGTGAAGCAATACCGGCTCGATCCGGAGCGCGAGCGCGAGCTCGTCGCGACGGCCGGCGAGTGCGTGTTCTGCTGGGCGAACAAATCCGGGCATCCGCTCGGGGTGATTACGGCCTACGTCCCGATCGCGGGGAAGATCTGGATGACCGCGACGCGCGAGCGTGTGCGCGTGAAGGCGATCGCGCGCGACGGGCGCTCCTCGGTCGTGATCACGAGCAAGGGCACGCCGATGGGCGGCGGCAAGACCGTGACGTACAAGGGTCACACCGTGATCCACGACGACGCGAAGACGAAGCAGTGGTTCTACGGGCTGCTCGCGCAGGGCATGGCCGCGGGGCGCGACGACGGCAACGAGTTCACGAAGGGGCTGCGCCCTGAGCTGTTCGTGAAGTTCCTCGACACGCCCGAGCGCGTGGTGATGGAGTTCACGCCCGAGCTGTCGATTCCGTTCGACGGCGACAAGATGGCCAAGGGCACCGCGGCGGCGTACGCGAAGCTCGCGAGCGAGCAGTAGGAGCGAGCGATGAAATTCTGGCGAGCGACGGGATTCGGTGAGGCGCGCGAAGTGTTACGGCTCGAAGAGCGCGAGCTCGCGCCGCCGGGCGACGGGATCGTCGAGCTGCGCGTCGAGGCGACGGGCGTCGGCTTGCCCGACGTGCTGATGACGCGCGGCAACTACCCCGCCGTGCGAAAGCCGCCCGTCACGCCGGGCCAGGAGATCGCCGGCATCGTCACGCGCACGGGCGCGGGCTGCACGCTGAAGCCGGGCGACGCGGTGATCAGCATGACGCGCTTCGCCGAAGGCATGGGCGGGTTCGCGGAGTCCTGCCAGGTGCCCGAGTCGCTCATCTCGCGCCGCCCGCGCGGGATGTCAGCCGAGGAAGCGGCCGGCTTCTGGGTGCCGTTTCACACCGGCTACGTCGGCGTCGTGCAGCGCGGCGAGCTGAAGGCGGGCGAGACGCTGCTGGTGTTAGGGGGCGCGGGCAGCTCAGGGTCCGCAGCGATTCAGCTCGGCAAAGCGCTCGGCGCGACGGTGATCGCGACCGTGAGCTCCGCCGACAAAGCCGAGTTCTGCCGCACCCTCGGCGCCGATCACGTGATCAACTATCGCGACGTGCCGATCAACGAGGGGGTGCAGCAGATCATCGGCCGGCGCGGCGTCGAGATGATCTACGACCCCGTCGGCGGTGCGGCGTACGAGCAAGCCGTGAAGTGCATCGCGCGCCACGGCCGCGTGATTCTGATCGGCTACTCGAGCGGCACGTGGGCGAAGGTGGATCCGCTGAACGCGGTGCTACGCAGCTACTCGCTCGTCGGTGCATTCCCCGGCGCGCGCACCCTCGACGAGACGCGCGCGCATCACGAAGCGCTCTGCGCGCTGGCCGAGGCGGGCAAGATCCGCACGCCGATCGATCGCGTGTTCCCGTTCGAGCAAGTGCCCGAAGCGATCGAGCGCGTGGGGAGCAATCGCGCGGTGGGGAAGGTGATCGTTCGCGGGACGGTGTGAGCGAGGCGTCGATCACGCTCCAGCGCGAGCTTCGCTGTTCGCTCGGCTCCAACGCTGCAAGTGATCGAGAGCGTGCTGGTACCTGAGCACGGCGACGAGACCGAAGCACGAAGACAGCAGGAACGTGAGCGGTGTGACCACGGCGAGCGAGCGGCCGAGCGCCTGCGGATCGCTCGCGCCGTCGAAGACGTAGTCGGTCACGAGCGCGACGATCGTCGCGCCTAGGCCCATGCCAACGAGATTCGCCACGAGGATGGCGAGCGCGACCGCGAGGCCGCGCATTTGGTTGGGGACGACTTCCGTAATCACTGCCGCCCACACCGCCGAGGTGAGCGCCGTCGCGACGTAGGCGGGTCCCAGCATCCACAACGCCAGATACGGATCGGGCACCGTCGCTACGCCGAGCATGAAGGGCGCTGCGCAGGCACCCGAGAGCGCGAGCAGGACCATGCGGCCGCGCGCGTAGCCGCGCGTGATCAACCAGTCGCCGAGGTAGCCGGAGCAGACGACTCCGCCGACGCCGAAGGTCACGCTGAGCACCCCCATCCAGCGGCCGACTTCCACGACGGACAAGCCATGCGTTCGCTGGAAGAAGGAAGGCAGCCACGAGCTGTTGCCGTAGCCGCCCATCGCGATCAGCGCATAACAAACGACTGCGCACGAGAACGGCACTCCGATCGCTCGCACGTAGTCGAGGAACTCCCGCACGCTGACGGGTTTCTGCGCCAGCGTGCCGTCGGCGCTCTGCGCCATGCGCAATGCGCCGACGCGCTTCGGCTCGCGCAGGGTCGCGGCCCAGAACGCCACCAGAATTCCGGGCAGACCCAAGATGATGAAGACCAGCTGCCACGGGAAAACTTCACCGAGGAGCGGCAACTCGATCCGGCCCTCGCGCTGCGAGACCTCGTGAATCACCTGCGCGCCGACGAACAGCGCGATGCCTGATCCGATGGCGGTGCCGAGATTGAACACGCTGAGCGCGAATCCGCGCTTCGTGGGCGGAAACAGGTCGCTGATCATCGAGTAGCCGGCGGGCTGCGTGGTCGCCTCGCCGATGCCGACGCCCATGCGGTAGGCGAACAGCGCAGCGAAGGACTTCGCGGTGCCGCACAGCGCGGTCATCACGCTCCAGAAGAAGATGCCCGCGGCGACGATGCGCACGCGATTGGCGCGATCCGCAAGCCAGCCCACGGGCAGTCCGAGCGTCGCGTTGAAGAGGGCAAACGCGATGCCGAGGAGCAGGCTGATCTCGGTGTCCGTGAACTGGAGGTCGCGCTTGATGGGCTCGATCAGGAGATTGAGCACCATGCGGTCCATGAAGGAGAAGACGAAGCAGACGAGCAGGACGGCGACGACGTACCAGCTGTAGAGCGGAGCGGGGTAGGTCTCGCCGCGAGCATCGCCGCGTTCCGCCGAAACCACGTGGCCTTCGCCTGTTTGCACGCCGTGCTCTCCTGCCTTCTATCGACGTTGCGACAAGTCACCGAGTCCGCGCTCGCGTCCGGCGTGGCGCTCGCGCGCGACGTGTGCGAAGTCGCGCGAGCGCGTCGGAGTTGCGCTCACATCGCGCAGACCGCCTCCGTTGCGCCTGTTCGCCGCGCCAGTCGAGCCGGGCGGCGCGAGGGACGATCGAGTCCATAACAATCTCGCCGAGGTTGCATGGCGCGCCGGGAGGGGCTCGAACCCCCGACCCCCAGGTTCGAAGAACGAAAAGTAGTTATGGCGTGTCGCGTACTTGCACGAGCGCGCTTATCAGGACCGCTCGGGAGCGCTCACGAGCGATCACCAGCACGGCCCCACGGCCCCAGACGGCCCCTGCGCGCGACGGGGGAGGGGGCTCTTTCGGCGGCCAACAGGTCGAGCAGAGGAGCCGCGCACTTTTTTTCCCGAGCGAACTACGAGCAAAGGGGGCCCCGTGATCAACCTCGGGGAGACCCCGGAAGAGGGGGCCCCAACGGGGGCAAGGGGCGGCGATTCGAACATCGCGTCTCTGTCAATGCCGCGCTCACCGGATGTCCCCTGGTGGGCCCCCTCCCCCCCTCTCGATGACGGGGACTGAACCTCGATCCCAACAGTTCTACGAAAAAGGCGACCCGCGATGATCTCTCCCAAGCTTGCCATCCTGCGCTTCTGCCTCGGCTGCATCGTGGACCCGAACGAGCCCACGTCCCCGGCGCAGCAGATCGCAGCCTGCCCCTCGCGCGCGTGCGCGCTCTTCGACTTCAGGCCGACCGCCGCAGAGCTCGACGCCGAGGTACGGCTCGCCGGTGCTGGGGACCGCGCGGAACGGGTACTGAAACGCAACCTCAGCGCGATTCACGCCCGAAATTCGGCTCGCAATCGACGATCGCCGAGTCGGAGGTCCACGAACCCGTCGTCGTCCGAGATCGCGACTTCTTCACATCAAAGCCGGTCGTAGTGGCCCCTCGCGCACCTCACCCTCGTCAACCGAGAACTCCGATGCCGAGCGATCCCGTGCTCCCTACCGCACTTCCGTGCGATCCAGGGTGTCCGCGAAACCGGGGCAAGCTCAAGGGCGCGAGCGATCACACGCAGCGCGTGGTGAGCGGGCAAGAGAGAACCCGCACTCGTTCCTGGCTCTCGTCGGCAAGCTGCTGCCCAAGGACGTTCATGTGACCGATAGGTTGCCGGGGGTGATCTTCCGCGACTACACCGGCGCACCCACCGGGACGCTTAAGCGCGTTCTCGAGATGGAGACGGCTTCGTGCACGCAGCCCTGAGCCGGGCGGCCGTTGGCGAACTCGTCGAGGCGCGCGCCCGCCGCTGGCTCGCGGAAGATTTCGTGCAGGCGCCTGATTCGGACGAAAGCGCCCGCGTTCAGGTTTCGCGCTTCGCGAGCCGCCGGCCTCCTACACCAAGTCCTTGGACACGAACTCCACCTCCGCCTTCCGCATCTTCGGGGGCACATCGGGGATCTGCTCGGGCGGCAGAATCGTCCCGATATCGATGCGGCTGAAGCTCAGCCCGTAGGCGACCGCGAGGCGTTGGAAGTCGCCCTCGCCGATGTGAGGATTCTCGAGGCGAGGGGGAACCGGAAGCGGGCCGATGACGAGCGGCTCGTTCGCCCATCCCGCATTGAGCGTGCTTCGGTTCGCGTCGGCGAGCGCCTCGACATAGGCATCGACATGAGCGCCTCCGCCGCACAGGAAGACTCGCAGCCCAGTCCGCCACTCCGGAGCGTTGGGATATCGGTGCTTCTTCAAGTCCTTGAGGCATCGCATTACCTGCTCTCGGCATCCGGCGATCAGCGGTTCCTCGATCAGTGCCAGCTCGCGGTCGAGACCGCTGGCGGAGACGTAGGCCGAGATCGAGCCCGGGATCGCGGCTGATGGGTCCGAGAGATCTTCGTTGCGAATGTCGGCGCGCAGCGCACTCGGGTTCAGGCGCTGGATCCCGCGGATACGCGCGCGGTGCAACTCGTGGGCCCCCCGACGCTCTACGAGCGCCGTGAGAAGCGCGTACTGAGTGTCGCCCTCACGTTCGTCGAGGATGAAGCCGCACACGTCGACCGTCGAGGCCCCGACGTCGACCAGCAGATGGAGACCCGACCTGCGATACGACGACCGCGCGTAGCCAACCACCTCCGCCGCGACCTCGGGAACGACATCGATTGCGGGGAGATCCATCTCCGCGTCGACGAGCTCGGCGGCCCGCGCGAGCCGGATGGGTTCGCCTGAAGTCGCGAGTGCCCAGGCGGCTCGCGCGGTACGCAAGAACGAGGAGCGAATTCTGGCGTCGTCGTAGCCGGCAGAGGGAATCCCGACGTTCATCTCCCAGCGAAGGTCGAAGCCCTCCAAGTTCCGCCGCTCGTGATCGAGATATCTCGTCATCGCGTCGCGAATCACCAGAGCGAGATACGCAGCAGCCCGGGCGCGCGAGTCTCGCGACTCCGGCTGCTCCATGAGGTCGACCTTGATGCTCTTCCAATCCTCGCTCGCGTCCACCGGGCGACCGAGCGCGGGCTCACCATCAGCGCCAGCGACGAGGTTCGTCGGTGCGAGGAAGCGGCCGATGCCACGGCGCGAGACATCGAAGGGGATCGCAAGAGCTCGTCCGCCTGCGAGAAACGGGGTCTGAACTACGACCTTCGAGCACGACGTTCCAAAGTCGAGCCCCATAACAACATCTGTGGCGCCCCGTGATCTCTTGACCGGGGGCACTTGCTGCGGAGCGGTCGCGGGCGGTGGCGCAGCAGCCTCCGCTTGGTCTTCGTGCGGAGGCCGTTGACGCGCAGCCGGCTCCGAACGTTCGGGCGGCGCGGCATGCGCCTCCTTCGTCGAGGTCTCACCTTTGGAGCCACGGAACCACTGCACGAGCCCGGTCAGCCAGGATGGCCTCACTGGACGCTCCTTCTCAGCTCAACACCCGGATCACCCCCACGCAAAGCTCCTCCGGGTGCGCGTCAAATCGCCGGCGCACCTCGATCTCCGCACGCTTTCGGCTCACTCGCACATCGAGAGCGCGCAGCTTGCCTTCGGTTGCAGCCACGAGTCGCGTCCCTCGCGCGCGGTGCTGCGCGAGTTGTCCCTCGAGGGCTATGCGCTGGGACTGGTAGTGCCGTTCGAGCGTGCGTTCTTGGATCAACGCCCGGTCTTCGTTCTGCGCGAAGAGCTCGTCGCGCTTCTTCTCGAACGCGGCGCGGGACTCGACAAGGCAGCACTCATCTACCGCGGTGACTGCAGCAGCGATCTCCACATCGGCCCCGACCGAGATCCAGTCTCGCCCATGTTCCGCGGCGAGGTTCACGAGACGTTCGGCGTCTTCCGACGAAAGGCTCTCGTGTGAGCCGAGAGCGACCGCGCAGAAATGGAGGAACTCCCACTCCTGCACGCCATGCATTGACCACTGCTGCACGGAGAAGGCGTAGTCGCCTTGTGGAATCGAGCCTGGAGCGCGGACGCGCTCGATGAGAGCGCCAACGGCCGGCCGAACCGTGTCGGCGGCGGTCTTCTGGATTCGATCGCTCACGAAGCGAACCAGCGGATGGAGCTGATTCACGACCTCGATTGGGCCGCGAGGTGACGTGACCGTGTTCTCGAACCTGCACGGAACTCGAGCCGCGCCAGGCCGTGCCATCCGCGTAGAGCCCTGGATTCGCTTCGCGCGCAGGAACTCCTCGAGCTCGCCTCCGGCCCTCTGCGACAGCGTGACCTCGAAGTCGAGCGAGTCGGGGGTCTGGCGAAGCTCCGAGCCGCTGTAGTGGTCGAGGACGAACTCGCGCACGTAAGCAAGAAGGTCCGCGCCCTCGATCTTCCGAGAGAGATCTCGCGCAGCATGGATCTGATTGACGATGTAGTCGCCGTACGCAACGAGGTATGCCGCCTCGCGCTCGAGGCGCTCCTCCTCCGCTTGCTTGTTGGCGAGCGCCCGCCGCGTTTGCTCGATCCGCTCCTCCTCCTGCTCGGGGGTCAATCGCTGAGTGAGCAGCACACTGGTGAGGCGCTGAAGCTCCTTCGCGAGGATCGGTTCGATCCCGCCGAGCGTTCGTTCGAAGATCCCAAGGCGTTCGTAAAGCCGCCGATAGATGCGCTCGTCGATCGTGTCGGAGTAGAAGAGGTTCCAGATCGCGATCTTCTCGGACTTCTGACCGAGACGATCGAGGCGCCCGATCCTCTGCTCCACGCGCATTGGGTTCCACGGCAGGTCGTAGTTGATCACGATCCACGCGAACTGGAGGTCGATTCCCTCGCTTCCGACCTCGGATGAGAGCAGCACGGTCGCGCCGGGTCGCTCGCGGAACTCCTCTACCGCGGCGTCTTTATCCTCAATCCCGCCGTGGAGGAGCACCGCGCCAATCCCGTCTTCCGCAAAGCGTTCCTTGAGATACGACAGCGTCGGCCGGAAGTATGAGAACAGGACGACCTTGTCGTTCGGGTTCTTTGCGAAGTGGCGGAGCAGCTCGCTCCGAAGCATCTGGTACTTCGAGTCACTCGCGCGAAGCTGCTGATAGCTCGCGAGCGGGCCGACTCGATCGACCAACTCGCGCACGAGGGGCCCGAGCTGTTCGTCCGAGCTGCGATCATCATCGTCGATTCCGTTCTCGCCGACGCCGAGCGCCTCGTACGCGGATTCCGTCGCGGAGTCTTCGCCTCTCGCCCAAGCTCGGTAGGCTGCAGCCATCGAACTCGCCATTTGGCGTTGCGGCATAACAAGTAGGAAGCCCTCGTGCGATCCCGCGCGTGTGCAATAGTCGCGCACGACCTCTGTGACTTGTTCGTAGAAGTCCTTCTCGACGCCCGTCAGGTCGACAGCCACGTCCTTCGCCTCTCGGACGACACGCCACTCCTGGATCTGTCGCTTGCGAGTCCGCGTCACAACGTGCCCGAGCAAGTTCACGGTCTCGAGTCGCCAGCCCAGCTCGGAGGCGGCTGTCGGATTTCGGAGACGTTCGTCGTCCGGCAGATCGTTGAGGAGGGCTGCGATCTGCTTGCTGCCGCGCAGAAGCGGGTTCGCAGACGCCGTCTCGAGCTCGCCCCTGAGAGCCTCCCGGGTCGCGCGCCCGCTGAGCACGAGCTCGCGCGCGCGCACGAGAGGCTCGTTGGCGGATAGAAGGTCCTCGAACTCTTGCGGTCGACTGAATGTGGCCGGATCTGCGAGATGTACGAGCTGGTAGAGATCCCGATTCTTCAAGTGCACCGGCGTCGCCGAGAGCAACACGAGGTACTCGGCGATTCCCCGCACTAGTAGTCCCAGCTCATGGGTCATCGTCTCGGGGTTTCTCAGGTAGTGCGCCTCGTCGATCACCGCGAGGTCCACGAGCGTCGTCTGCTGTTGTTCGCTGTCGAGTAAGCGAGCGAGCGCAGCGGTTGGGCTCCTGATCGCTTCGTTGTCGCGCCAGTCGCGCGGGGGTCGAGTTCCCTGGAGGCTCGCAATGAGGGCGAATCGCGCGGACTCGGGCTCGGAGGAGGCCAGCCGGAGGCGCTCCACGAGGCGTTCGGCGTCCACGACCTCGGGCTCAACGCCGAATCGACTTCGCAGCTCGCGCCGCCACTTCTCGCGAAGCATCGCAGGGCACAGGACGAGCAAGCGCTTGTAGTCGAAACGCCCTCGGAGCTCGGTCCAGATCAGGCCCGCCTCGATTGTCTTCCCGAGCCCAACCTCATCCGCGATCAACATGCCCGTCGTGGCAGCGTTTAGGAGCTTCACGAGCGGCTTGAACTGGTACGCGTAGAAGTCCGCTCCAGTCGTATCCATGCTGTAGATCACGTCCGCGAGTCGCCCCGTGAGGCGCGCATGCGTGAGGGTTCGCCGCAGGGCTCGCGGGCTCGCGAGTCTGCCATGCGCGAGGAGATCCAATGGATGGTCGCCGCCCGCGCCCACTGCCTCGAGCTGATCCCGTGGAACCCACCGCCCCTGATCGGGGAACTGAACCTGAAGTCGAGGCCCGGCCGCAGCTTCGAGTGTGCGACCCGTGAAAATCCCGATCCGTTCGGGATCAGTCCGTATCCGAAGCCGCGTTCCGGGGGGCCATTCGTTTTCTGACATCACACGATCCAGGACGGTGAGATGGAGTTTGCTCGAGCGATGCGGACGGCCCCCCGCCCCAACGTTGTATCATGCCCGCGGGGCCGTAGATCGGCGCTGTGCGCTCGGTCAGGGATAGCCCCGGGGCGGGGGGTGCTGAATCTTCCGTCCGGCGATCTTGGCCGCGAACAGCGGTGTCGCTAGGGAACCTCTGCAGAAGTGACCGCAGTAAGGTGATGACGCATGCGGAGCTCTTCAGCTCGCTGGCAGCCAAGATCGCGAAGAGCAAGAACGTGGTCTTCGACTTCGCCGTCGTGGACGAGGCACAGGACATCAGCGTCGCGCACCTGCGATTCTTCGCGGTCCTCTGACCTGCCTGAGATCCTCGGACCACGGCTTCCTAGAGAACGGCCTCTGTTTGGGTCGGGGTTGAACACCGCGCGGCGAACTCCGCCGGGGTGAGGTTGTCGAGGCTCGAGTGCGGCCGGACGGAGTTGTACTCCCGCCGCCAGGCCTCGATCAACACGCGCGCGTCGGTGCGATTCTGGAACCACTGCATCCCTAAGCACTCGTCGCGGAACTTGCCGTTGAACGACTCGTTCGCGCCGTTCTGCCACGGCTTGCCCGGATCGATCAGCGCCGTCTCGATCTTCGCCTCGTTCGCGAGCCAGTGCAGGATCGCGCGCGAGACGAACTCCGGGCCGTTGTCGCTCCGCAGGTAGCGCGGCGCACCGCGTACGCTGACGAGCTTCGCGAGCACCTCGATCACGCGCGCCGAGCGGATGCTGCGGCCGACGTCGATCGCGAGGCACTCGCGCGTGTACTCGTCGACGACGGTCAGGCACTTCAGCGTCTGCCCGCCGGCGCACGCGTCGAACACGAAGTCGTAGGCCCACACATCGTTCGCGCGACTCGGCGCCAGCGGTCGCGGGCGACCCGTCGCGATCCGCCGCCGAGGCCTTCGCCGCGGCACCTGGAGCCCTGCGCTGCGCCAGAGGCGATGCGCGCGATCGGCACTCATCGTGTGGCCGCGGCGCCCGAGGAACACGCGAATCCGGCGGTAGCCGAAGCGCGGGTACTGCGCGGCGAGATCGCGCATCGCGCCGAGCACTGGCGCGTCGCGCTTCGCCAGCACCGACTCGTATCGCAGCGTCGAGCGCGCCACCGACGCAGCCGGCACGCTCGCCGGACCGACACGCCGCGCTCTCGCACGTACGCAACCTGGCGCAAGCGGTTCGGCGAGCTCGAGCCGGTGGACGTGAAGCGGCTGCGCCAGCTCGAGTCGGAGAACGCGAAGCTGAAGAAGCTCGTGGCCGAGCGCGACCTCGAGATCGAGGTGATGCGCGAGGTGGCGCGACAAGTCTGGTCGCTGATGCCGTGCCGCTTCGCCACCTCGGGCACCGGGCTCCGATCCGCCTCGCGGAGGATCTTCACCATCTGCTCTTCCGAAAACCGGCTCTTCTTCATGGGGGGCTTCCTTTAGGTCGGAAGCCATTCTCCCAGGAATCAGCTGGGACGAAAATCGGCTAGCAGGTCAGAGGCGCCTGCCCCGATTTCCGCGGCCCGCCTCGCAGCCGGCTAGACCTCCGGGTCGAAATTCCCTCTCGCCGACCAATGAAGGGCGATCGAGAGGTATGTAGATATCGATGGCACGGAGATCGACGCCAAGGTAAAGGCCGGAGTCGTGGGGCAGGCAGTTGAGTTGA
>Ga0194132_10007510_pt1 | contig 16199 bp, 17 predicted proteins | sample TA2KigOf80mmetaG_FD_148612 | JGI IMG/M metagenome (GOLD analysis project Ga0194132, IMG submission 148612) | Freshwater microbial communities from Lake Tanganyika, Tanzania - TA2015054 Kigoma Offshore 80m | ecosystem: Environmental > Aquatic > Freshwater > Lake | place: Tanzania: Lake...
GACTTCGATACTTAGACCGAAGCCAGCACACAATGGTCTCGTCTCTCATCCCTGCTCTTGTGCAGAGGCTCTCCACTCCGGTCAATCACTATTGCGGTAAGTTGTTTCCTGCCACCGCCTTAAGTACCTTGAGCACGCCGATATGAGCGAATCCGCGCGCGCCTCCCCCACTCAGTACAAGCCCGACTTTAGGACGCGGAATGACACGGTCGCTATTGACAGGTGTCGCTTGCGCTGCAGCGCGCCCCGAGCTTACCAACAAGAGAAAAACAATGTTGATCCCCACAACTCCCAGCATCCAACGATAATGATGACGTACACACATGGCGCACACCATAAGGGAATTTTCTACGGTTGATCAATCGGGAATTGATTCCGCGCTTGCCCTCCGCTACCGTTATCCACTCTTTGTTTTGTTGGTCGTGCGAGTCGCACTATGATTACCGCACACGGTCTCACCAAACTCTACGGGACATTCCCTGCTATCAAGGAGGTGAGTTTCTCGATTAACCGCGGTGAGGTCGTTGGCCGTCTCGGGCCAAACGGTGCTGGAAAGTCGACAACCATGCGCATTCTCGCCTGTATTCTCGCACCAACGGCAGGCTCTGCAGCCGTTGCTGGCCACGACATCGTGCGTGACTCTTTCGCGGTCCGTCGCCAGTTAGGGTACATGCCAGAGGTCTTGTCGCTGTACCCAGAGATGACCGTCACTGCGTATCTGGACTTTGTTGGTAAGATGAAGGGACTAACAGGAGCCAAACGGCGACAGTGTATCCAGCAGGTCATTGATGAACTCGCGCTCGGGGACAAAGCGCGCAATTACATCGGCACGCTATCGAAAGGGTATCGTCAGCGCGTGGGACTCGCACAAGCGTTGGTAAACCATCCTGCCGTGTTGGTCCTCGATGAACCAACGATCGGACTCGATCCTGAACAAGCGGCAGATTTCCGCAACCTGATCCGCAGCATGCGAGGACAGCGCACGGTCATTCTTTCGACCCATATCCTGCCGGACGTCAACACAACGTGTGATCGCGTGATGATCATGAACCACGGGAGATTGCTCGCGCTCGACACGCCACGGAATCTCACCCTCCAGCGTCAAGATGTCAGTGAAATCGCGCTACAAGTCACTGGGCCACAGGATGCGGTCACCAAGGCGTTACGTAGCCTGCCGGGCGTCATTGCCGTACTCGCGGAAAGAACTGAAGTCAGTGGGGCCACGTTCTACACCGTCAAGGCGGATCGGCAGCGAGATATTCGCCCCACGCTCGTTGAGCTGATAACCAGGCAGGGCTGGCAATTGTTCGAGTTACGCTCCCGGGCAATGGACCTGGAAGAAATTTTTCACCAGGTTGTGGAGCAGAGGGAGGAAATAAAGAATTAAAAGTGCATAATGAAGAATGAAGAAGGGGCAAAGGTTTCTTCAATTTTTCATCGTCAAGTTGTAATTCTTCATTGCCATGCTGTTCCTCGCTGTGCTCACCAAAGAGTTGCACATCTCGTTCGGCTTCTTCCTCGCCTACGCCGTTCTCGCCGTAGCGCTCGCACTCTCTGGCTTCTTCTTTTACACCGATCTGAGTCTCTTTATGCTCTTCGGTGGAACAGACCTTGAAAAAGGGCTGTGGGAGTTCGTCTTCCATGATCTGCGCTTTGTGCTGATGTTGCTCGTGCCGGTACTCACTGCGCGTGCGTTCGCCGAAGAGCAGAAGCTTGGCACCCTCGATTTGCTGTGGACGTACCCGGTGTCAGAAAGTAGCGTCCTGCTCGGCAAATTTGTCGCCTCTGCCGTTCTCCTTGTCATCGTACTCGTGTTAACACTGCTCTATCCGCTGGCGTTGTCGTGGTATTATCCAGCCGTCAATTGGTTCCCGCTTCTGGCCTTCTATCTTGGGCTTTTTCTCCTCGGTCTTGCTTTTATCAGCGTAGGCCTCCTGCTCTCGGCAACCACCGATAGCCAAGCAATTGCGGCACTGGGCACACTAGGCGTGCTGGTCTTGTTCTGGTCCCTCACCTGGAATGAACACGCAGTCAATGAAGTACTCCTCAACAGCCTGCTGCACATCTCGCTCTTTGATCGGTTCAGTAATTTTTCCCGAGGAGCAATTGATTCACACGAAGTCACATTCTTTCTTGTGTTTGTGAGTTTCTTCCTCGTGCTCACCTGGCAAGCACTGCGTTCGCGGCGGTGGCGAGGAAAAGGCGAGTTCGCATCGCTGCGCACGTTTTTAACCACACCAAACCGTAACCAATGGCTTATGGTAGGCTTCGCCGACGTCGTCTTGCTGCTCGGGCTTATTGGGCTACAAGTATCTTTTATTCCCCACAACGTGCGTTGGGACCTGACCCCAACCAAAGCGATGTCGTTATCCCCACAAACGAAAGCGCTGCTTTCCAAGCTTGACCGTGAAGTGAGAGCCACCCTGTTCTTTGCGGGCTCACCGGATGTGTACCAGGCACTTGATGACGTGTTGAAGCGTTACGCGACCGCGAGCCCACATTTCCAATACCAGGTGCTGTTTCGTGAGCGTCATCTCGCCGTAGCACAAGCGTATGGGGTCACGCACAACAACATGATTACCATCGAATATGATGGGCAACGGAAGCTTGTCCCGCTCGTGACTGAACAACGCATCACTCAGGTGCTGTTTCAATTGATTCATCGGCAACGCAAAACCATTTACTTCAGCAGTGGACACGGGGAAAAAGATCCGCACGACAACAGCCCACGTCAGGGTTACAGCGAAGCGGCGGTCGCGCTCCGCAACGAGAACTTCGATGTACAGACACTTCAACTCGGACGTGAGTCGCGCATTCCTCAGGAGGCAACAGTGGTCATTGTCAGCGGTCCTCAGAGTGATTTGCTGACCGAAGAAATTGAATTACTCCACAGTTACATTCAACGTGGTGGGCACGTGTTGCTGATGATCGACCCTCTCCCCGTTCCTCATCTGACAGCGGCGCTCGCCCGATACGGCATCAAACTTACAGAGGATGTTGTCTATGACCCGGAGAACCGCTTGTTTGGTGGTGATGCCCGCAGCCCACTCGTGTCGTTGTATAACCTCAATGTTCCGATTGTGAACGAGCTGCGACAGAACACGATCTTCCCCTTGGTACGTTCAGTCGATGTAATCTCCCCACCAAGCCCTGCGATAACGGTCACTCCATTTTGCAGCACTGGACCTGGCTCATGGGCACGGTATCGTTCGGCTGACATCGCGCCACGCGGAGCAGTTGAGTTCGAGGGCACCAAGGCTCGTCCTGGGCCGATTGACATCGCCGTTGCTGTCTCGCTCCCGGTAAACGGCAGCACAACAACGACGAGCGCAACAACCTTGGGTCTGGCAATGGCGCCACAACACCAAGCTCGTATCGTGGTCTATGGTGATAGCGACTTTGCCAGCAACGCACGGCTCGCACTCCTCGGCAACAAGGATCTCTTTCTCAATACGGTTCACTGGCTCGCCGGTGAGGAACAGTTCATGACCGAACGCCCCTCGGACGACGAAGTCAGTGCTAAAGTTTCGCCGGTCACACTCACCGCACAAGCAGCGCGGCAGCTTTTCTGGCTGGTCGCGATTATCGAACCGGGAGTGATTCTCTTGATTGGCGTGATGGTGTCGGTGTATCGCAAGCGGAGGATGTAGAACAGCCAGCGTTTGTGAGTTCCTCAGAAAGCCACTCTCGCGATCCCGAGTTTACCGACATGTCGGCTTTCCTGCTTCTGTTGCTAACCAGGTCGTCAATTCCTTCTGCAATTCAGCCGCAAGCGTTTGGTGCTCAGCTATGATCGACCGGCGCTCGCCAGGGTCGGCTTCTACATTGAACAATTCAGCTGGATTCTGCCCAGTCACTACGAGTTTCATGTTTCCACGCATGGCGGCGAGTTGGAATGAGCATTCAGTGCGCCATTCCCAAAACAGGGTACGCGGCAACAGCGATCCGTGTCCGCGCCATACCGGGGTCAGATCGACACCGTCCAAATGCCAGGCTGGATCAGTCGCTATTTGCGCTGTCGCCAAGAGAGTGGGCATCAGGTCAATGGTGTTGATGACCTCGTTGGATCGTGTTGCAGGCTGAACTTTGGCAGGCCAGCGGACGACGGCTGGAACGCGAATGCCCCCTTCCCACAACGTGCGCTTCTGACCACGAAACGGACGGTTACTGTCGTGATACGCAGATGCCCCCTGATTCATTGGTTCAAAGGTCGCGCCTTGGTCGCTCAAGAAAACCACGATCGTCTGTTTAGTAAGCTGCAGGCGATCGAGCGCTTGCAAGACACGCCCGATTTCTGTGTCCATCCGCGTAATCATCGCAGCATAGGTCGCGTTGAACGGACGTTGAGGATCGATTTCGGCAAACTTTCCTTGGTACTTGGCGATATCCTGCGGCATGGCCTCAATACGAGCGTGCGGAGCCGTGTACGCAAGATAGAGAAAAAACGGCGAGTGCTGGTTCTTGCTAATGAACTCAAGGCTACGATCGGTAAACAGTGTGTTTGCGTACCCGGAGACCGGTTTGCGTTCTCGTCCGACCCACAGTTCTTTGGGGAAATGCTCCCATGCATGGACAGCGCTGGTAAAGCCAAAAAATTCCTCAACCCCAGGTCCATAGGATGGATGTAGGCATAGTTGGGCACTCCCTCACAGCCATGATGCCATTTGCCAAACAGCGCAGTCTTGTAGCCGCGACTGTTGAGGGCGCTGGCAATCGTTACTTTATTGCGCGGCAGGTCATCGTTGTTACCAGAGACACCATTATGAATCCCATACTGACCAGTCACGAACGCTGCACGACTTGGTGCACACACAGTCGCGGCAGCATACCAGCGAGTGAACACCATCCCTTGCTGAGCCAGGCGATCGAGGTGGGGCGTCTGCCACTCTTTACGTCCGTTAAACCCGACGTCTCCCCAACCAAGATCGTCAGCATAGAGGACCACCATGTTCGGCAGTCGTTCTGCCAATGCAAGCGGCGGTAGAAAATACAGAAGGCATACGAGCCACGCGATACAGGATCGCTGTACCCTTCGTGTATGGTGTGTACTCAATAACTCCTCGACTCCAGGTGAGATTCTGTGTCTCAAAGGCATGTCACTCCAAGTTTTGCTCACACTCGACTTTTTCATAGACCTCGGCAAGTGCTAGGGTACAATCGATTGATGGCAACGACATTGTTGCGGTCACGGCGCTTGCTTCCGTCAGCAGCCATTGACTGTCCGGCTGTCGGACATAGTGCTCTATGTGCGGCGTGGTCTGCGACACCAGCAGATACTCTTGCGGCGAAGCAAGCTGCCGATAGCGGAGGTCCTTGTCACCGCGCGCATAGGCTTCAGTTGACGGAGACAGGACTTCACCAATAACCGTTGGATTGACTAACCTATCCTTGTATTCCTCCTGGAATCGTGGTTCACCGCACACTGCTACCACACCTGGATATGCGTAATGTCTTCCAGGCTGGACGTTGACTCGCATATCACTTGGATAAACCCGACAGGAACGGTTGCGGAATTGCGTATGTAGTGAGGACACAATATTTGGGGCAATAACGTTATGCGGCTCACTCGCGCCTGACATCGCAAAGATTTCGCCGTCATAATGTTCACTTTTATATTCAGATCTCCGCTCCAAGAGGAGGTACTCTTCCGGGGTGAAATAGCGTCGGGGTGTAATGACATACGGTTCTCCGTTGGGCAGCAATTCTTGGCCCTGCATTATCCTTCGGCGCTCACAAAATTCGCTCGCCCATCGATTGGTTCTCGTTGTAACGCACTATAACAATTCCTGCAGCTCCGGTAGCGGAATATCATGCCCGCCACTTTCTTTGACCGGTTTACCAACATCAAGGCTTTCGATACACTCTAGCTCAGGCGCATGCCTCACCAGCAGTTTGGCAAAGCAACGGACCATTTTGGCTCGGTCCGCAGTCTTCATTTTCGGCCACGGCCCCTCATCAAAGGCCTTTCGGGCGGCAGCCACAGCCCGGTTCACATCTTCAACTCCAGCCTCTGCGAGTTGCGTCAATACCTCATTATTAGCCGGATTGAGTACAGGAAATGTCTTGCCACTGACTGCCGAAACATACTCTCCGTTGATAAATAATTGTGAGCGCAAGGTGGAGCGCATCATGCTGTTACTCTATCGCCGCCTCTATACGCCGTCCAGCACGGCGCAGGCTAAATCAAACTCCGCGAGATTAGTACACTTTTGGTTATCACCAGAGAGACCGTAGCGTGCGCCATGCGCACGGGAGTGACACCAGGCGAGCGCCGCGTGCGCACAGCGCACGCGGCCCCAAATGTACGAATCTTCACAGGTCCGATTTAGTTCACGCTCTTCTTCAAATTTTCTGACCAGGCGGCTTGCCAGGTCGCGGGCGGTTCGCTATCTCCACAATGGCAACAGTAACGGAGGGAACCATGCTCCAGCAGGCAATAGATTTTCGTGAAGAGTGTGACAGCTTGTTCTCGCTCCTCAAATCCTTAGACGAACAAGACTGGCAACGCAAAACCCAATTTAAAGAATGGACAATCAGCGACATCATCGGCCACTTACATTTTGGCGATTACGCTGCCGATGTGTCGTTGCGTGATAGCGGAGCCTTCAAAGATTTCGCGCGACAGACAGCCGAAGCAAGCAAAGGCGGGCGTACGCACGTCGACGTCATGCGCGAATGGATCGCGAATTGCCAAGGCAATGACCTGCTCAACTGCTGGCGTAGTTTCGCCCTGGAGATGGCAGGGCACTTTGCCGGTGCTGATCCTAAGCTGCGTGTGTTATGGTTCGGGCCAGACATGAGTGTCCGCTCTAGTATCACTGCACGTTTGATGGAAACCTGGGCACACGCACAAGCCATCTACGACCTGCTTGGCAAAGAACGTCAGAATGCAGATCGCATCAAGAATATTGTTGTCATTGGCATGAACACGTTTGGCTGGACATTTACCAACCGCAAACTCCCTGTACCTACTGATCAGCCTTATGTTCGCCTCACCGCCCCATCGGGTGAGATCTGGGAATGGAATCAGCCAAACCAGGTAAACAGCATTGAAGGAAAAGCTGAAGAATTTTGCCAAGTCGTCACCCAAGTACGAAACATTGTTGATACGAAACTACGAGTGACTGGAGCAACCGCGACCTCATGGATGTCGATGGCACAGTGTTTCGCCGGTCCACCAGAGACACCACCCGGACCGGGGACGCGGTTTAGGCAAAGGTAATGTAGAACGTGGTGCGTGGTGCGCGAAGCGTCATCCGTCACCGCCTTCATGAGGATAAAGCGTAAACCGTAATCCGTAACCACCCCACCTCCCCTTTTACGTTTTACATATTTACGCTTTACGTATTACGAATTACGCACGAGGAAGGAGCCCCCATGAAATACGGCGTTCATCTCGGTGGCGGCGCGGCGCTACGCCATAAGGGTGCAGCAGCGCAGATCGGACACTTGGCCGAAGAGCTTGGCTATGACGGTATTCTTACCGGCGACCACATCACTATTCCTAAAAGTATTTCTTCAACCTATCCGTATACGAAACTCGCGGAGCAACAGGGCTACAATCCGTACGCCGTCTTTACCACCATCGATTGGCTCGATGCCTTTACGGTGTTGGGGCTCCTCGTCCCAGTGACTGAAAAAGTCCGGCTTGGCCCGAGTGTAATTATTGTCCCCTATCGTCATCCGCTAGAGATGGCCCGTGTGGTTGCCTCACTCGATGTTGCCTCGGGAGGTCGCATTGTTTTTGGAGTTGGTGTCGGCTGGATGGAGGAAGAGTTCCAGTTATTGGGAGTACCATACAAAGAGCGGGCAAGTCGCACGCGAGAGTACATGCAAGTGATGAAAGAAGTGTGGACCAAAGAGAACCCGCGCTTCAATGGCAAGTACATCCAGATTGATCGAGATCTGCATTTCGCGCCTAAACCGCAGCAGAAGCCACATCCACCGATCTGGGTCGGTGGAGAATCACAGGCAGCGCTCAAACGTGTGGTCGAGTTTGGTGACGGTTGGCATATCGGACCTGTGCCCCTGGAAGAAGTGAAGCCCAAGTTCGCGCAACTGCGAGAGCTGATGGCAGCGGCAGGACGGGATATGTCACAGCTAGAGATTACCTCAATGGTTGATACTCGTGTGATCTCAGAGGCAGATATTCGCACCTACCGCGACCTGGGCGTTACCGGCCTGTATGTCGTCGCTCCTGGACCAGACTCGGCAAGTGTGACGAAAATCATGCGTGAGTTTGCCGAGAAGGTGAAGAATGCGGTGAGGTAGCACTCAAACCAAAAAGTTAAAAAGGCAGAGATTGCTTCGTCGTTTCACTCCTCGCAATGACAGAACAGGGCGTCATTGCGAGCGCAGAATGTAGGCCAGAATAAGCGAAGCGTTTCCGGCAGGCTCAAGCCGGAAACGGCCTGCAGCGGTATCCCGGCCTACACAATGGAATTCTCGTGACTGACCTTCTGTTACGCCGTAAATGGACGCTCAAAGCTGGGAACAAACAGGTCGTGTTCGTCAAAAGACCTATCGAACACTCCTCTCATGTCCTGATGAAAGCGTTCTTGTGGGCGTTGTATCTCCCTGAGTATCCAGACCTATCAGTGGAAGTAAGTATTGGTGACCGCTACAAACCAGATGTGATCGCACGTAACGACAGTGGACAGCCGATCTTTTGGGGAGAAGCGGGTAAGGTCGGCGTCGATAAAATCCGCTCACTCGTGCGTCGCTATCGTGACACACACTTTGCTATCGCCAAGTGGCAAAGTAGTCTTTGCCAAATCATGCCGATTGTTCGCGATGCAGTCGCGGACTTACACCGTACCGCGCCATTCGATGTTTTGCGCTTCTCAGAAGAAAGTGCCAAACGTTTTATTGACCAGGACCGTTACCTACACTTCACGCACAACGATGTAGAGTGGACACGGATTTGGTAACGATCCAAGCGTATGCTGTGCGCCTGTTCGCTACCACAATTTACGTACTGGCAAAACAAATCCCGGTAAGACCGGATCTCCGCCGACAGTCTCGGGATCATCCAATACTTCTACAGGTCGTCCTGGACGATAGATGTCCACACGTCTCTCAAAGGGATCGAGAAGCAAACCAAGGAGTGCTCCATTATCGCGGTACTCCTGCATTTTTTCTTGAACGTCAATTAAGCGGTCGGTGGGGGAACGCAGTTCGATGACAAAATCTGGACACAGGGGTAGTGGCCCCTCGCGTTGATCTTTTGGAATAGTATTCTCGCGCTCTTGTCGCACCCATGCGGCATCTGGGGAACGTTTTGCTCCATTTGGGAGAACGAACAACGTCGACGAATCAGTCGCTGTTCCTGTTCCATCAGCCTCAGCCCATTCATCCAAGTAGCGGCCAAGTCGCATATTCCGTCGCCCAGTCTCATACCCTGTCGGAGGCATAATCACCAATTCCTTTTGTGCTGTCAGTTCCAAGCGCAGCTCTGGGTTTTCCCGGCAAAGCCGGTCGAACTGTTCGTCCGTGACAATGACTCCGCGAACATTGAGTTTGAACGGCTCGCGTGGCTCTGGCATTGCTGAGGTCTGAGACATAGATGCTCCTTACGTGTCAGCTAGCCTAGATCGCTATTCCCGCTCTTGCAACCTGTTCCTCGTACCCCTTATAGAACACCAGAGATCGCGTAACCCGCAAAGGAGGTGCCCCATGAAGGAACCACTGTTCGCAGAATTTCCACTCGATGAGTATACACAACGAGTGAGCCGTGCCCGTGCACTCATGGAAGAACACGACATAGACGCGCTGCTGCTCACCCAACAGGAGAACGTGCGTTACCTTGCCGGGTATCTTTCACTGTTGTGGATTTCTAAATTTCGCCCACTCATGGCCCTGCTTCCACGTGATCCGTCGATCGCACCAACACTGATCCTGCCTGGGCAAGAATACGGCAACGCGAAGACATCATGGATTGAAGAAATTGCTTTCTACCGCGATCAGGAAGATCCTATTGGTACCGTCGTCAACACGCTGCATAAGAAAGGGTTCAGAGGAAAAAAGGTGGGAGTCGAACTCGGCTATGGCACGCGGCTGGGCATGGCACAGGTCCAGTGGGAAGATTTGCGGCGTGATTTCATTGGCATGTTTGTCGATAGCGCCCTACTCTTGCGGAAACTACGTGGCATCAAATCGGCTCGTGAGATCGATATGCTGCGCCGCTCGTGTGAGATTTCCTGTCATGGTGTCGAAGCAGGCTGGCGTGCGTTACACGAAGGCATGAGCGAAAAAGAGCTGGCCGCGGTTATGGTCTCGCGCATGGTGCAAGAGGGGGCTGAACCGATGAAGACGCTCCTCTGTGTTAACGCTGGTTCACAACGCTATCAGATTGTGAATAGTCCACCGAGTGAGTATCGCTTGAAACGTGGCGACCTGGTGATGATCGATGGCGGTGCAACGTACAATGGCTACTGTACCGATTTCATCCGTCAGGCGTGTCTTGGCAAGCCAACTCAGCAGCAGCGGGACTGGTTTGACCTGGCTCGCAAAGCCAATGACACCGCGATCGCTAAGATTCGCCCAGGCGTGCAATGTGCAGAGGTCTATGACGCTGCACGCAAAATCTTCATCGATGCTGGCCTCGGCGATTATGGGGTGATCAACATCATTGGTCATAGCTGTGGCATGGAAGTCCACGAATTGCCGTACGTGGGCGAACGCGGACAGGTAGAGACCAGCGATACTGTCATGGAACAAGGCATGGTCTTCTGCATCGAGCCGATTATCGCTGGCATGGATTCGCCTCGCTGGGAAGCGGGAATCTTCATTCAAGAGGACATGGTAACGGTCACCGCGACAGGTGGTGATGTATTGACCAATCGCTTGAGCAAGGATTTGTGGATTGCCGAAGTATAGTAGCTGTCAGCCATCAGCCGTCAGCTATCAGCTTTACGAGGAAGAACTCAGCAGTCACGCGAAGCTGAATGCTGAACGCTTATACCGATGCCGCTATACGCCCCCTCAAAAAAGTGACAGAGTAACCTCGCATTTCTGGAGAAGGAGGACAGTATGAAAGTTGGCGTCTCGATGTTTGCAACGGATTACGCAATCCGTCCAGATGATCTCGCTCGCGAAGCTGAGGCTCGTGGCTTTGAGTCAGTGTGGTTCCCTGAACATACGCATATCCCGGCGAGTCGTAAGAGCCCGTGGCCAGGCGGTGGCGATCTGCCCAAGGATTATTGGCATACCCATGATCTCTTCGTTGCCATGATGGCTGCGGCAGCAGTCACCAAGACCATTAAGGTTGGTAGTGGTATCTGTTTGGTGATCGAACGCGATCCAATCCTCATGGCCAAGGAAGTTGCCTCAGTCGATGCACTGTCGAATGGTCGCTTGATCTTTGGCATCGGTGGCGGCTGGAACCGCGAGGAAATGGAAAACCACGGCACCAATTTCGAGAAACGCTGGAAAGTGTTGCGTGAGCGTATTGAGGCCATGAAGGAAATCTGGTCGAAAGAAAATGCCGAATATCACGGAGAGTTTGTCAACTTCGATCCCATCTGGTCGTATCCGAAGCCAGTGCAGAAACCTCACCCGCCGATCCTGCTCGGAACACTCTCACAGAAGGGACTCGATCGCGTCGTGCGTTATTGTGACGGCTGGATTCCGGTTGGCATTCGTCCGCGAGATTTACCCGCGGCGATTAAAGACTTGAACGAGCGTGCAGCGCGGATCGGTCGCAAAGCCAGTGAGGTTCCGGTGTCAATCTTTGGCGCGCCGGGCAAAGAAGATACGCTCAAACAGTTCCAAGATGCAGGTGCTGATCGTGTGGTTATTGGACTGCCCTCTGACCATAAGGCAAAAGTCCTCTCACTGTTGGACCAGTGTGCACCGCTTGTGCAGAAGTGTGCGTAGAAGACGTGAAACGTGTTGCGTGTTACGTAGAAGAAGAGGCAGGGGATCGTGTATTCTCATAAGGGTAGGTTTTTATCCAAGCCACAATTGGCGCGGATTTCCCGTCGTGAGGATCCGCGTGTTCGTCATGCCCGCATTTGCGGGCATGACGTCTCGTCTTTTCTCAGCGTAAAAGCCTACCCCTAAAAGGATCGTGTATTACGGGTCACGTTTCACGCAACACGCATTATCTCTCCAAATTCTCAATCACCACCGGCTCGACTGACTCAGCCAACGCAAAGCCAAATACTCGCGAGTAAAAATATAACTCACCATCAAGGGCACGTTTGATATTTTCCGCCTTGCGAAAGCCGTGCTGTTCGCCAGCAAACGGCACGTAAGCCACTGCTAGTCCTTTCGCTTTCAGTGCCGCAACCATCATTTCGGCCTGATTGGGTGGAACAATCTTGTCCTCCAGTCCTTGGAAGAAAATCACCGGACAGGATAAGCGATCAGTAAAGTGAATCGGTGAGCGCGCTCGGTAGAGTTCTTTTTGAGCAGGATAAGGACCCACGAGGCTCTCTTCATACCGCGACTCGAACTTGTGGGTATCGTGCGCTAATGCTTCGAGGTCGCCAATACCGTAGTGGCTCGCACCGGCCTTGAAAACATCACGAAAAGTGAGTGCACAGAGTGTTGTATATCCTCCCGCACTGCCACCAGTAATGGCGAGCCGTTTTCCATCCACTAACCCACGTTCGACGAGATACCGTGCCCCATTCACACAATCATCAACATCAACCACACCCCACTGCCCTTTGAGGCGGTCGCGATAGGCGCGCCCATAACCGCTGCTGCCACCATAATTCACATCCAGCACGGCAATGCCGCGGCTGGTCCAGTACTGAATGCTCGCGTTGAAGGTAGTTGTCGCCGCTGCGGTTGGTCCGCCGTGACTCTTTACCAGTAGTGGCGGACGTTCATCAGCAGACGCGGTAAACTCCTGACTCTTTGGTGGATAAAACAGTCCGTAAGCGCTGAGGCCGTTCTCCGTGGAGAACTCAATCGCTTGGGGAACAGACAAATACCCCGCATCGACGGAAAGTGAACTTGAACGACGCAGTGTAGTCAGTTGTCTATTGGCCAGATCAAGGCGGACGACCGAAGCGGGTTCGGTTGCCGAGCCACCAACAAAGACCACATGCTGCGCTGTCGCACGTACGTCACTAATCTCAGTGTAGGGGGTAGAAATGTCCGTCAACTGTCGCGACTCGGTATCGAGTTGCGCTAAACGCCAGGTGCCATTTTTTCCGTATGCGCAAACAATCTGTGAAGGGTTGGCGAAAGCGTACGTAGACATACCAAAGACCCACTGTGGCCGCCCAAACTCTGCGTCACGGGGACACAGCGGTTCTACCTGTCCGTCTTTCCAGCGATAGAGATTCCACCAGCCAGTCTGGTCGGACACAAAGTGCAATACGCCATCTGGCGACCACTGTGGCTGAAAGACCGACTCATTCGGACCATCCGCCACATGCTTCACTTGTCCAAGCGAGCCGTCAGGTTTTACCTCTGCGACGAGCAACTCGGTGCGATCCCACGGCATATTGGGATGACTCCAGGTCAACCATGCCAGGTGTTTTCCATCGGGGCTCAAGCGCGGCGAGGAGAATAAATCACTCCCAGACACTAACACTTCCCCTTCCCCGCCATGTTCCAGGTCAATGCCCACAATGGTGTTGATGGCCTCACGGTTGGTGTGGCTATGATCTTCGCGAACACAGATCAGACGTTGATGTTGCCGATCAACCGTAGCGTCGGCGTAGCGCAGTGGCGCTGCGGGAGTTAACGGTTGCGGAGTCGCGTCCGCGCTTTGGCGATAGAGGCGTTGATCGGCAAAATGCGAGAAGTATACGGTCCCTTCACTGACCGTGAATGATCCCCCACCATACTCATGCACGCGCGTGCGGGCATTGAACGGTGTCGGGGTTATATCGCTCGTACGTCCATCAGCAGTACGGCGAACCACGACACTGCGTCCGCCTTCGCTGGGGCGTAGTTCAAGCCAGTACACGTCCTCGCCATCAAGGACGACCTGTCCTAAGCCGACAGTCGCAGAAACGATTGCCTCTGACGTGATGGGCGACTTCCAGGAACCATAGGGAGCATTCTTAGGCGTTGTCATCGTCTTGTTCCACTTTCTTGCTCACGATCTCAATACCAAAGCGCGGCATACTGGTATTCTCACTGTTACACTTTGGGCAGTGACTCGGTCGAGTCACACGCGAGCGCTCTTTGAAAACAAACTCACAGTCAAGGCAGGCCGAAGGTTCGATAATGAACCGGCGTGAACGATCCCGCTCGACTGACTTGACGATATGGATAAGGTGGTCCTCGACTTGCCGTTCAGAGATCTTGATGACGGCAGCAAGCTGACGTGCAGTCATGGCTCTACCGACTAACAAGTCGAGAATGCGCTGCCGTGGCGTACGATCATGAGTTTGCATAGGTGTTCACATTATGGGATTTGCACGACCGACGCAAAGCTTTTCAGAGGGGCCTATGGCAATAGGCCCCTACAAAAACGAAACTGCGCTCTTTCCTGCTCAGCCTTGACTCTGCATTGACATCTCTTTAGCTTCACGCTCGCTACACTCACCAGTCAGGGAGGTACGAGAATGGGCATTCGCACCGGAGCACAGTTCATTGCTGGACTCCGCGATAATCGTGAAGTTTGGTTAGGAAACGAACAAGTGACAGATGTCACCACGCATCCTGCCTTTCGTGGACCGATCGAAAGCCTGGCGCGGCTATACGACATGCAACATGACCCAACACTGCAGCCGCTTCTCACCTACCTGTCTCCGACAACAGGAAATCCCGTCGGCATGTCGTTCCTGATTCCACGGACCCGCGAAGATCTGGTTCGTCGTCGGCAGATGGTAAAAATCTGGGCTGACGCGACTTGTGGCATGATGGGCCGTAGTGGGGACTTCCTGAACTCCATGATTACCGCCTGGGCGGCGAAGAAAGAGTACTTTGCGCAAAAGAGCCCGGAGAACGCCGAGCGGGTCTGGCGCTATTATGAACATTGTCGAGAGAACGATGTGTTGCTCACCCACGCGTTGATCGACCCTCAAGTCGATCGCACAAAAAATCGCGCCCAACAAGATGATCCATATTTGTGTCTCGGCATCGTCAAAGAGACCGCGGCTGGCTTAATCGTGCGCGGCGGCAAGATGCTGGCGACGTCAGCCGCCTTCGCCGATGATATTTATGTCTGGCCATTTCCTCCGACCCTCACTGAAGCTGAAGTTCCGTATGCTGTCACATTTAGTATCCCTATCGCTACACCGGGGGTGAAGGTAATCTGCCGTGAACCTTTCACTCGTCCCGAGCAATATGCGGATCATCCACTCAGTGCTCGTTTTGATGAAAATGATGCGGTCATCATTTTTGATGATGTCCTGGTTCCGTGGGAGCGCGTCTTTCTTCATGGCGATATCCGACTTGTCGCCGGAGCCTACGCCCAGACCAAAGTTCGCGAGTTTACTACTCCCCAAACCAATACCCGTTTGCTCTCAAAGATTGAATTCGTGTACGGGGTGATGTGTTTAATGGCTGAATCGATCGGCGTGCAGAATGCACCCGCTGTGCAGGAGACACTCGGAGAAGCGGCAACCTACGTTGAGATTGTCAAATCCTCTCTGCTCGCCTCAGAAGCTGAAGCAGTAATCGACCCGTCGAATGGTGTCATCTATCCAGCACTGCAACCGCTACAAGTTGGGCGTGTGTGGGGACCACGGATTTATCCGCGCATGATGGAGATGGTGCGCCGACTAGGAGGCAGTGGATTCATGCAACCGCCAGCCAGTCTCAACGCTTTCGACAGCCCAATCGGCGATACGCTGCGCAAATACTATCGCGGCGCCAAAACCTCAGCCGAAGAGAAACAGAGCTTGTTCAAACTCGCATGGGATCTGCTCGGCTCTGATTTCGGCTCGCGTCACACGTTGTATGAACTCTTTTATGCAGGTGATCCCAGTTTTGTCACGGCAGGGTTTCACCGCGAGTTTGAGAAGAACGGGTATATTGAGCGAGTGAGGAGTTTTTTGGCTACAACGAAGAGCTTAGGTGATTTTGAGAAAAGAAGATACCCAAAGCCGAGCGAGTGAGGTACGATAGCGGAGAGACAGATAACGTAGGGAGAGGTGGGGGGGCTAGGGTGTTCAGGAAAGATTTCACCAGTCCAAGTGCTCAACAAATTAGTGGGCAACAGATTGCCGATTTGCGCTTAGCCGCAGCGCAGATGCGCGGTGCCAAGCGCCGTGCCTTTCAGGCCG
>Ga0194132_10007511_pt1 | contig 16198 bp, 16 predicted proteins | sample TA2KigOf80mmetaG_FD_148612 | JGI IMG/M metagenome (GOLD analysis project Ga0194132, IMG submission 148612) | Freshwater microbial communities from Lake Tanganyika, Tanzania - TA2015054 Kigoma Offshore 80m | ecosystem: Environmental > Aquatic > Freshwater > Lake | place: Tanzania: Lake...
CCGGGGCTCCACTTTTTCTAACGAGACCCTGCCTCAGACCGGCCGGTCACGTCGGCGTCCACCCCAACATGCTCGACGGTCTGAGGCAGGGCCTCGTTAGATGTTAGTGCACCTTCCGGGCGGTGTGCGCGTCCGGACGCGCAGGGTGGTGTGATGTAATTCCGGGGTGCGCGCCCTGGTGCTCGACGGCAACGGCGTTCGCGTCGAACGCAGTCACCCGGAGCCGGTCGCCGGCCCCGGCGACGTACGGATCAGGGTGCTTCGAGCTGGCGTCTGCGAGACCGATCTGCAGCTCGTCCGGGGGTACATGGGTTTCCAGGGCATTCTCGGCCACGAGTTCGTTGGCGTCGCGGAGAGCGGCCCGTTCGCGGGCCACCGCGTCGTCGGGGAAATCAACTGCGCCTGCGGCGCCTGCGCGACGTGCGAGTCCGGCCTGCGCACCCACTGCCCGCATCGGTCCGTGCTCGGGATCCTGAACCACGACGGGGTGTTCGCCGACACGGCCGTCCTCCCGCAGGCAAACCTGCACCCTGTTCCCGGCAGTGTCGCGACGGATGAGGCGGTGTTCGCCGAACCGCTGGCCGCCGCGTTCCAGATCCCGGCGCAGATGACCATCGATCCCCGTGACAACGTGGTGGTCCTGGGCGACGGCCGGCTCGGCAACCTGTACGCACAGGTGCTGGGAACGCTGACGGGGCACGTGCTGGTGGTCGGAAAGCATCCGGAGAAGCTGGAGGTGCTTCGTGCGATGGGCATCGCGACCTGCCTGCTGGCCGACGCGCCAGTGGACCGGTCGGCGGACGTCGTGGTGGATTGCACCGGATCAGACAGCGGGCTGCCGCTGGCGCTCCGGATCGTCCGCCCCCGCGGCACCATCGTGATGAAGACGACGGTCGCCGGCGAGCACGCCATGGCGCTCGCCGGCATCGTCATCGACGAGCTCACGCTGGTCGGATCGCGCTGCGGGCCGTTCGATCGCGCGCTCACCGCACTGAGCGATCGGACCGTCCAGGTCCGGCCGCTGATCTCCGCCAGGTTTCCCCTGGACCGCGGCCTCGACGCGCTCGAGGCAGCCCGCGGCGGCGCACTCAAGGTGCTGATCGACGTCGGGGACCAAGGGCCCTTGCCGGAATAAGGTTGCCGACTCCCGGGCGGCGAGACGCCCGGATCGCCAGGCGCGAGGAGGGAGCAGGCCGGGTGCCCGTGACCGACGAGCAACGCCGCGAGGCGGGATGCATCGTCGGCCGAGCTGGCAACCTTGTTCCGGCCAGGGCCCTAAGAGCCGACGGTACGCTTCAACTGTCCGATGTGCCGCGTGACGTGGGCGGCCATGAACTCCCCGACCTCGTACACCGAGAACATGGTCCCGAAGGGCATCTCGATGCAGGTGCTCGCGCACCGGTCCGGCGTCGCCGCCGACAGGGCGTCTCGGACCAGCTGCCGACTGGCCTGGAGCTTCGCCACGGTGTCCGCCCGGGTGACCGTGGCGGGTGGTTCCAGCATGGGAAAGGTCTGCACCTTGTCGGGGAACTGCATCGTGGCCAGCGTTTCCCTGAAGTCCGGCGGTCTTGGCACGTTCATCTCCGCCACCCTCCCCGCCATCACGCCGGAGAGGAACTCCGTGGACAGCGCCACATGCCAGCCGATCTGTGCCGCGTTCCACCCGCTGGCTGGTGGCGTCGTCGCCCTGGTGTCGTCCAACGCCTCCAGACTGGCAACGAGCTGCGCCGTGGCCTGCTCGAACGCCGTTCTGATGCCATTGATGCGATCCTCGTGAGCGCTCATCACTCCTCCTTCGTGGAACGGCCGCCGTGGCCGGTTGCCGCCTGGCGCCGGGGTTGACCAATCTTAGTCGTAGGTCGGGATGTGGCTCCTGTTCCACTCCACCCACAGGGCGAACGTCTCCGGCCCCGGGTGCAGCGCTCGCGTCCGCTCGACGCTGCGGGCACCCAGCACCTGCTCGCGGAAACCGCGGTACACCTGGCTTGACACGGCCACAGCGCCTCCCTGAGGTCGCCGACGGCCGTCCGTGCCTCCTCCGAGAGAGCGCTGGGGAACCGACGAGGAGTGTACACCGCACCGGGCCCGCCTCCCCCACCGCCCGCGCTCGTGTCAGAATCCTCTGGCGCCGGTGTGTCGCCACCGTGCACGGAGGTGCCCATGAACGCTACGACCGGATCCTGCGGACATCGAGCCGCCACATCGCTTCTGTCCATTTTGCTGCCCGTGGTACTGGCCGCCCTTCCTGCCTGCACGGCGACCCAGGCGCCCACCGAGCCTGCGGACGACCCGGTCGCAGAGGAGCGGGAACCGGTGACGGTCTTCGAGGGGGCCCGCATCATCACCGGGACCGATGCGGCGCCGATCGAGAACGCCGTGCTCGTCGTCACCGGGCGGAACATCGCGGCTGTCGGCCCGGCGGCGAGCGTCCAGGCGCCCGAAGGCGCAACCCGGATTGACCTGTCCGGCAAGACGGTGATGCCGGCGCTGATCGACACGCACGTGCATACGAGTGCCGAGCGTGACGCGCTGGTCGACGACCTGCGGCGGCGCGCGCACTGGGGCGTCGGCGTCGCCATGAGCCTTGGGCTGGACGACGGCACCGTGCCGTTCGAGGTCCGGGGCGAAGAGCTCCCCGGCGCCGCACGATTCCGGACAGCCGGGCGCGGCATCACCGCCCCGGAACCGGGACGCTCCGCTGCTCCGTTCTGGGTCACCACGGACGAGGGGACGCGGGCTGCGGTCCTCGAGCTGGCGTCGCTCGAAGTCGACCTGGTCAAGATCTGGGTGGACGATCGCGACGGCAAGTACACGAAGCTGTCTCCCGAGCTCTACGGAGCCGTGATCGACGAGGCGCACCTCCGTGACCTGCGGGTCACGGCGCACATCTTCTCGCTCGAGGACGCGAAGGGCCTGCTGCGGGCGGGGGTGGATGCCTTCGCCCACGGGGTGCGGGATCGCGACGTGGACGACGAGTTCGTGGCGATGATGCGGGAGCGTCCCGATGTCGTGCTCGTGCCGAATCTCCCGGACCGGGGGGTGGCCACCGACCTGAGCTGGCTCTCGGGCTTTGTGCCGGCCGATCAGCTCGAGCAGCTGCAGGCCGCCGCCACCGATCGCCCGGAGGCGCAGAAGCTCTTCGGCATTCAGGCCCGGAACCTCGCCCGCCTGCATGAGGCTGGCGTCACGATCGCCCTCGGCAGTGACGGCAACACGCCGTGGGGCCCGCACATGGAGATCGCGGACATGGTGTCGGCCGGTATGACACCAGCGCAGGCGATCGTGGCGGCCACGGCGAACGGCGCCGATCTGCTGGGCATCGACGATGCGGGCCGGATAGAGGCCGGCAAGGCTGCTGACTTCGTCGTGCTCGACGCCAATCCCCTGGACGACATCACCAACACCCGGCGCATCTCGGCCGTCTACCTGCGGGGCGTCGCCGTTGACCGCTGACAGGGGTCTGACCCGGGTCAGATCGGGGTCAGACCCGGGTCAGACCCCTGTACGCAGAAACTGCGCACAGGCATCGAATCAGCCCGGAATATGGGCACTTCGGCGACCCACGGGGTCAGACCCGGGTCAGACCCCGAAGTGAAGGGTGCGAGGGTGCGGCTGGGCAGCGAGGTGCTGCTCGACTCCGCGAGGCTGCGGGGCGCGCGCGCAGGGGTCCTCTGCAACCCAGCGTCGGTGGATGCGCGCTTCCGCCACATCGCCGATCGGCTGGCCACCGCCGACGGGCTGACACTGGCCGCCATCTTCGGCCCGCAGCACGGCTTCCATTCGGACGTGCAAGACAACATGGTGGAGACCCCTCACGCCCGCCATCCGTCCCGGCAGGTGCCGGTCCACTCCCTGTACAGCGAGACCCGGGAGCCCACCGCCGAGATGCTGCACGGCCTCGACGTGCTCGTCGTCGACATCCAGGACATCGGCGCCCGCATCTACACCTACGTCTACACGCTGGCCAACTGCCTCCGCGCCTGCAGCCGCCACGGCGTGCCGGTCATCGTCTGCGATCGACCGAACCCGATCGGCGGCGTCGCCATCGAAGGCGCCTGCCTGGCACCCGGGTTCGAGTCCTTCGTGGGCCAGTTCCCCATCCCGATGCGGCACGGCATGACCATCGGCGAGCTCGCACGGCTCTTCAACGAACGCCACGGGATCGGCGCCACCCTCGATGTCGTGCCGATGACGGGGTGGCGCCGCGATCAGTACTGGGACGAGACGGGCCTCCCCTGGGTCATGCCGTCGCCCAACATGCCGACGCTGGACACCGCGATCGTGTATCCGGGAACCGTGCTCTTCGAGGGCACGATGCTGTCGGAAGGCCGCGGCACGACGCGCCCCTTCGAGCTGGTGGGCCTGCCAGGCATCGATGCGGACGCGTTCGCCGACGCCATGAACGCGCGGGCCCTGGCGGGCGCGCACTTCCGGCCGGCAGTCTTCGAGCCGACCTTCCAGAAGCACGCGAAGCAGGCGTGCGGCGGCTGCCAGATCCACGTCACCGACCGCGAGCGGTTCCGCCCCGTCCGGACCGGTGTCGCACTGATCGCGACGTTCCGCCGGCTGGCGGCCGCGCGTTTTGCCTGGCGCCAGCCACCCTACGAATACGAGCACGAGAAGCAGCCGTTCGACATCCTCGCAGGCTCGGATCGCCTGCGCCACCAGATCGACGACGACGCGAGCCTCGACGAGATCGCGGACGGCTGGCAGGCAGACGAGCGCGCGTTCGCAGTCGAACGCCAGCCGTACCTGCTCTACTGATCCGGCGTGACGGCGGTCGGTCCAGGGGATCGTTCGCTCACGATCGTGTCTTCGCCATGCCGGGCATGTCGATGCCCGACGACTCGTCGTAGCCGAGGTGGTGCTCGGTCAGGTGGCGCTTCAGCAGGTCGAATGCCGCATCCGGCGTGTTCACCCGTTCGAGCAGATGCAGGTCCGAGGCCGCGATGGCCCCCCAGTCCACCAGCGGATCCAGCCGGACGATGTCGTCCCAGTAGTCCTCGCCGTAGAGCAGGATCTGGATCTGCCTGGCGAGCTTCTGCGTCTGCATCAGCGTGAGGATCTCGAACATCTCGTCCAGCGTGCCGAGGCCGCCGGGGAAGACGACGAGGGCCTTGGCGAGCGTCGCGAACCAGAACTTCCGCATGAAGAAGTAGTGGAACTCGAACTGCAGCCCGTCGGTGATGTAGCGGTTGGCGCCCTGCTCGAAGGGCAGGCGGATGTTCAAGCCGATCGTCTTGCCGCCCGCCTCGTGTGCTCCGCGATTGGCGGCCTCCATGATGCCCGGGCCGCCGCCCGAGCAGACCACGAACCGGTGGCGCTCCCCGCCCAGGGTCATGGACCACTCGGTCAGCCGACGGGCGATCTCCCGCGCGTCTTCGTAGTAGCGGGACCACTCGACCGCCTTCGCCAGCCGTCGCAGGCGCTCGTCATGGTCCGGGCCGGCCGGCCGAGCCGACTGCGTGGAGCGTGCCTGGATGCGCTCGGCGTCCTCCCGGCTCTGCACGCGGGCCGACCCGAAGAACACGACGGTGTCGTGGATGCGCTGAGCCTTGAAGCGCTTCAGCGGCTCGAGGTACTCGGAGAGGATCCGGAGTGGCCGGGCTTCGTCGCTCTCGAGGAACTCCCGGTCCAGGTAGGCCAGCGGCTGCGGAGGCATCGCGCCATTTTGCTATGATTTCCGCCCCGCCTCATGATCGAGTTCAGCCGCACGCTCGTCATCATCGCCACGCCCGCCGCCGTGATCGACGCCTTCTTCGACCAGCGCGCGCTCGCCATCTGGTGGGGCGTGAAGCGCTCGCTCTGCGTGCCCCGTCCCCTGGGCAGCTACGCGGTGGAGTGGGATCCCACGGAGTGGAAGGACGACCTGCTGGGCCGGCTTGGCGGCGCCCTGCACGGGACGGTGGTCGAGTACAAGGCCGGACGGGAGTTCTTCCTGGCGGACGCCTACTGGCTGCCGCCGGAAGGGGACCCGGTCGGACCGATGGCCCTGGAGGCGACGTGCAGCCGGCACGCCTGGGGTGCGGAGCTGCACGTGCGACAGTCCGGATTCGAGGAGAGTCCCCGCTGGCGGCGCTACTACGAGGTCATCACGCCGGGGTGGGAGACGGCGCTCAGCGCGCTGAAAGATCTCCTCGAGAAGGGCGCCGCGCGCTGACCGGGCCCGGCTCCGGCTGCCGCACTACAGCCGGAGCAGCTTCAGGAAGTTCGTGCTCCCTGGCGCGAGATCCGGGTTCACGCTGACGACCACGACCACGCTCCCGGGCGCCAGGTGACGGCGCTGGACCAGCTCGCGGCCGATGCGGGGCGCAACCGTGCCCACTTCGCCCGCGAGATCGGTGAGCACCGGCTTGACACCCCAGGCGAGCGCGAGGGTGTGCGCGACCTCCGGCCGGTCCGTGGCGGCGTGGACCACGGCCCGCGGCCGCAGGGCCGACAGCAGGCGGGCGGTCTTGCCGCCCCGGGTGATCGCCACGATCGCCGCCGCACGGCTGCGGTCCGCCAGCGTCACCGCCGCCTCGCAGAGGGCCCGGCCGTGACCCGACATCACGTGCGCGTCGTCGAGCACGATGGAACCGATCGACGGGATCGCCTCGGCGTCCCGGATGATGGCGTCGAGCGTCTTCACCGCCGCGATCGGGTAGCGGCCCACGGCCGTCTCCCCTGCCAGCATGATCGCGTCCACGCCGTCGTCCACGGCGTTCGCCGCGTCGCTGACCTCTGCGCGCGTGGGACGGGGCTCGGTGCGCATCGACTCGAGCACCTGCGTCGCCACGATCACCGGAATCCCGAGCGCCCGGGCCTTGCGCGTGATCTCCTTCTGGACGCGTGGAACCCGCTCGAGCGGCAGCTCCAGCCCGAGGTCGCCGCGCGCGACCATCACGCCGTCGCTTTCACCGAGGATCGCGTCCAGATTGGCCACCGCTTCGGGGCGCTCGAGTTTGGCCACGATCGGCACGTCGGAACGCCCCGCTTCGATCGAGGCCTCCCGCGCCCGCCGCACGTCTGCCGCCGTCTGCACGAAGCTCAGGGCTATCGCGTCGACGCCGATCTCCGCACCGAACCGCAGGTCCGCTTCGTCCTTCGGCGTCAGCCCCCGGTGAGGCAGCGGGCGACCGGGCGCGTTGATGCCCTTGTGCTCGCCGAGATGCCCCCCGTCCACGACGACGGTCCGCACCGTGCCGCCAGCCACGTCTTCCACCCGGAGCTGCAACCGGCCGTCGTCGAGCAGCAGCGTGTCCCCCGGCCGCACGGCCCGGACGAGCTCGGGTGACGTGGTCGCGATGCGGTCCGCGTCGCCAGTGAAGTCGCCCGCCTCGATCCGCAGCTCCCGGCCAGGCTCCAGCTCGACGCCACCGTCTCTGAGCGCGCCGGTCCGGATCTTCGGCCCGCTCAGGTCCTGCAGGATCGCCGTGCAGCGGTTCAGGTCGGCCGCCGCCCGTCGCACCGCGTCGGCCACGCGGGCATGGAACGCGTGGTCCCCGTGCGAGAAGTTGAGGCGGACCACGTCGACCCCGGCCGCGATCAGGTCGCGAATCATGGCGTCGCTGTTCGACGCCGGGCCGATGGTCGCGACAATCTTGGTGTGGCGAAATGGATTCATGACAGAAGCGACGCCGACCCGCGGACACCTGCCACGTCACGGGCGCCTTCTCCTCAAGGGTACAATGCTCGCGTGACGATCACCGACTGGCTCGACGCCGCGGCTGCGGATGCCAGACGCCGCGGGCTGGCCGACTTGCGGCCCATTCTCGAGACGCTGGCGCGTGCCACCGCAACCCTGCGTGCCGCGGACTGGAACGACCACGCCGCAGCTACGGCCGGTCGCGTCCCCGGGCCCGATGGGCGCTGAGTCCCTGAGCATTGCAAGGCTCGCGCCGCTGATCGAAGCTCGCGACGTCACCTCGGAAGAGGTGACGCGAGCCTGTCTCGAGCGGATCGCCGGCACCAACCCGTCGCTGAACGCCTTCATCACGGTGCTGCCGGATGCGCTCGAGCGGGCGCGTGAGGCGGACCAGGCGATCGCCCAGGGCCGGTACCGCGGCCCCCTGCACGGCATCCCGATCTCGATCAAGGATCTGTTCGACGTGCGGGGCGTTCCCACCACCGCGGCCTCGCGCGTGCGCACGGGTCACGTCGCCGCACAGGATTCGCCCACCGTGGCCCGGCTGCGCGACGCGGGGGCCATCCTCGTCGGCAAGTGCAACCTGCACGAGTTCGCGTTCGGCACGACGAGCGAAGACTCGGCGTACGGCCCGGTGCGCCATCCCCTCGATCCCTCGCGCTCGCCCGGCGGATCCTCGGGAGGCTCCGCCGTCTCGGTGGCCGCCGGCATGGCCTGCGCGTCAATCGGAACCGACACCGGCGGGTCGATCCGGATTCCGGCGGCGGCCTGCGGGCTCGTCGGCCTCAAGCCGTCGTTCGGCGAGCTGTCGACCGACGGGGTGGTCCCGCTCAGCCGGACACTCGACCACGTCGGGCCGATCTGCCGGACGGTCGAGGATGCCACGCTGGTGTTCGCGGCCCTGGGGGGCCGCACGGACACGCCCTCCGCCGTCCGCCCGCGCAGCGACGTCCGCCTCGGCGTGCTGCGCGAGTTCGCGTCCGCGCCGCTCGACGGCGAGGTGGCAGCGGCATTCAGCGCCGCCTGCAAGCGGCTGGAGGCCGCCGGTGTCGTGCTCGACGACGTCACGCTCCCGCACGCCGCGGATGGCGCAGCCGTCTACCTGCACATCGTGCTCGCCGAGGCGGCCGCCTTCCACGGCCCCACGCTGGACAGCCGGCCGGACGACTACACACGGAGCGTGCGGCTGCGTCTCGAGGCGGGCCGCTATGTGCTGGCCGAGGACTACGTCCGGGCAATGGCCGGCCGCGACGTCCTGCGTGCGGAAGTCACCCGCGCACTGGAGGGACGCGACGGGCTGCTGCTGCCGTCTCTGGCCATTCCTGCCCCGCTGATCGGCGCACCCACGATCACCCTGGGTACGCGGACGGAACCCATCCGGAGCGTGATGCTTCGCCTGACTCAGCTCTTCAACGTGACCGGGCATCCCGCGCTGTCGCTGCCGTGCGGACGCACGGCGACCGGCCTGCCGGTCGGCGCGCAACTGGTGGGGCACCGGGATGCCACGGGGAAGCTCCTCAAGCTGGCGCGCGGCATCGAGGCGCCGCTCCTCGGGCCGGACCCGGGCCAATCCAGGGCCTGACCGCCCTCGCACCGCCATGCTCGGCCTCTTCTTTCATGCGTGGGAACGCCGCCTGGCGGCGGTGACGAAGGACCGCATCGTCCGGCCGTTCGAATGGGGACTGGACTGGGTGTCTCCCGACGGGCACCGCGCGCCACCGCATCAGCACCTGCGCGCCTGGGCCGACGACTGCGTGCGCGACTCGGATGCGTTCTTCGGCGCGCCTCCGACGAACGACTACCGCTTCGACCCGGCCCCACCAGAGGTCCGCCGCCAGGGCGAAGCCGGAACCGTCCGCTTTCCCAGCGCGCTGGCGACGCCACACGAGCGGAACAATACGGTGTCCGCGCGGTGGTTTCCCGTGGCCACCCCCGACGGAGACCCGCGCGATCGGCGCCTGCCCGCGGCCGGCGCCGCGTCGGACCCGGGTGGACGTGCGGTCGTCGTCCTCCCGCAGTGGAACTCCGACGCCGAGGGACACGTCGGGCTGTGCCGGTTGTTCGCGCGCACCGGCATCTCCGCGCTGCGCCTCACGCTGCCCTACCACGACGAACGGATGCCCCCGGAGCTGACACGGGCCGACTACATCGTCAGCTCGAACATCGCCCGCACGGTGCAGGTGTGCCGGCAGGCCGTGATGGACGCGCGCCGCGCGGTGGCCTGGCTGGCCCTCCAGGGCTTCACGCGCATCGGCATCGTGGGCACGAGCCTCGGTTCGTGCCTGTCGCTGCTGACCGCCGCCCACGAACCGCGGATCCGTGCGCAGGCCCTCAATCACGTGTCGCCGTGGTTTGCCGACGTGGTCTGGCGGGGGCTCTCGACGCGCCACGTGCGCGAAGGGCTCGACGGGCACATCGACCTCGACACGCTGCGCGACCTGTGGCGTCCCATCAGCCCGTGGACATACCTGGACCGGGTCCGCGACACGCGGACCCTCCTGGTCTACGCGCGGTACGACCTGACCTTCCCGGTGGACCTGTCGAGAACGCTGGTGGAGGAGTTCCGCCGCAGGAACCTCCCGCACGAGGTGCGGCTGCTGCCCTGCGGGCACTACAGCACGGGCGTGGCGCCGTTCAAGTACTACGACGGCTATCTGCTCGTGCAGTTCCTGCGACGGAACCTCTAGCCGGTCGAGCGGCCGCTACTGGCGCGGCGGCCCCGAAATCTCGGCGGTGAAGCCGAGCGAGTCCTTCAGGTCGACGTAGCTGGACATCGTGTGCTTGCCACCCCTGTCGACCAGCGCCTGAATGGCCGCTTTCGGATCGGGCACCGCGAACGCGAGGTGCTGGAGTCCCTGGCCGAACTTGTCGATGTGGTCGCGATGCGGGCCCGGGCCGGCAACCGGCTGGATCAGCTCCATGGTGGTGTCGCCGACTTTGAACTGGACGAACCTCACCTTCGACGCCTCCGCGTTCGGCGTCCCCGGCAGAAGCGGCAGCGGCCCGACCTCGCGTGCGGCAGGAACCGTGACGCCGAAAACCTCCTGGAAGATCCGGCTGGTCTTCTCCATGTCGTTGACCATGATCCCGATGTGCGTCAGCGTCGCGCTCTGCAGCGGCGCAGCGCTCTGACCGCGCAGATGCTGCACTGACGACACGACGCCAATCACGGCGAACACCGTGACGATGGCTTTCCCGACGTTCCGCATGCTGTCCTCCAGTGGATGGTGAGCCCGGCCCTGCGGCGCCGCGCCGCCTGGTCCGGGTCGGGTTCCCGACGCAGTCCCTACAAGTATTGCAGCAACCCGGCGAGCGCGCGGTAGATGACCTCCGCAAGCTCCCGGATCAGGGGCGAGATCTCGCCTTCATCGACCGCCGTGACCACCGTCACCGGGTCGGTCAGCATCAGCCAGATCGTGGCCGCCGCCAGCACGGCTGCCACCACCGCAATCAGCCCCGCGACGCCCGCCAGACGCACCACGCGGCGATCGTGCGGAGGGGGGACAGCCACGGCGACCGATCCTAGCACTGCCCCTCAGCGAGCATCGTCCACGGTCAGGACGACCTTGCCGAACTGCGCGGACTCCTCCAGACGGCGATGGGCGGCTGCGGCCTCTGCCAGCGGAAACGTCCGGTCCACCGCCGGGCGCAGCCGGCCGTCGAAGAAGAAGGGCGCCGCCTGCAGCAACTCTCCTTTCCGCCCCATGAACGAGCCGAGCAGCGACAGCTCGCGCACGAAGAGAAAGCGGATGTCGATGGCCGCCTCCCAGCCCGACGTGTTCCCGCACGTGACCAGACGGCCGCCGCGGCCCAGCGACCGGACGCTGCCCTCCCAGGTCGCCTGCCCCACGTGTTCCACGACGATGTCCACGCCGCGGCGATCGGTCAGCGCGCGGACGCGCTTCGGCACGTCCTCGCGGTAGTGGTCGATCACCTCGTCGGCGCCGAGCGCCCGCGCCCGCTCGAGCTTCTCTCCGGAACCGGCCGTGGCGATGACGCGCGCGTTGTGCAGCTTCGCGATCTGCACCGCCGCCTGGCCCACGCCGCTGCCGGCCGCCAGCACGAGCACCGTGTCGCCCGCCTGCAGGCCCGCCCGCGTCAGCAGCATGTGCCACGCCGTGAGGAACGTCAGCGGGAACGCCGCCGCCGTCACGAAGTCGATGTGGTCCGGAATCGGAATCAGGTTGGCGGCGGGCGCCTTCACGAGCTCGGCGTAGCCTCCCTGCTCCCGGGTGCCGAGCGCGGAGTACGACGGACACTCGTTGTCGCGGCCGGACACGCACGCGCGGCAGCGGCCGCAGCTGACGCCGGGCTGCAGCATCACGCGCGTGCCGGCGGCGAACCCGCTCTGCCCGCCGTCCACGACTTCGCCGGCGACATCGCTCCCACCCGCCATGGGCAACGGCGTCGCCTGCCGATCGAGCCCGCGGCGGTGCCAGAGGTCGAGGTGGTTGAGGGCACAGGCGCGGACACGCACCAGCGCCTCACCGGGACCAGGTACCGGGTCCGGCGCCTCCTCGTACCTGAGCACCTCGGGCCCGCCGTGCTCGTGATAGCGCACCGCCTTCATCGTCAGACCTCCGGAGACAGGACCACGGGCTCGCCCAGGCCGAGCGTCTGCGCCAGCCGCGCGCCGACCGCCGGGTCTCCCACGATCAGCGTCGAGAAGCGGTCGGGATGGAGGTGCGCGGCCGCCACCTGCGACACCTCCTCCGCCCGCATGCCGCGGACGCGGGCGGAGAGATCCTCGAAGTGCGTGTCGGGCAGATCGTACAGCACGAGATGCGACGCGATCCGCGCCACCTGCGGCGCCGTCTCGAAGCTGCGCGGGAGCCCGCGCGTCAGCGACGCCTTCGCCACGGCGAGCTCGTCCTCCGTGACGGGACGAGCCCCGCGGATGTCGGTCAACTCCGCCAGCGCATCCAGGACGGCGTCCACGGTCGCCGCCGTGTCCACGTGCGTCTCGACCGAAAACGTGCTCGCCTGCCGATGCCAGTCGAACCCGGTCCGGGCACCGTAGGTGTAGCCCTTCTCTTCGCGGAGCTTCAGGTTCATCCGGCTGACGAACTGTCCCCCCAGCACGGCGTTCATCATGAGCAACGCCTCGTAGTCCGGTGTGCGCCTGGGGGGGCCAAGCTGGCCGATGCGCAGGAACGACTGCGCGGCTCCCTCGCGCGGGACGATGGCGAGTGACGGACCGGGCGCAGCGGTCACGGTCTCGACCGGACTCCGGGCCGCCTCCCGTCCCCGGCCGGGAGTCCAGCCGCCGAACGCGGCTTCCGCGATGTCCCTCATGGCGTCGTGCTCGAGGTCCCCAACCATGACCAGCGTGGCTCGATCCGGACGGTATGCGGCAGCATGAAAGGCCGCAACGTCGGCGGACGTCAGGGCGCGAAGCGACCCGGTCGCGCCGATCGGCAGGTGTCCGTAGGGATGGGTGCCGTACAGGAGGTGCAGCAGCCCCCGCTCGGCCATCGCGGCCGGCTGGTCCCTGACCTGCCGCAACCGGTCCAGCCGCAGCTGACGGACGCGGGAGAAGTCCTCCTCGCGAAGGCTGGGTCTGAGGACTGAACCCGCGAGCAGCTCGGCTCCGCGTGACGCGTGCCGCGTCAGGGTCACCATCGCAATCGTCGTCGCGTCGGCATCGACGTCCACGTGGTACTCGGCGCCGATCCGCTCGAGGGCCTCTGCCACATCGAGTGCGGAAAGATCGCCGACACCCTCGTCGAGCATGTCTGCGGTCAGGGCGGCGAGCCCTTCCCGGCCGGCCGGATCGGAGCCGGACCCGTCCGCCACCTGGAGAGCCAGCGCCAGCACCGGAAGACTCCGATGCTCGATCGTCCGCAGGTCGAGCCCGGCGGACAACCGGTGCCGGCGCATCTGCGGGAAAGCGAAGGCCGGATCCGACCCGACGTCCGGCAGGCGGCTCCGATCGACGGTGGTCACGATGGGGTGACCCGTTCGGACCCATCGAGAGCCAGGGCGGCCCGATCGCGGGGTACGACGCTCAACAGCATGCGCGCATCCGGCGCCAGGCAGGTGGAGGCAGCCATCCGGATCGACGAGGCGGTCACAGCCTGGAACCGCGCGAAGTCCGCGGCGAAGAAGGCAGGATCCCCGGTGAACACGTTGTAGGCGTTCAACTGGTCCGCCTTGCCACCGAAGCCACCGTTGGTCTGCAGCCGGTACACGAACTGGGCCTCCACCTGAGCGGTGACACGCGCGAGCTCGCCGGGGGAGGGCCCCTCGGCTGCCAGGCGCGCCACTTCCAGGTCCACGGCCGCGGCCAGGTCGGCGAGCAAGCGCCCCGGCGCCGCGGTCGCCGCCAGCAGGAAGAAGCTCCCCAGCTCGCGCGAGTTCTGGAACGCCGACACGTCGAGCGCCACGCGCTGCTCGTAGACCAGCGCGCGATACAGCCGCGAGGCCTTGCTGCCGGCGAGCAGGCCGGCAAGGACGTCCGCCTCGGCATCGCCTCCCGTGTAGATCGCCGGCGTGTGCCAGGCCATGTAGATCCTCGGCAGCTCCACGCGATCCTCGAGATACAGCCGGCGTTCGTCCTGGAAGGACGCGTCGGCGGTCACCGGCTGCGGCACAGGCCCCGGTGGCAGATCCCCGAAGTACCGCTCGGCCAGCGCGATCCCCTCTGCGGCGCCGATGTCCCCCGCGAGCACCAGAGAAGCGTTCGCCGGATGGTAGTAGGTCCTGAAGAACTCCTGCACCTCGTCGAGCTGCATCGCGCGGATATCGTCGGCCGAGCCGATCGTCGTCCAGCTGTACGGGTGTCCCGGTGGAAACAGGGCCTCGGCGAGGGCCATCGTCACAAGACCGTACGGCCGGTTTTCGTAGTTCTGGCGCCGCTCGTTCAGGACAACGGCCTGCTGGGTCTGGAATCGCGCCCGCGTGAGCGCCGGCAGCAGGTACCCCATGCGGTCGCTCTCCATCCACAGCGCGCGATCCAGCGCGCTCGTGGGCACGACCTCCCAGTAGTTCGTCCGGTCGGTGTTCGTCGACCCGTTCACGAGCGCCCCGGCCTGCTGCAGGGGCGGAAAGTACCCGCGGTCGTAGTGTGCGCTCCCCTCGAACATCAGGTGCTCGAAGAGGTGGGCGAAACCCGTACGGCCGGGGCGCTCGTCCTTGGAGCCCACGTGGTACCAGACGTTCACCGCCACGATCGGGACGTGGCGGTCCTCGTGCACGATCACGTCGAGGCCGTTGGCCAGGGTGTGCCTGACGAAGGGCAGGTCGAGGGGCACCGGAGAAGGGGAAGACGCGCTGGACATCGCGGTGTCGGGTCTTCGGCGTCGCCGGGCCGGCGACCCTCGGGGTTCAGGACACCGGAATCAGGGGGATGCGTCCCTTGTTCGCCTGGGCCGACCGGTGTGCGGCAATCGCCACCCGTGCGGCCGCGCGCTCGGCCACCGACTGGAACGCCCGCGCCGCCACGGAGTGCGGCTCCGCGACGACGATCGGCTGACCGGTGTCGCCTCCCTCGCGGATCGGCTGATAGAGCGGCAGCCTTCCCAGGAACGGCACCTCCATCGACTGCGCCAGCGCCTCGCCGCCCCCGTGGCCGAAGATGTCCGCCTCGTGGTGACAGTTCGGGCAGGCGTAGTAGCTCATGTTCTCCACGAGGCCCAGCGTGGGGATGTTCAGCTTCTGGTACATCCGGACGGCCCGCCGGCTGTCGGCCAGCGACACCTGCTGCGGGGTCGTCACGACGATGGCTCCGACGACGGGCACGGTCTGGCTCAGGCTGAGCGCCACGTCGCCGGTGCCGGGCGGCATGTCCACGACGAGGTAGTCGAGATCCTGCCACGCCACCTCGCGGAAGAACTGCTGGATGGCTCCGTGCAGCATCGGTCCGCGCCAGATGATCGGCGCGTCGTCCGACGTGAGGAAACCCACCGACACGACCTGCAGGCCCAGTTTCTCGGCCGGCACGATCCGGCGGCCATCGGTGGCGAGCTGGGTGCGCAGCCCCAGCATCATCGGCACGTTCGGCCCGTAGATGTCGCCGTCGAGCACGCCGACGCGCACGCCGAACCGCGCCAGCGCAAGCGCCAGGTTCACGGCCACGGTCGTCTTGCCGACGCCCCCCTTGCCGGCACCCACCGCGATGATGTTCTTCACGCCCGGCAGCGGCGGGCGTCCCGTCTCCGGCATCGACGCGGACCGCACGTTGGCGGTCATCGTCACCTCGACGTCGCGCACGCCCGGCAGGCCGCTGACGAGCGCCATCGCCTGCTCGCGCATCTGGTCCTTCACCGGACAGGCGGGCGTGGTCAGCTCGATCGTGACGGCGACGCGGCCCTCGTCGATGCGCACGTCCTTCACGAAACCCAGCGAGACGATGTCCTTGTGGAGATCGGGATCTTCGACCGCACGGAGGGCGGCCAGCACCGCTTCGCGGTCCAGCGTCGTTGCCATGTCAGCTAGCTTACCGCGGGAGCTTCGAACAGCCGCCGGCCGTCGTTGGACAGGAGGACCCAGAGGGCGTAGGCGCCAAGCGCGGTGCCGAACGGCACCACCAGGAGGTTCACCAGCGCGAGCGCCAGCGCCAGCACGCGGCCC
>Ga0194132_10007513_pt1 | contig 16197 bp, 16 predicted proteins | sample TA2KigOf80mmetaG_FD_148612 | JGI IMG/M metagenome (GOLD analysis project Ga0194132, IMG submission 148612) | Freshwater microbial communities from Lake Tanganyika, Tanzania - TA2015054 Kigoma Offshore 80m | ecosystem: Environmental > Aquatic > Freshwater > Lake | place: Tanzania: Lake...
GAGTTTCGAATTGACAACACTCTGATTGGGAACAAGTGCCAACAGGAATCGGATCCTTGGGGGGCTTCAACAAAAGATATTTCAGGATGGGAGATCTGGTTACGATACATTTCAGCAATCTCTCTTCTCCGCTGAGTCCAAGCACCCAATTTGGGCAGCAAGGCATTGCGTAAAATTGCAGCTTGTACTTCGTCTAAACGACTATTTAAACCTAGCAAAGAATGATGGTATTTTTCAGTCTGGCCATAGTCTCTTAAGCTTCTAGCGATCCGCTTAATCTCGACATCGTTAGTCAATAAGGCTCCACCATCACCATAACACCCTAAATTTTTTGTGGGATAAAAACTTGTGGCAGCAACTTGCCCCACCGTCCCCGTCGCTCTGCCAAAACTTGAACTCCCTATGGATTGGGCACAATCCTCGACTATTTTAAGCTGATAAACTTCCTTTAATCTTTGCAGTTCTCTAAGATCCAAAGCATGACCAAATAAGTGAACAGGGACGAAAAATTTGATTTGAGAATCAGTTTCTAATATTTCCTCAACTTGATGCAAATCAACTAATCCCGATCGATCCGTATCACAAAAGACAGGAGTGCCCCCAGCTCTTAAAATTGCGAGGGTTGTTGCAAAGGCCGAAAGCGGTGTCGTAAGAACCTTATCACCTGGTTTGAGTTCTAAAGAACGCAGCGCAATTTCAATCGCATCAAGCCCGTTAGCGCAGCCTATTGAATATTTAATCCCCCAGAATTCGGCTAAGCATTCTTCAAAGTTTCTTACCTCTTCTCCTAGAATTAAATAACCACTCTCCCCTACACGAGAGACTGCAGTTAAAATCTGCTCATTAAGCTCTCGCCATTGTAATTTGAAATCATTAAGCAAAATAGCGGTCATAAGAGCCTTAGGTTTTAGGGCGTTGAAAACAAACTATCTCTTATAATTCTATCGTTGATGCGCCGATTAAAAATAGGGCTAAATTAGCTTTTAGACTGCCCAGAAATAGCGGTGAGCAACGAGTTATCGAAAATTGAAGATGGCTACTACCAGAAATAAAACACCAAACGGTGGATTGGAATCAAATATTGTGAATTATTCTTGGTACTAAGCCCCCACCTTCCTCAAAACTTCCCCAATCAGATTCTGAAACTCAATTAGGTTTTGTTTCACTTGTCCTTGAGCCTCTTGAGTTTTGGTGCTTAACACACTGTCCAAATCCTGGGGCTGAAGACGGTTTTGGATTTCGCTTTTAACGTAAGCCCCTACTTGCGAGGCCTCTTGAGGGCGATTAGCCTTATTAAAGAATTGTTTCCAATCAGAAGAGGTCGTTTCTGCGCTGGTCGCATAAAATGCAAGCCCCCGAACTGTAGACTCGATAAAAGTAGCCATCTCTTGCGCTTTCCAGGCCGGAGCCGTTTCAGTTCCCCTTGAAATCACAAGATCCACCGCGCGATTCAATCGCCTTAAAAAATATCCGAAGGGATCCGAAGTGGCATCGTCTCTTGAACACTCGGCAGACAATTTAGTGTTTTGCAAATCGGGAACATCTTCGTCCGTACAAAATTCATGCGTAATTGTTGGTAACACCCCCATGTATCCGTACTTAATGGCTTCAGCATCGTAAGGACCTATCTCATCTAAGTATCGAAACGATCTTCCTAAGTACTCCATGATTGAAACAGAAACTTTACCTTGTTGGGGATCGCCCTCGCCTGCACTTAAATTGCCCTTAAAATTATGGCGCAGTCCTAAGTTGTGCCCCAACTCATGGGCGACTAAATCCATGAAATATCCTCTCATGTAGTCTTCATAACTTACTCCCACCGGAATAAGATCAAAGTCCTCTTTTTGAATAACGGGATCCTCGTAAGGACGATCTTGAGAATGAATATTGAAACCTGCTTTTCCCTGTAAAGTTAGTTTAAGCTGACCTTTTGATTTTCTCGTCTCAATTTCCCGGCTGAGTAGAAAATTTTTTAACTCCTCTTGAGCTAAAAATTCCCGGCCTTGCGACTGCAGTTGTTGAATTTTTTCAGAAACTTTAAACCACTTCTGATAAATCTCAATAATCCTCGGCCCCTGAACCAAAACATTGGAAGATAATATCTCTCCGGTAAATTGATTAGCAATCGATGGCCCTAAACCCCCATAGGTTGCATCGTTCACCAAGTCCCATTCAAGAATGTTGTACCTAATATCCCCCGGAATCAAAAACTTAGATCTAGGATCTTCAATATCAACAAATTCATAACGAATCAGTTTGCGCCCAGTCGTTTCTATAAACTTTTGATTCCAAGCATCGAAAGCAAGCTTAAAACTTTCTTTGTGATCCTCAGGAATATTTTTTAAGTAGTACTTAACAACTCCCTGATCCGACTGACCAGAAAAATGGGTCAATCCATGCCGAATAATTTTTGGAACGCGCCCCCTCTCAGTCATAAAGTACCCAACCCCTGACGTTTTTTCTCTTGAAACGAAAGCGGGGTTAAAAACCGAACCCAATCTTAAATACCATCTCACTGTAAAGTCCGTCTCTTCAGGATTTTCACCGGCTTTAGTTTGGATCGGAACCATGCTTATTTTCACATCAAAGACCAAAGTTGAAGCTGAAAAATCCATGGAAACCACTTCACTCGTTTTTGTTTTTAGCTGGGTATCCTCTCCGTTAGGATCCATCATTTTTATCAAGTTCAACTTTTCGCCAAGGACAGACAAATCAACCACTACTCGGTCATTAACCTCATCTAACGCTACGATAGGCAAACTAATGACCGTTTCTTGAGACGATAACTCGTCACAGTTTTGAAGACACCCATTTAAGTCCATTGAAAACTGATTATCTTTTACCGAGAGCACCGGATTAACAAAAACAGGGGGAAGATCCGAGAGTTTTAAATTCCCCAAAGTTGCATTTTTAACATCCGAAACCTGAGTCACAACCCCGCCAAAAACAAAGTTTTCACCGATCAGTTTTTTGGGAAAAGAAAGAACTAATGATTTAGTTTTTATTTTTCGGTTTCCTACTGCCCTAACCTCTTTAGCTTGGATAGCCGATAAAAGACTATGGCTCCCCAAAACCTGATAAGTTTGAATGGAATCTCCCAATTCGACACGTGTTTCAATTTTGTCTTGCACAGGAACTGTTACTTCAGGTTCCCTTAATTTATCGAACTTGGAACAAGCAACTAAGCTCACAAGAACAAACGTTACAACGCTAAGATTAATTTTAACCATTGGCTCCCCCATCATTATGAAAAGCAATTAGTATGCCCAAATTAAAGACCTAAAACTTCCAAAAAAACTTGAGAAATTAGTAATTTTTTCAAAGAGTGGAGTCAAAGAGCCACCTCTTTTTTTTCACAGCAAAAAACTTCCCACATCTCTTCTAAACTTGAAGCTCTTTTGATGGGCTCTGCCCAATCGATGGAATAACAGCGTCCCGCAAGGCTTAACCACTGCTTAATTCTCTTAGCCGTGTAGAACGGACTTTGTGCTTGGGGCCCTGCCAATTCCACAAACCGCTTAAAAAGCGGCAACCAACGCTCTTGACTCATCCGATAATAAAAATGTTGATCTTTTAAAGTTCCGCCCAATCCAAGCTCAAAAGCAATCCCCTGGGCCAACGCCGGTTCTGCTAAGGCTCCTCGCCCCAACATAAAGTGCTCACACCCTGTCACTTCTCGACATTTCTTAAAGTCTTGGAGGGATTTAATATCACCGTTAGCCACTATAGGTACCGGAGCAATTTTTTTAATCTCTTTCAAAATATTCCAATGAACCGGCGGAGCGTACCCCTGTGAACGGGTCCTCGCATGAACCGTTAACCAATTGACTCCCCCTTGAATTGCCGCATCCGAAGTTTGATAAATCTCCTCAACCCTCTCCCACCCCAAACGTAACTTCGCCGAAACAGGAATATTTGCAGGAACCACTCTTCTCACCGCGCTCACAATTTCAAAAATACGTGAAGGGCTCTTTAATAAAACAGCTCCACCATCATGACGATTCACTGTGGGGGCCGGGCACCCAAAATTAAGGTCGATTCCCAAAGCCCCGCATTTAACGGCAGTTAATGCGGATTCAGCTATTTTTTGAGAATCTCCTCCCAATAACTGAACAATAATCGGTATTCCAGAGGCGGTTCTTCCTCCAGAGCGAAGCTCTGGAATCAAACGATAAAAAACCTTTTCTGGAACAGGCTCTTGAGTCACTCGAACAAATTCAGAAACACAGTATTGAAATCCCCCTAACTCCGTCAGCAAAGCTCTCATAGGGAAATCGGTTACCCCTTCCATCGGGGCTAACAAAAGGGCAGGCACTCCATTTTTTAAAAACTCTATTTTCAACCTTAAGTATCCAGTGAGAAGGGATTAAAATTGGTTTCCCAATCAAAATAATCTTCGCTCTCCGCTTTTTTAAGAAAACTGACAATTTTATATGTCACTGGCGTCATCACCACTTCCCACAACACCTTTAGCAAGTAATTAGTCACCATCACTTGAACCACTAAGTGGTGTTGCCACGTTCCTAGGAACGCTACAGGGTAAAAGATGAGAGAATCAACGGCTTCCCCCGCAATCGTAGATCCAATCGTCCGCGTCCAGAGCATTTTGCCTTGGGTCCATAGTTTCATTTTGGCTAAAACGTAAGAGTTAGTAAATTCCCCTGCAAAAAAAGCCACGAATGAAGCCACAACAATTCGCCAAGTTTGCCCATAAACGGTTTCGTAAGCACTTTGAAAAGGCCAATCCTTTGCCGGAGGTGCCGCAACAACAAACCAACTCATAAAAGAAGCAAAAGCTAGAGCCGAAAAGCCAGCCCAAACCACTTTTCGAGATCTCGCATAGCCATAGACCTCAGTTAAAATATCTCCAAAAACGTAGCTAAGAGGGAAGAAGAAAACTCCAGCACCACAAGTAAAACCAAAAATCGTAATGACTTTTGAGGTGCCTATTAAATTAGAACACAATAATATGGTAACAAAGGAGGCCATTACCAGATCGTAGTAACGATATTGCCTTCGACTTTGAGCTCGAGGTTTGGATTGATTCATCCCTTTACCCTACAATGTTAGGGGCAAGGTGGCAAAGAATCTGAAGAGGAGGTTGGATTTTCAATCCTGGTCGCAATCCAATCGGCCTGTCTCTTTTCTAGAGTAACATCCGCACAAAGCCCCTTACCTGCTTGAACTCTATTGTGTTTTACTGATTTCGAAAAGGGAACTGAGACAAACTTGAACTCGATCTGGGAAGGGCCTTTCCCCTTCAACCATTTCTCCACTTTTGCTACTGCAACATAACCTTTTTTACTCCCAAGATCACATTTAACATCAACCACTTTGCAACGAACTTGGCTTTCGTTAAAGTCTTTCCCCAAAACTTTTTCTCGCTTAGGTTCACACTCTGCCGATTTTTCCCCTTTGTGAGGCCCACTCTCAGGGATCTCACAACCCGACTGGGCATTGGACTGAACTTTTCCCCCTAGGGTTAGGACAAAAGTAAGGATGATTATGAAATATGACATAGAGTAGCTAATCCCAACTTAGGATCTAATTCACGAACAGGCATTTTTCCAAGAGAAACAATAGATATCTCGGCTGTGACCGCGACTTCAGCTTCGAAAAGATGCCCTCCAAAAACTTTGAACTGATTGTCTCCCAATGCGGCGTGGACGTGTATGTAGGGGCTGCCGTCTTTGAGAGAAATATTGCCTGTCAAAGAGATGAGTTCATAATCCATTTCAGAAAAAGTTTTTCGGTGGTAATTTTTCTCTTCTAAATGATAATAACCCAGCTCAACGTGAATCAAAGCTCCCAACCCCGAAACCAATCCCCCTTGTATTCCCAACTGAGAAACTTCTCGAGTTAAAGTAGAAACTAATTTTTCACCTTTGGGTACTACGATTAAAGTTCTTTCATCACCGTGGTAAATAATCATCGACCTTCGTCTCCAATCAAAAGTTTGCGTTTAAACAATAATAAAAGACATGGTTATTTCGGTCCGACAACGCCCTAGGCCTGCGAACAAAATTATACATATAACCGATATCGGAATTCACAGTAGTCGACCAAGCATAATTGATTCCTAAAGCTAGTCGATTTTGATCAAAGCCAGCGACAGCGCCGGAAACATCAGTTGTGTTGAGATTAATAAAGAGCTCATTTTGTAATAAAGCTCTTAAATTTTTGTTTTTAAACCACGCATGGAGACTTCGAATTTGATACCGAAGCCGGTAGGCTTTGTCTTCGGTGATGTTTATATTTCGATGTTCGGCACGAAATCGATGGAAAAAGCTACTTCTACCTAATGAGCCATGCTGAAAAATATACTGCAGAAAGAGGCGGGTCTCATTATTGGCTGAAGGAGAGTAGTTCTCGAGCCATAGGAACCCTACTCCTACCGAATGATTTGAATTAAATAGGTAAATAGGGGCCAAACGAGCAAGGATCGAGGCTAGTTCCCCCTCAGAGTAAGAAATCCGAGGTTGAACCTCAGCAAACAATGCAAGGGATGGACTTATTCCGAAAGTTTGATTGATTTGAACCCAGTTTTCTAATTTACTGTCGGCATGAGCCCAATTAAAAACAAATATCAGCGTTAAACAAAACCTAATCCACAAATTTCGCTTGAGAGTGAATTTCATAATCACTGAAACACTAGGAAACTTATGCGATTCTAACTAGTGCCCCTGAAAAATCCAAACTTTTTCTTTCTTGATTTAGGTCGGCAATATGGTCCTCTAGCTACAAACCATAGCAACACCTAAAGCATTAGTTAACCATTGAGAACTTCATATGTTTTTTATTTTTACTATTTTTTTTGGGGGGGCTACCAGTTTGGTTTGCTCATTGAAGTAAATATTCTCTAATGTCAGTCGCCTGATTTTTTGACAAAGTCTCTTCAAAAGCAGGCATTGAGCGGATCCCTTTCAGAACTGTTTCGTAAAAATAACTTTCAGGAACATGTCTTCCTTTTAAAGTGGGTCCTGTTTTTCCTTCGGCTTTGTCGCCATGGCAACTAGCACAATGGGTAACGAAAAGTTTTTGTCCTTTTGAAGCATCTCTCTGCCCTTGCCCACGAGTTTCATAAATTTCACTCTCCTTGTTGTAGTCAATGATTTCTAACAGCTTAACTTGGGGGCCACGTTTTAAGAAGTAATCCACGAGCGCCAATTTCTCTTCTACATCCAATTTGACGCCAAAGGTCTCCATTTTTTCAAGAACTTTTTCCCAACCTTTTTTTGAAAGTTCTTGAACTGAAAGTAGCGATTTAGAGTGACAAGTTAAACACTTTTCCTCAGCGATACTCTCTCCGGCCAACTTAGGGATTATTTTTTTAACAATTTCAAAGGGCACTTTATCCACAGCATTCCAGAGATAACCACTCGGATTCCAATCAGCGATGAAAGGTTGAACATTTCCTGCTGTATCAGTTGCGCGGGACATGACCACGACTTTTCCTGTTTTTTTTAAGTCGACCCAAGCTTCAAATTCCTGCCAGCCACCCTCGACACGTGGGGCTTCAAGTTTAGCAAGGAACCAGTGTTTTCCTTGATCTATTGAGATTTCAACTTTCGAGATTTTTCCACTCCCGGAAAAAGTTTTCCCGGTAACTTTAACGGCTCCCAGCACTACTTTCTCATGATCTCTGGGGTGTAGAATATAAGATTGAACCCGAATTGTCGTAATCGGAACACCAGTAGCAGAATCCCAGTTTTCGCCTGGCTTTACCGGATTTTTGGGCATGCGATAACCCTTTTTCATGAAAAATCCAGGATCTTCAGTCTCGATGAAAGAAATTTTTTTTACCCACTTAATCCAACTATGAGCATACCAATTAGGGACAACCAATCTCACCGGCCCACCGTGTAAAACAGGTAAGGGCTCACGATTCATTTTAAGGGCAAGTAAAGTATCCGACATCATCATCTTCTCAATTGGAATACTGCGAATAAAACGTGGCACAGTTGGAAAAGCTGGAAGATCGGCCCCTTCAATACGGGCAAATTTGGCATTAGGTTTTATCCCTACCGACTTTAAAACTTCATTTAACGAAACTCCGGTCCACTCAGCATTACCTACGGCCCCTTTTTCCCACTGAATACCAGAGACTTTTGGAAATTGAACTCCCCTGCCGTTTCCGGAACACTCTAAGACTGCGTGAAAAGTTTTTTGTGGCATATTTTGCAGAGCTTTCAGATCAATCTTGATGGAGTTTTCCACAAGTCCGTCAATTTCGATTTCCCACTTTTCCGCAATTATGGGTACACCATGATGGCTTCTAATAAAAAATGAAGCGATAGGGGTCTCCCACGGGTCCAAAGCATCCAGATTGGATTCGGCTTGTAAAGGACGATTGTTTTGTTTTATCAGGGCTGGAGTGGCCCAAAGAAGACAAGAACCCAACAACGGCAAAATCAAAAACCCTATTTTCACTATAAGATCCTTTTAATATTAGCCTGTTTTTTTCAAATAATGAAAGTGAATACAGCTACTACAGAAACTAAGATAGAGACACATTGCGATTATTTTGATGGAAAATCTTATGTCTGTCTATACGACTTGCTCGCCTTTTAAAGGGCCCCCCGTAAATCAAACATGCGCGGGGCCTTAACTTGCCCTAGCTAAAATGAGCAAATTATTCTCTCAATCTTTATTATGTGAAGAACGACTATCTGAAGGGTTTAAAATTGAGGGCGCGAACTGAACCTCTTGGAAAGGCAATATGTTCAGGTCTTTTAGGCTAACAAAAGAATCTAAAAGTGCCATAGCAGCGGTCACCATCTGTCCTAAAAACTCAATCCTTTCTCGACTTATATTCGACGTAACACCTTTTAACGATGCATCCTGCGCGCAAAGGTAGGATGAGAAAATTTTACCAAGGAGCTGTCGCTCTCGTGTTCTTAAAACGTTATTGATAACTTCAATGACGTTTGGATTAATCACGTAAGCCTGATGCCTTTCCCTATCCGGATAGGCTTTGCGAATAACGTCATACTTGAGCAACTTTCCAAGAGCTAACGAAAGCATGGCTTTCGATATTTTAACTCTTGCCATAAGCTCTTCGGCATTCAGAGGCTTGTCTGACAAAAACAGGTAGCTCCAGATTTTTCCCTCAATTTTTCGGAAACCCCAGTACTCAATGAAATCTCCTATTTGATCTGCTAATAGATGGATTTCATTTGGGACAGGCGGAATAGATGTTTTTCTTGGCATGATTCCTCCCTGATTCTTTGGTTTGTGAACAATTTAGTAAATGGTCGGCTAAACTGTTAGCAGAAAGTAGCGCTCCTTTAATACCTCCGCCACAAAATCCGTCACCGATCACAAATAGAGGCGATGTTAACTTGGCTGCCAAAAAAGGTTCTTCGAGCGAGTGTGTTACTTGAGAGAATCTCCAACGCTTCACTACCATACCCGTAATTTCGGCCCCCATTTTCTTTTTCACCCAGTTTTTTATCTCGGTCAAAACTACTTTGTCCGGCTTATCAAAATTTTTCCTACTGTAGTCGGCAGTTAAGTGTAAGGTCAACGCCCCTAAACTATTTCTAATACCTTTTTCACCGTTATCGATACATATCTCAACAATTCGGTCGGTTTTTAATTTTAATTCCGGGAACCTTCCCCGGTTGATTAGCCCTAGAACAGTCAAGGTGGGACGGTACTTGATTCGTAGTAAAGACTCTTTCAACGAAATCATCTGTTGAGGAAAAGAACCGTCCAAAATCAATTCAGCCTGGGGAGCCGGTATGGCTAAAACTAACTTGTTTCCATGATGCCAATTACCCTCTTCGTCCCGGATCATCCAGACCTTGCCCCCAGGCCCTACACGGACCAAGTCGATCTTACAATTTCGAATCACTTCAAATCCCACCTCGAGTTTCCTGGGGAGTTGCGTCATTCCTTCCGAGCAGATCCAACTAAGTTGGGGTTGGTCTTTTCTGTTCTCTAAAATCCCCAGAGACTGCCAATCTAGATAAGTTTCTGGTGGAACGTCAGAGGGTTGAATATCGACCAAACCATGGTCCCAAATCCAGCCCTCCCCTCGACGCGTGGCCAATCTCCCTCCGACACCTGGGCTCTTCTCGAAGACCGTTACCTTCTCTCCGTTTTGAGAGAGTCGCCGGGCCAACGTCAAACCCGCTACTCCGGCACCCACAACTAACACTCCCAAGTCACCTGGATTAGTTATGTGTATGTTAGACATATATTATCTCCTATATATCTGATTATAATAAGATAATACCACACAATTAAATTAAGTTCAATATAAATTGAACTTAATTTAATTTGGGCTTAGTATGACATTATGGGATCTAAACAATCACACTTAGAAAAGGTCGTGGCAAAAACACCACCCTGGGCCTCTTGGGTGCTTAGAGCTGCGGCAATCTATAATCTCGTTTGGGGAATTTCCGTCATTCTTTTACCAAATCTTTTCTTCGACTTACTTGCAATGCCCCGCCCTAACTATCCTGAGATCTGGCAGTGTGTTGGAATGATTGTAGGAGTTTACGGATTTGGTTACTGGATCGCGGCCCAAGCCCCAGTTGAACACTGGCCTATAGTTCTGGTCGGCTTTCTGGGAAAACTTTTTGGCCCGATAGGGTTCGCCCAGGCTTTGTTGAAACAAACTCTTCCGCTCAAATTTGGAACTCTTCTAATCACTAATGACCTCATCTGGTGGATTCCCTTTTCCTTAATTCTCCTTTTAAAATGGAATCATCAGAAATCTTTAGGCAAGGAGGAATGATGAAGAATTTAGCAGTTATTGTAGGAGCGACAGGTGGTATCGGAACAGTTCTCAGCAAGAGACTTAAAGCTTCAGGCTGGAGATTGGTTCTCGGGGGGCGTAACAAAGAGAAGTTGGAAAATCTTGGCCTTGAATTAGATAGTCCCTTTTTAGCTGGAGATGCCCGGGACCCTAAATACATCAACTCTCTCTTTCAGTTAGGGAAAGATTCCTCAGGAGAAATCACAGGGGCCGTAAACTTAGCGGGTTCCATTTTCTTAAAACCAATTTACCAAACCACCGACGAAGAATTTTTAGAGACTCTCCAACAAAATCTTTTTACTTCGTTTCATTTGGTCCAATCCTCCATACCCGAAATGAAAAAAAATGGAGGCTCGATTGTGTTAATGTCCTCAGTAGCGGCCAAGCTGGGATTAGCCAATCACGAATCCATTGCGGCAGCCAAAGCTGCTGTCGAAGGACTCACTCTTGCGTCCGCGGCTAGCTATGCCTCTTACAAGATTCGGGTCAATGCGGTTGCTCCAGGTTTGGTGAAAACACCTCTTTCAAGTAAACTCACATCAAATGAAATGGTTGCCAAAGCCTCAACTCAAATGCACCCCTTGCAGCGATTAGGCGAGCCCCAAGACATCGCTTCAGCCATCGAATGGCTACTGTCTCCTGAGCAGACTTGGATCACTGGGCAAGTTTTGAGAGTGGATGGTGGGCTAAACTCTCTCAAATCAAATCGAGGTTAACAGATGACTATCGTAGTTCTGCTACAAATATTCTCAACTTTCTTTCTGGGAGGCTTAAGTTGGTTTGTTCAATGGGTTCACTATCCTCTTTTTCATCAAGTGGGAGAGGCTGAGTTTAAACAATTTCATAAGAAACATGTCGCTCTAACCAACGGCATTATCTGCGCGTTGTTACCGATGGAAATTATCACCACTTCCCTTACTGCTTATTACGGTTATCCCGGCCTTACGCAAACTGAATGGTGGCTGGGAAGCCTAATGCTTATTTTAATTGTACTTTCGACTTTTTTAGTTCAGATTCCTCTTCACAAAAAACTCTCCGAAGGGAAATCAAAAACTGCAATAAATAGTCTTGTTCTCAGCCATACTTTTAGAACAATGTTATGGTCTCTTAGAGCACTCCTGTTGGGAAAATTGATGTTAAATCGCTTGAGTTAGAGCTTCGTTATAGAATCTTCACAACGTTAAAAATTGACAGCCCACACTAAATCCATTAACGAAAAGTCCGTAAAGCAGTCTCATGAATCAATTAAATTCCAACTCCATTTCCGTCCCCCGAGTCAGTTCGCGCCTTCAATCTCTTGGAGTCAACTTCCCATTCATGGTCGCTCCTATGGTTGGGATAAGCCATGTGGCCTTTAGAGAACTTATCCGTTCGTACTTACCCGAGAGTATTTCCCCTCTTCTTTTTACTGAAATGTTGTCCACATTGAGACTTCCCAATGAAAAGTGGGATGATCTTCCTGGTCCTCTAACAAGTGTCGGTGAGAGCGGTTTTATTCCGCAGCTTTTAGGAAATGAGGAAAACTATATTGCAGGCTCAATCGAGAAACTTTTGCCTCTTCACCCTTGGGGATTTGATATCAATATGGGATGTCCGGCTTCCCATCAACTGGCTCACAATTGGGGTGTAAGACTCTTAGGCGATATCGACTATGCCGCTTCAGTAGTTCAAGTCACAAAAAAACATTCCCCCTATCCCGTCAGTGTCAAACTTAGAGCCGCTACCGGGGGGCAAATCGATTTAGAGTATCTCATCCAGTTTACAAAACGCATGGAGAACTCGGGAGTTGACTGGTTGACCTTGCATTGTAGAACTCAAAACCAAGGCCATCACGGTTACGCTCACTGGGATTTGGTTGGAGAAGTAGCCAAGGCCTTAACTATTCCTGTAGTAGCCAATGGAGATATTCATACTTGGCAGGACGCGATGGATTTACTTTTCCAGTACCAAGTGGATGGCGCCATGATCGCTCGTGCTGCCACCGCTCGACCATGGATTCTTTGGCAATTAGCACAAAAATTGAACTATTATGACAAGCCGAAAAATAGATGGGAGACCTCTCCCCCCTGGACCGCAGAGGAAGAGGGACAGGAATATTTTCGCGCAGTCCTTAGATTCTCTTGTCTTCTTGAGAGCTATTTTGGAGATACACCTTTTGCGCTAAAAAAATTAACCTTTTTTGTCGCTCACGGCTCTCGCTGGCTTCTCTTTGGCCATGCCTTCTTTCATGGGGTTAAAAGATGTCAAAATCTGGTTCATGTAAGAGATTTCGTGAATGACTATGCAGAAAAAAATCCTCAACCCATGTGCCGAACAGCGAGAACTTAGAAAGTCCAGGATTCAAACTGTCATACCTACACCCTTTGATTTGGCTTTTTAAGAGGTTCAACATCCATTAAGTTGGTTTAAGGCGCGCAGTTTATTGGCCGTTTGACGATGAGGTGAATTATCAAATGAAACTTTAAAGAAAACTTATCAAATCTTATAACCTTGGTCCTCTATAATTCTTTGCAATTTAAGAAAAAATATATCGGACCAGCCTCTTCAAAAGCCCACTCAAAGAGTGCAGGTATCAAACTGTCTGCTTCAAAACCCCAGCCCCTAACAACTGACTGATCTTGTCGTTAGCAAAGCCTAATTCATGAATAAGGGCAAAGCTGTCTTGACCTAACGTTGGGCAAGCGGCCAAGTGGCGATTGGAAGCAAAACCAATCCAAGTTAAAGGATCGGAAGTGAGTTTGGAACGAGATTGAGATTCCTGAAGAAAGTCTTTCCATGAGACAACTCGGAACAGACAGGCCTCTCCGTTGTGATTGAGGGCCTCCCAATAGTGAGCAGGAGCATCTAGAAAGAGTTTTTCCAATTCCGAAACAAGCGAAAGGTCCTCGGCTTTTTCGATCCACATCGGCCTGTCCACAATCTGACAAAATTGTTCCCAATGTTTTTTTTGAATAGCTTGTAAAGAGATCCACTGATCATCCCGACACCGATAAAATCTGGAATTAGGAAAACTTCCATTAAGTTTTTTGAAAAATTCAAACTTGTTTTGTTCAGATGCAGCTGTAGACTCTCGCTCCATCAACTCGTAGGCACGCGGAAGAAATAGACTTCTAAAACCTTCGTCAGCATAGGAAACCAAATGCATGCCTCGACGACTGGGGTTGACCAAATGAATAAGTAATTTTGTGAGTGGGGCAAACACTCCACCGACGACATCCGCAAAAGGGGCACTATAGTTGCCGCCGGACTCTAAAAACCACTCTCCGCATCCGCTCGTTGCAATAAAATTTAAGTCGTGACCCGATTTTGAGCTTTGTTTATCGCTCATTCCTCTCAATGACATATAAATTAAATCCGGATTACTCTCGGCCAAATCTGCGTAGCCTAAACCTAATTTATCCATCACGCCCGAACGAAAATTTTCCACAAAAACATCGGCCTCTGAGGCCAAGGATTTAATTAATGCGATGCCTTCAGTTTTGGTGAAATCGACACATATCGATTTTTTTCCCTGATTGAGGAGATCAAAGAGAGCCGAGTATTTTTCTTGGCGACAAGGATCCCCATCAGGCCCTTTCTCGACTTTGATCACTTCAGCCCCATATTGAGCTAAAATTCTGGTCAAATAAGGTCCGGTCAACATCACCGAGAGATCAATGACTCTAAGATGCTGAATGGGTTTAATGGCTTCATCGTTCCAAAGGGATTCTGACACAGCGCCCCCGTTTCAAAGTAAGAAATAGACTTTAGACTTTCATTGTATCTCTCCTGGGGTTGTTAGCTCAAGTCTTGCAAAAAGGAGTTAGATTTTATACCTGCTCCCTTTAAGTGGGTTAAAAAGCCCAATTAAAGGAGGCAGGTATTTAGATTTTCGTTTCGTTTGAGTAGGGGTTAGGCTAAAACTGTCTTAATGAAATTTATAATTTCTACGGCTATAGTTCTTTTTCTTGTTATGCTCTCGGGTTGTGCGAGCACTACCTTGATTGAGTCCCCCCGAACCACTTCCGTATCAGCCTCAGAGCCGGAAAAAACACCCGAAATTATTTGGACCAGCAAAACTCTTAATGCCAAATTCGACTACTTAGGCGAAGTTCAAGTCAAAAGCTGGTCGTATGACGGTGCCTTAGAGAGACTCATTGAAGGCGGAAAGACTCTTAAGGCAGATGCCTTGATAGACGTTCAGCACCGCCAAGTTGGTTTTTTAACTACCTTTCAAGCTTTTGCTATTAAATTCAAACAATGACAAAAAAAACCTCTGTTAAAAAAATTGCCTTACTCACAGGAGGCGGAGATTGTCCCGGACTTAACTCAACCATTAGAGCTGTTGTTCAATCCTGTATTTTGGAACACGGAATACAGATTGTTGGGATACCGGATGGTTTTAAGGGGCTTTTAGAAAATAAATTTGTTCCCTTAAATCTACTCAACACGACCGGCATTCTGTCAAAAGGCGGGACTATTTTAGGCTCCTCGAATATCGACACCCCATTTCGAGTTCCAGTAACTAAAAACGGAAAAAAAGTTTACGAAGATCGATCCGATGAAGTTGTTCACCATTTGAAACAGGAAAGAGTCGATGCCATGATCGTCGTTGGTGGTGATGGCACCCAAAGCATCGCTCATGGGATGTCTCAAAAGGGGATCAAAGTTGTTGGAATCCCTAAGACCATCGATAACGATCTCAATGGAACAGAATTTACTATTGGCTTTTACACTGCGGTGACAACCGCCGTCGAAGCACTCGACAAACTTCATACTACTGCGGAATCGCACCATCGAATCATGGTGGTGGAAGTTATGGGAAGAAATGCGGGTTGGATAGCTCTCTTTGCAGGCCTGGGGGGCGATGCAGATGTAATTTTACTTCCGGAGATTTCTTTTGATCTGAATAAAGTGGGCGCTTACTTAAATGATCTTTATCATTCGAGAAAAAAATACTCGATTGTCGTCGTAGCAGAAGGCGCAAAACCTATCGGGGGTGATGTGGTCGTGAGTAAAATCATCGAAGACTCACCTGAGAAGATTCGTTTAGGCGGAATAGGTCATAGAGTAGCCGAGCAATTAGAAAAAATTACCGGCCGAGAATCTAGAGCTATTGTCTTAGGTCACCTGCTTCGTGGCGGAGCTCCGGAAGGGTTCGACAGAATCTTAGCTAGCCGTTTTGGGGTTGCGGCCGTTCAAGCCGTTGTTGACGGTAAGTTTGATACTATGGTGGCTTATCGAAATGACACGGTTGAGTTGGTTCCACTAGAAACAGGCGCCGGTAAAAACAGATTCATTTCGACCGAATCTCCTTTTTTACAAGCCGCTCGTCATCGTGGAATCTGTTTAGGGGATTAAACAAAAAGCCTATTTAGTACCCAAGCTTTTCGAGTTGTTCGGCAGTCAAATAAAAATGAACTTCTTTACTCAACTTTTTTCATCAGATC
>Ga0194132_10007518_pt1 | contig 16191 bp, 13 predicted proteins | sample TA2KigOf80mmetaG_FD_148612 | JGI IMG/M metagenome (GOLD analysis project Ga0194132, IMG submission 148612) | Freshwater microbial communities from Lake Tanganyika, Tanzania - TA2015054 Kigoma Offshore 80m | ecosystem: Environmental > Aquatic > Freshwater > Lake | place: Tanzania: Lake...
CTTTTGTCCGTGGCCTGCGTTGGCTCGGTCCTTACAGCCCGCGTTGGGGATGCTCGGACCTCGCCGCCTTGGCCACAGCCAAAATCCCTCGCCGCAGGACCCCGCGCAATTTTCGGACACGCTCTTAAGGCTTCAAGTTCAAAGTTCGAGCCGGGAAGTTTTGCCAGAACAACAGAAGGCGGTGGCATTCTGGGATGGATGACCACCTGTAAAGCGCGCTATTTCGCCCGTGCCTCGACCAACCTGGCTCCTGGGCTCGGCGGCGTGAAAGTCGCCAGCGCCTTGCCATCCGTACCGTTCCACACGCGCAACACGCCGTCCTGGCCGCCGGCGATCACCGTTTTCCCGTCCGGCGTGACGGCGACAGCGTACATGAAATCGGCGACGCCATCGAAGGAGCGGCCTTTTTCGCCGTTGTCCTTCACGACGCGGACTTGATTGTCGCCGGAACTGGCTACCGCCTGGTCCGTGATGCCGATGAAACTGATGGCGGTCACTTCCTTGTTGAAGCCGTCGATGTTTTTCTTCCGCTCGCCCGTGAGGAAATCCCAGACTTTGATCACGTTGTCCGCGCCCGCGCTCATCAACGTCCGGGCGTCGCGCTTCCAGCTCACTCCCAGGACGTGATGCGTGTGCCCCTCGAACGATTTGACGACTTTGCCACTCGCAAGATCGATCACCCGCACGAATTTGTCGGCCGCCCCGGAAGCGAGATATTTCGCGTCCGCCGTGAAATCCAGACTGAACACCATGTCGCTGTGAACGTTCTTGAAATCCTCGAGCAGTTTGCCCGTTGCAACCTCCCAAAGCTTGATCTCACCGCCCCGCGTGGGCTCGCCGCTGCCGCTCGCCAGGCGCTGGCCGTCCGGACTGAATCGGAGCGCCTGGACACGATCCGCCAGCGGCGAAGTGGCGTCGCTCGTCCCGATCACTCGTTCGAGTTTCCATTCTGGATTCAAATCGAACGCCAGAACGCCGGGATCGGATGAAGCCGCGAACAGGTCGCCGTCCTTAGCGAAGGCGAGCGCAGCCCCGGGCGCTTTAACGCCGCGGAGCGTTTCGAATGGTGCGCCGGCATCCGCACTCCAGGTGTGAATCAAGGCATCCTCACCCGCGGTCGCCAGGGTGAGATTGTCCGCAGAAAAGGCAACGGCGCGGATCAAACGCTCGGCCTGGGTGACCGCCTCTTTGGCATTCTTCAACCCGGCATCGATCTTCTTTTGCGTTTCCTCGGCGAGTTGAAGAGCGGATTTCGCGGCGGCCACCGCCGCAACCGCCAGTTTCTCGGCATTCTTCGCCAGTTCCAATTCATGCTCGGCCGAGGACTTGGCTATTTCGGTCTTCTTGAGATCTTTCTCGGCGTCGTCGCGCGCCTTTGTCGTGGAGGCGATCTTTTCTTCGGCCTTCTTTTTTCGTTCCGGCGCCTCCTTGGTAATCTGGTCGAAGCGCGGTTTGAGCTGGCCTTGCGCGAAGGCTTTTTCGGCGGCTTCTTCAAGGGCCTTCTCCACCAGGCCTTTTGCCTGGGCTACAGCTTTAGCTTTCGCATCGGCGTCTGCCGCTACTTTGGCCGCGACGGCTTTGGCGCGCGCAGCGACGGAATCGGCATCGGCCGCAATCTTCTCCGCCGCGGCTTTGGCATCCCCTTCGCTTTGGCTGCCGGCGGCGGCTTTGGTTTTCGCTGCGACGGACGCCGTGTCGGTCGCGACCTTTTCGCTGATCGCTTTCGTCTCGGCGGCTTCATCTGCCGGAACCTTGATTTGCAGGGCCCGATCCAAGGCTGCCTTGGCAGCCGCAGCCGCCTTTTGCGCGGCTTTTTCGGCGGCCTGGTATTGCTCGGTCACGGTTTTGAGTTCGGCGTTGAGTTCGGCCAGAGCGTTGTCCGCGCCCGTCTTGGCCCCCGTCGCGGAGTCGAGCGCTTTCTTCTTTTCGTCAAGAGCTTTTGCGGCGGCTTGCTGAGCTTCGGTTGCTTTCCTGATGCGATCCTCTTGGGCCTTGTGTTCCTTCTCGGCGTTCTGGATGGAGGATTTTCGGTAATTGATTTCACCGTTCGCGAAACTCAGTTCGCGCTCGGTGGCGATCACGAGTTCGGAGGCGTAACGGTCTCCTTTGAGCTCGGCGATCAACTTGCCGTTTTCCGCGTCCCAGAGTTTCGCGGCGGGACCGGCGCCGGCCGAAGCGAAGCGCTTGCCGTCGCTGCGCACCGCGACGGACGCCACCGGGGCGCCGTGTTTCATCTCGCGCACGAGTTTGCCGGTTTCGAGGTTCCAGTGCCGGACCGAACCGTCGGCGCTCCCGGAGAGGATTTCATTGGCGGCGACGGGAATGATTTCAAGAGAAGTCACCGCGCCTTCGTGGCCTTTGAGTTCCTTAACCGACGCCAACTCGCCTTTCGCAGTCTCGGGCAAGGTCCACACGCGAATGCTGTTGTCCGTGCCGCCCGCAACGATGCGTTTTCCGTCGGCCAGCCAGGCGCCCGCGCGAACCTCCGCCGGACCGATGCCCTGCGCGAACAATTCGCCTTCCCGCACATCCCAAACGCGAATCGTTTTGTCGTCGGCGCCGGAGACCAGCTTGGTGCCGTCCGGTGAAAACTTGAGGCTGTGGATCGTCTTCTCGTGGCCGGTCAGGAGTTTGGCGTCTTTGCCATCGGCGATCGACAGCAGCTTGATTGTTTTGTCGTCGCGCGCGAACGCGAGCCATTTGCCGTCCGGGCTGAGGGCCAAGGTTTGCACGGAGTGCCCGGCGGTTCCCGCCACGTGGAGTTTCTGCACGTCGCGCGGGCGGCGCCAGATTTTCGCCTGGCGATAGTCGCCGGAAGCCAGGAGGTTGCCGTCGGGACTGAACGCGAGCGAATGCACCATGTCGCGATGCGCCGCGCCGGGCTCGCGATACAAGCCGGAGCGAATCAACTCCGGGTCCGTCAGCCGGGCTACCAGTTGTTTGGAGGGAAGGTGATAGATGAAAATCTGATTGCCGCGCCCGCAAGCGGCGAATTGGCCGTCGCCGGTGACGGCGGCGGCGAAAATCGGGTGCAACGCGTCCGGCAGCGGCTTCCACACCACGGGGGCGGCCGCGCGGACTTCACCTTTCGCGCCTTGGTCGATCCAAAGTTTGATCAGGCCCAGTTCTTCGGGCTTGAGGTTCGAAGCGTTCACCTTGTTGTCGCGCGGCGGCATGACGGTGTCGGTCTGATGCGCGGCGGCTTTGAGGAGCAAACTCTCCGCGCTTTTGCCGGGGACAACGGCGGGGCCGGAGTCGCCGCCTTTGAGGATGGTTTGCGGCGTTTCGAGAATGAGTTCCGCCTTGGCTTTGGTCTGATTGTGGCAGGCCAGGCAATTGTTTTTGAAGATCGGCAGGATGTCGCTTTGGAAATCGACGGGTTGACTTCGCTTGACCTCGGCGATGATCAATCCTTTGGGTTGGTCCGGCGCGGCTATCTTGTCCTCGGCGCCACTCACAGAGAGGGCGAAGGACTGCAGAAGGACGAAGGGAAGGATCGCAGGAAGCTTGAAAACGGTCTTTTTCATGAACATGGGAAAAGTAGCGGCTGATTGGAGGGGATGCAAGTTTGTGGAAGTCGAGTGTTCTCGTTCTTTCGTGTTGTGCAACGCCGGGGCGCTTGCGAATCTTCTATAAACTGGAGTTCCGTATGATTTGCGCCACGCGACATAATCGAAAGCGGGCCGTCCACATTCTGCCTGACGATCCCCTCGGCGACGCAAGGATTCTTTGCGAAGGAGGAAGGAACGTCCTTTCATCTGAAGTGGGCCGCCAATCCGGAGCAAAGGATCAAAGGCTACCGCGTCTATCGGATGAACGGCCGCTACGACAAAGACCCGATTCCGCGCCTGACACCGGAGCCGATTTCCTCGCTCGGTTACGTTGATCCTGAAGCTGGCCTTTGCCACCTCCTCGGACATCAGCCCGTCCTGGCCCACCTCGTAACTGGCCCGGCGCAAGCCTCGACCGACCACTTGCTCGCACAGCAACTGCGACATGAACGGTCGCAAGCAACTGAAACACATTCGCCCTCCGGCGAAGTCATTGTCGCTGTCGGCAGAGGCGGTAGTAGCGCAGGCTTTCCAGCCTGCGGGTTCTGCGGACTTTCCAGTCCGCAGTTCCGAACGGGCGACTGGAAAGTCGCCCGAACCCGCCGACAAGAATGTCGGCGCCACATCACCCGTGGCCATCGTCTTTGGCCCGGAAAACGGCGCGGTGAGCGCTCCTTTCGTCGCGGGTGAGCATGGACAGATCGCGGTGAAGGTCATTGACGACCGAAACGATCCGCATCGGGGACAAGAACGAGACGAAGCGCGGCACACGGTATCTCTCCCGAGAGACGCTGCAGCAGCAGATCATGAACGGAATGCTGGAAGTCGTCGGAGGCAATCCCGCCGAGGATGTGTCGATCACGGTTCGCAGCCGCCGTTACGTCGAGAGCGACACGGCGTTCATCCGCGAGTGTGTAGTTTCGGCTCAGTTCTTGGGCAAGAGCCATTTGACGGCCGCGGCGCGAGACTGTTCCGCGGTCCCCTCGAACACGGTCAAATTGTTTTGCCCGGCCTCGGCTTCGTAAGCGGCTTTGACAATGTCCGGAGCCTCTTTGCCTTCGCCGGCCAGCCACAACTTTCCTGGAGCAGCCAGCGCAAGCATTCCGGGAAGATCGCCGTATTTGGCGCCGCCCGGCAGGAAGTTCACGTCATGAATCTCTCGCACGTTTCCAAAGCGGAAGCCGCCGGTGTCCACGACCGCGCGGTCCACGGCGCCCCGCAACAGGGCGCGCGCCGCTGCGGCCCAAGGGCCCGCGGCTCCGAGACCGACCAGATCGACGCGCTCGGATCTGCGCTCGTAGTTTCGCACGAACGACACCACCGTGAGGATGTCGTGCACGCGTTGAGCGAACAGGGAAGGGTTGTAGCCGAATGTGTACGCCGCAGCCTCGCGAGTGTTCTTCACGCGCCGCGTTTTGGTCACAGGCTCGCCGCCAGCCAGAAATTCGCCCTGAAAAAGCAAGTCAACTCCCGCGACACTCGCGCCCGAATCGAGCAGCTCTTGAATTTCCGGACGCGGACGGGAACCGACCTCCCGGGCGGCATACAGCCCCGCCTTCCCTGGCTCGTCGATCCAGATCACCGTGCGTCCGTTCCATTCCTTCGGGTGAAGAAAGAGCGCGGGCAGTTCTTCTTTGTGAGCCGCGCTTCGCAGGAGGCCGCTCATTTCGAGATAGCGTCCCCGGTCGTTCTTCTCTTTCAGTTCCCATTCCACGACTCCCACGTCCGCCAGGCCGCGGCCGAAAATCGCCTGGACTGCGCCGCCGAAGAGTTTGCGAAATTCCTCCGGCGATTGTCGTGCTTGCTGCAGTTGCCGCTGCGCGTCCTCCGTCCACCAGCGCAACAGCTTCTTCTCAAAATCGGGCCCGCCTTCCGGTTGAGGATGCCGCGCGTCCCAGACCGACATCTCCGCCTGCGTGAGCCGTTTGTAATCTTCCTCGACGATGGGCTCTTTGAATCCGAGGTTGAAATGCTTGTTCAGCCAACTGTAGAGGGCGGCGCGGCTGGGATAATTGTAGTTGTGGCCGAAGTAACCGTCTCCGCGTTTGAGCATGACGTGGTCAGCGGCTGCGTGCAGTTTGTAGTGCTGCTTCAGTTCCGGAAAACCCTTGGCCGCCATTTCGCGCGTCCAATCTTCCGCCGAAGTCAGGCCGAGGGGCTTGGGAGCAAATAGCGCGGCGAACTCGACGTTGCCCGTGCCCACGCGGAGGAGGCTCGCGTTTTCGCACGTGCAGCCGCCTTGCATCGCGGTGGAGACCATGACGGCGGGAAAGGCCAGCGCCGGACGCGGATCAATCCCGCACAAAATAAACGTCTGCGTGCCCCCGCCGCTGGCGCCGGTCACGGCGATGCGTTGCGAATCCACATCCGGCAAGGCGAGCATGAAATCGAGGGCGCGAATCGAGTTCAAGGTTTGCAGCCCCAGGGTGCTTTGCAGATGCGCTTCGGCTTGCGGGCTGAACAAGCCCCAGTGTTCCGGCGCGTTCATCTCCGGCCGTTGCTTGGAGAAGCGATGCGCCAGATCAAAGGAGAGCTGCGTGCTGTCGGCATAGCCGATCATGTCGTAGTGAAACACCACGCAACCCATGCGAGCGAGTTGAACGCAACGGGCCTGCAAGGGGCTGCGTCCGCCCTCCTCGAATCGCTCGCCGCCCATGATGATTTCCTTGCGGACGCCGTCCGCGCCGGCGTCGGTCCAGCGCCCATTATTCCAATGTCCATGCGGGCAAAGCACGCCGGGCAGTTTTCCGCTTTTGCCTTTCGGGCGATAGAGATTGCCTGTGACAAAGAATCCGGGCGCGCTTTCGAAGAAGACCTTCTCAACCGTGTAGGTGTCGCGCTCGATCTTGCCGTGAACGACGGGATTGAGCGGCGTTTTCGCGGGCATGGGCCAGAGGCCGAGCGCCACGAGCATTTGGCGGCGGAGAGCTTCCGCGCGCCGGGACCATTCCTCCGTGGTGGCCGGCGGCGTGAACGGGAAATAGCCATCCAAATCCTTCGGCGGCTGGAGCCGCGCGTCGTTTGGGAGGTGGCCGTTCTCCAAAGCGCGCGGCGCGGCGTCAGCGGCCAGCGCGGCCATGAAGGCGAAGGCGACGGACGCAAAACCGAACGCGATGGTTAACCGAGAGCAACCCGCCGGGCGTAAGCATGGGGAAGTGGTCATGCGCCCAAGCTTAGCGAGCGCTCCAATTTTGGCGAATGAAAATGCGGCGCCTTTCGCGGACCGGCAAGCCCGTTGGAGAAGTAGCGCAGATTCTGCGCTACTTTGGCCCCGCGGTCCGTCTCCGCTACGCATTCGCGAATTGCATTCTTCAATGTGTCATGGCTAACCTCCGTTACAGCCCATGAAAACACAGCGTGCCTCTACTCCTTCTCGAACCGGGTTCACTTTTATCGAATTGCTCGTCGTCATTGCCATCATCGCCATCCTGGCCGGCATGCTTCTGCCCGCGCTGAGCAAGGCCAAGGAAGGCGGGCGCTCGTCGCTCTGCAAAAACAACATGCGGCAGATCACGATCGGGGTGTTGCTTTACACCGACGACCATGCGGATTACTTGCCCTGGGCGGGCGATGTGGATCGGGATTTGCCACCGGACTGGGTGTTTGGGGGACAATCCGGCGGCGACACGACAAACCCGCGTTATTGGAGCCAGCCGCCCCTTTCGTTCGGTTTCCACGCGGAGGCCGGTTCGATTTTCAATTACGTGACCGGCCAGCCGCAGATTCGTTTATCCAACGGGCGGGTCGATCTGAATCACACCAATACCTATCCGGTTTACCGGTGTCCGAGCACGGGACAAATCGGTCGGGCGCAGCGCGTCAATTTCAGCGTCAATAATTTCATCGACGCCGTGGAGCATCCGCCCAAAGGCGTGCTCAGCACGCGCGTGGTGAATCCGTCGGAGAAGTTGATGCTTTTCAACGAAGATTCCAAAACGATGCACAATGCGAGCTTTCATCCCGGCGGCAGCGCGGCCGGCGGCACGTTCGTCGTGCACAATGGCCGAATCAACGTCGGCTACGTGGATGGCCACGTCGAAAATATGAAGCATCAGAAGGTTCACGAGATTCAGCGCGGTCAGGCCAACATTGATCGTTACTTCCAGCCGTATCGCTAAGCCGTGACTATTCACATTTTAACAAAAGCCAACGAAGGAAACGAAGATCTCGAGAAGGTCTCCCAGCATTGGCCCCTCACTGGCTCACCGGGCTATGACTTACCGTAATAGCAAAGTGCCCGCATCGGATTTTTCCCAGTCCGCGAGCCTTCGTTCTCTTCGTTGCCTTTTGTTCAACTGAATAGCTGCCACGAAGTCAGAACGTCATTGTGTTTCTCAGAATTCCACCTAAGCATACGCGCGTTCCCGGCGCCCCGCGCTTGCATGTTGCCAGAACCGATCACTCTCGAACAACTGGGTTGGAGTCCATCCTGGGACGAGGAATTTGCCAGGTTTCGAGTCGCGGGTCTTGAGCCGGGCCGCGTGGCGGTCGAAGACAAGCACCAATACTGCGTTCACACGCCGCAGGGTCCGCTGACCGGCCTCGTTGCGGGAAAACTTCTGCACGAATCCGCGGCGCCCGCCGAATTGCCGAAAGTTGGAGACTGGGTTGCGCTCTCCGTGATGCCGAATGAAGCCAAGGCGGTCATTCATCACGTCCTGCCGCGTCAGACAAAGTTCTCCAGAAAGGTCCCAGGCCGGGATACCGAAGAACAAGTGCTGGTCGCGAACGTGGACGTCGTTTTCCTGGTGCAGGCGCTGGATGAGTCGTTCCGGCCGCGCTTGATCGAGCGCCAGCTTGTGATGATCCACGAAAGCGGATCCCGGCCGGTCGTCGTCCTGAACAAGGCGGATCTTTGCCCGGATGTAGAACGAAACCTGGAGACGGCCCGGCACGCCGCGGGCGGAGCGCCCGTGGTCGTCGTCAGCGCGAAGACAGGAGAGCATATCGATCAGTTGAAGAGGATCATTCATCCGGGCGAGACCGTGGTGTTCATCGGACCGTCCGGCGTGGGGAAATCCAGCCTGATCAACTCCCTGTGCGGCGAAGAGGTTCAGGCCACGACCGAAGTGCGGGTCAGCGACTCGAAAGGCCGGCACACGACAACGTGGCGCGAGCTGATTCTGTTGCCGCAAGGCGGCCTCGTGATCGACACGCCGGGGATGCGCGAGTTTCAACTGTGGCTTGCAGGGCAGGGGGTTCACGAGGCCTTCTCCGATTTTGAGACCTGGGCGACGCACTGCCGCTTTCGGGATTGCTCGCACACGCACGAAGCGGGTTGTGCTGTCAAAGCGGCGCTGGCCCGGGGAGAGCTGCCGTCGGAACGGTACGAGAATTTCCTGAAACTCCAGCGCGAGTTGGCTTACCTGGACGAAGCCCAACAGCAGCGCACCTGGCTCGACCGCAAACGGAAAACGAAAGCGGCACAACGCGCCTTCAACCGAATCAAGCGACGCGATTGGGAGCACTGATCCTGGAATGTTTCCTTGGTCGGATTACCATGTCTCGCGCCATGAACCCGGTAGGGCGAGTCCGTCCCGGCGAGCCGCTCGACGTGCGCGGAACACGTCCGGCTCGGCTCGCTGGGGACAGGCTCGGCCTACCGTCAGTTTTATGGGAAGCGGGAGCAAATGATGCGCGGCGTATCTCCGAAAAAGCGCACCGAACCGCCGCTGCCGGGCGAAGCGATGGTCAGTGCCGCGCTGCGACTTCGTCAGGCAGTCGAAAGGCTCAGGTTCGACGTCGCGGTCACTCACGTTTACAACCCGCTCGACTACGCATGGGTCGCGCACGAGACTTACCTGCGCCGCTTCGGGAACAGCCGCAAGCGCATCGTCTTTCTCGGCATGAACCCCGGCCCGTTCGGCATGGCGCAAACGGGCGTGCCTTTCGGCGAAGTTGCCGCGGTGCGGGATTGGATGGGAATCGAAACGGAAATCGGCAAACCGCGGCTGGAACATCCCCGGCGTCCGGTTGAAGGCTTTGCTTGCCCGCGTTCCGAAGTCAGCGGCAAGCGCCTCTGGGGCCTATTTGCCGAGCGGTTCGGCCCCGTGGAGAAATTCTTCGCCGAGCATTTCGTGGTCAACTTCTGTCCGCTGGCGTTTTTGGACAAGGAAGGCCGCAACCTGACACCCGACAAGCTGCCGGCTGCTTTGACTGCATAGTTTCATCGCCGCCACGGCACGCCGCCACAACTTAACCATTGCGACGCGCAACACGAAAGACTACGAGCGACCGGGTCTCAAAGTGTTCAATCCCGGAGCAGCCGCGTCGCCGGCTCACCCTCACTAAAACCAACCCGGTGCAGGCGGCATGGGACCAGGAGCTGGGGACACCGGGAAGCGGATATCCGCGAGAAACTGCCGGCTAGACCAGTGATGTGTCTCACAAATGGCTGGAGTTATGCCGCAAGGGATTTTGGCCTCCCGCGAGGCGCGAGCGACGCGCATACCCCTGGTGGGTCTGTAAGGCGCGAGCAACGAAGCGGGAGGCCAAAAGACCTGCGGCCCGAAGGGTTGCGCCGAAAACGGTCTGGGGCTGCGTTGCTCCTCGGTCGCAGAGCACTGGGGCTATGCTCCCTCGTCGCGCCTTGCCCCAGGCCGTTTTGGGCGCAACATAACTCCAGCCATTTGTGAGACACATCACCAGCCACTTCACGCCTTCTCACGAACGTGCGCGCCAGAGTTCTGGCGAGGTCTCAAGTCTTGAGAGCAGCTTGGCATCCGCGGCCGGAAAGGAATACCGGAGGAGTTGGTTCCGGCGCACCCACTTCACCGCCTGGCATCCGATTGCTCGCGGCTCGCGCTTGATTAAGTCACAACGGTAGAATCTCAAGCGAACGGTTTTCTCCGGATAACGATGGGTCACCCGACCCATGAGTTCGCGCGCCTTGACCTCGACGCCGAGTTCTTCCAGAAGCTCACGCTCCAGACACGCCTTGAAGCTTTCATTTCGCTCGCGCTTGCCGCCGGGAAATTCCCACAAGCCGCCGAGATGATCGTTGAGCCGCCGCTGTGTGATGAGCAATTTCCCCTCGCGGAAAATCAGACCGGCCGCCACCTCGACGATCTTCTCCTTTTCCTGCATCAACGCCTTAACGCTCGAACCCATTAAAGACGTCACGCGCCTCGCCGCCCGATGCTCTTATAGATGAAACCCAGCCGTTCCATTTCTTCGGGGTCGAACAGGTTCCGGCCGTCGAACAGGATCGGGTGCGTCATCGTTTTGCGGGCCAGGTCCAGATCCAGTTTCCTAAACTGCGGCCACTCGGTCGCGACCACCAGCGCATCGCAGCCATCCGCGACCGCGTTCATCTCCGGCACGTACGTGACATCGGTCAGGACGCTTTTGGCTTTCTCCATCGCTTTGGGATCGTGCACGCGAAGAACCGCGCCCTCTCTTTGGAGTCGGTGGCAGAGATCGATGGCGGGCGACATCCGGACGTCGTCGGTGTTCTGTTTGAAAGCCAGGCCGAGCACGCCGATTTTCTTCTGCTTCAACACCCAGAGGGTCTCGACGATCTTCTTGAAGAACCGGTCCATCTGGTGGGCGTTGATCCGCTGCACTTCCTTGAGCAGGGCGAAATCGTAGCCGAGTTGCTCGGCAATCTTGATGAACGCGCTGAGGTCCTTGGGAAAGCAACTCCCGCCAAAGCCCAGCGAAGCGTCCAGAAAGCGCCGGCCAATGCGCGGATCCATCCCGATGCCGTTGGCCACTTCCTGCACGTTCGCGCCCGAAGCTTCGCAAAGAATCGAGATCGCGTTGATGTAGGAAATCTTGAGCGCCAGGAACGAATTGGACGCATGCTTGATCAACTCCGCCGAATTGATGTCCGTGACAATGACGGGGGCTTGAAACGGCGCGTAGAGCTCCCGCATCGCCGCCACCGGCCGTTGGGAAAGAACGCCGATGACAATGCGGTCCGGTTTGAGGAAATCCTCCACCGCGAAGCCTTCGCGCAAAAACTCCGGATTGCTGACCACGTCAAACTCGACCTTGGATTTGCAGTAGCGCCGGATGGTTTCGGCGACTTTCTCGCCCGTCTTGACCGGGACCGTGCTCTTATCGACCACGATCTTGTACCGGGTGATGGCGCCGGCGATATCGCGCGCGACGCCCTCCATGTAGCTCAAATCCACGGAGCCATCTGGGAGAGGCGGTGTGGGCACGGCGATGAAAACAACGTCGGATTTCTCAACACCTTCCTGCGTGGACGTGGTGAAGCTTAGCCGCCCGGCAGCCACGTTCTTCTGAATGAGTTCCTCGAGACCGGGTTCAAAAATGGGGACGCCGCCCCTGCGGAGCAACTCCACCTTGGCCGCGTCGCAATCCACGCAGATCACGTCGTGCCCGACTTCGGCGAAGCAAGTGCCCGTCACCAATCCCACGTAACCCGTGCCAATAAGGGAAATCTTCATGAGTCAGGACGTGCGTGGAACACGGCCGGTTCGGTTCGCTGGGGACAGGCTCGCCCTACCATGCACACGGACCATGAACGATAAGGACGCGTTCCACCGCGGCCCTGAAATTGTGCTTTCGATTGTGGTGAGAGGCCCGGCATTTACTTCTTCTCAGCCGGCGTTGGGTTCGCCGGCGCAGCATTCGCGGCGGGCACGGCGTTCGTGGCTGAAACTGAGGACGCATTTGTGGCTGCGTTTGTGCCCTGGGGCGTGGGGAGCGGCAATGGGGTGGTTGCCTGGTTTGTGGCGGGCGCGATGGTCTTGGCCAGTTCCGGATGTTTTTCCAGCAAACGCTCTTTCCGCGCCATGGCTTCTCCGCTCACCGAACTCATCAGATTCGTCCGCGTGATTTCCTCGTACATCTGGAGGGCCAGTTGGGGTTGGTTTTTAGCCTCCTGAATCCGCGCAATCGCCAGCCGCGTGTCCGCCAGCACCCAAGCCTGCGGGTAGCGGGACAACACCTCCTGATAAGTGCGCAGCGCGTCGTCCGTTTTCCCGTCGGATTCCAGCGACGCTGCCTTCCCGTACAAAGCGGCTGGGGCGAGAGGGTGACTCCCAAAACGTTGGAGAAAATCCTCGAATTGCGCCCGGGCGTCCGGGTATTTCCCTTCCGCAAACAAGGTGCCCGCCGCCAACAGCAGCGCGCGCTGCGCCGCGGTCGTGCTGGGGTGGGTTTGCGCGATCTTCAAGAAACTGGAGGCGTCCGGCGGGGGCGTATTCTCCGGAGCGTTCAAGGGCAGCCGCAGCGCCAGCAGGGCCTGGCTCGCGGCCAACTCGGTTTGCACCTTGTTGTAGCGATAAACGGCAATGCCCGATCCTACGACCACCAAACCCGCCGCGGCGAGGATCAGGCGTTTCTTGTTCTCTTCCAGCCAGGCCAGGAAATCGTACCACCCGACGGAACTGGTCATTTCAGAACTCATAAAGGGGCAAAATCATTCGGTCGCCGGGTCCGGAACGCAAGCTTGAAATACGTCCAAAATGCCGCTTGCCAAAGCCCGGCTGCTTTCCTAGCGTCCGCTCGTGGATCAATTTGCACAGTACATCCCGGTGCTTCTTCTAGCGGTGGTGGCGATCGCGTATGCGTTCGGGATTCTGATCCTATCCGTGGTGGTGGGCCAGCGCGGCCGCCGCGACCGGGTCAAGGACACCCCTTACGAATGCGGCATGCTCCCGGTCGGAGAGGGCAACGCACGGATGTCGGTCAAATTCTATCTGGTGGCGATGCTATTCATTCTGTTCGACATCGAGGTCGTGTTCCTTTACCCCTGGGCGGTTGTTTACAAGGACATGCTGCGCGACCACGCCAACCTCATCTTCGGTTCGATGGTGACTTTCCTCGGGATCTTGTTTGTGGGTTACCTCTATGCGTTGAAAAAGCGGGCGTTCGATTGGAAGTCGTAAAACGTGAAACGTAAGACGTAACGCGTGAGTCCCGGGTGGATGGCCTCGCCACGCGTGAGGCACGCCGAAACGCGGTTAGGAATTACGTTTCACGCTTCACGTGTCACGCCCCACGACGCTCCCGAATTACGCGTTACGTCTTACGTTTCACGTTTTACGCCTATGATCAAATTCGGCACCTCCGGCTGGCGCGGCCTCATCGCGCGCGATTTCACCTTCGCCAACGTTCGGCTGGCCACTCAGGCCATCGCCGATTTCCTGAACTCCGCAATCCGCAATCCGCAATCCGCAATCCATGGCCGCAAGCCCGTCGTGATTCTCGGCCACGACACGCGGTTTCTCGGACGCGAGTTTTCGCTAGCCGCCGCCGAAGTTCTTTCGGCCAACCGCCTGACGCCTTTGCTCTGCCAGCGGGACGCGCCGACGCCCGTTATTGCCCACACCATCCGTCACCGCAAAGCCGTCGGCGGGATCAACATGACCGCCAGTCACAATCCGGCCGAATACCAGGGGCTGAAGTTTTCCACGAGCAACGGCGCGCCCGCGACGCCGGAAGTGACCCAGCAGATCGAAGCGAACGTCGCTCGGCTGCTGGCTGAGAATTGGGGTTTCAAAGCCGCGGTGATCGGGACTTACGAGTGCAAGAGCATCGATCCTCAACCGGACTACTTCAGGCAACTTCGAAAGCTGGTCGATTTCGCCGCCATCCGCAGGGCCAAACTCAAGGTCGCCGTCGAATTCATGTACGGCACGGGCCGCGGTTACCTGGATAAATTGCTGATCGACGCAGGCGCGAAGATCGCGGTTTTCCACGACGAATTGAATCCATTGTTTGGCGGACATCACCCGGAACCCAACGCCGAAGGCATGGCTGAGGTCAGCCGGTTTGTCCGCAGCGGCAAAGCGCAGATTGGCCTGGGCCTGGACGGCGACGCCGATCGCTTTGGCATTGTCGATAAGGACGGCACCTGGCTCACACCCAACCAAATCCTGGCGCTGTCTCTTTACCATTTGAAAAAGAACCGGCGCTGGAGCGGCGCCGTCGTGCGCACCGTGCCCACCAGCCATCAGGTCGATGCCGTGGCGGAACTTCTCGGGGTGAAGGTTCACGAAACGCCCGTTGGCTTCAAATACATCGGCGCCCTGATGGAGAGCGAACCGATCATCGTGGGCGGTGAAGAATCCGGCGGCCTGAGCGTCAAAGGCCACGTGCCGGAGAAAGACGGCATTCTGGCGTGCTTGCTGATGGCCGAGTTGGTGGCGACGGAACGCAAATCCCTCGGCCAGATTTTGAGAGACCTCTCGAAACAAACCGGCGAATTTCACACCGACCGCATCAACGTCGCGATTCCGCCGGAGAAGAAGGAAGCGCTATTGCAGAAGCTCGCCGCCGGCCTCGACGTGATTGGCCCGTTCAAAGTCGAGAAATTCATCACGACCGACGGTTATAAATTCCTTTTGCCGAATCGCGAGTGGGTCGCCTTCCGTGCCAGCGGCACCGAACCGCTCATCCGCTGTTACATCGAAGCCAAATCTGGGGCGCAAATGAAAAAGTTGCGTGTCGCGTGCCAGCAGCTTCTTCGGAGTTAGCCAGCTTCAGAATTGCGGCTTGATTGGCTGCGCCAAACGTGACAGACCCGCTGCGCGCGGTGACCGTCAAGGGCAGCATCCTGTTGACACCGATTCGTCCACCATCCAAGTCCGAGTACGCCGCCATCATCAAGGCAGCGGGCCGCCCCCTGGCCAAGGAACCGTCCGGTGCCGTGGACAAAATCAAGGCCGCCATACGGAAGGCGCGCGCCCATGGTCGTCGTGCTTGATACGACCAGCTTCGTCAGCGGCATCTACTGGCGGACCGAAGCGCATCGAGTTTTGCAGGCGTTTGCCAACGGTCGCATCGTGCTGGCCGTCACGCAGTCCATCCTGCACGAATACGCCAGAGTTGCGATGGCCGTGCGCGCCGAAGAAGGGCTGGAGATTGATCCGCAACCGTGGTTGAACGCCGTGGCTGAGCTGGCGTTCGAATTTGAACCGACCCCGCTGCGTGATGCTGTCTGTCTCGACGCGCACGACGACCAATTCATCGCGTGCGCGCTGGCGGCTCAAGCCGACGCGATTGTGACACGGGACAACGACTTGCTGTCTCTCGGCAAGCCCTTCGGCATCCCGATACTGACACCCCGCCAGCTTCTGGCCCTCATCAAGTAATGATAATTGCTCTTGCGAGGCGATTGGCTTGCTTTTCCAGTTCGGCGCTTTCCGTTTCGAGCAGCTTCGCCCTCTCCGCCGCGAGTTCATCCAGCACGCCGGGTTTCTGCTCGCTTATTTGGCAAAGCTCGTAATCGGGGCTTTCCCGCAACTGGCCCAGTGACTCGATGACGGTGATGATTTCCAGTTGAAGCGTCTCATAGAGCCGACGCAACTGGGCGACGATCTGATCAGTAAGAGTGTCTGAAAAAACGTTTTGGGTAGCACAGGCTATCAGTCGGCTATCAGCCTGTTCCATGCGGCAACTTGCCGGATGGAACGGGTGCGGCGTTGATCGCCAACGCCAGCGCTGGCTCCATGACGGCATCCGTTGCTGTTCCGGTATGCAAGGTGCCGACCGGGGCGGGCAGGTTGCCCGCGCCACCCATTTTTGGGACAGGCTCTAAGAGCGTGTCCGAAAATTCCGCGGGGTCCTGTTTTCGCGCCAAAGGCCGGATGGCGAGGCGCGACGAAGGAGAATATCCTCCCTGGATCTTCGACTGAGGAGCAACGAAGCCAGGCGGCCTTTG
>Ga0194132_10007522_pt1 | contig 16186 bp, 15 predicted proteins | sample TA2KigOf80mmetaG_FD_148612 | JGI IMG/M metagenome (GOLD analysis project Ga0194132, IMG submission 148612) | Freshwater microbial communities from Lake Tanganyika, Tanzania - TA2015054 Kigoma Offshore 80m | ecosystem: Environmental > Aquatic > Freshwater > Lake | place: Tanzania: Lake...
CACAACGCCCGCCGCGCCGGCCTCGGCGCCACAAGCCGCCCCGCCCGCGCCGCCGCCCGCGCCGGTCAAGCCGATCTCGGGCTTCAGCCTCGGCTTCCAGGTGATGTGGAACGCGTTCCTGCGCTGGCTGCGCGGCCTGTTCGGCGGCGCGCGCTAGCGCTCAGTGCATCGTGCCGGTCGGCCGGTCGGGGCGACCCGGCGCGGCCGAGGTCGGCCCCGCCTGGTGGTGCACCATGCGCCACACCCCGCCCTCGCGGGCGAAGCAGTTGGTCGCGATCAGGAACTGGCCGTCGATCTCCTCGAAGCAGACGACGAAGGCGGCGGTCCCGATGATCGTCGCCGCCGGGCTCCGGCATCGGATCCGCGGCGCGCCCGGGTTGCGGAGGATCGCGGTCCAGCTCTCGATCACCGCGCGCCGGCCGGCGAGTGGGCCCCAGCCGGGATGGATGCACGTCACCGGCGTGTCGCGCGCCCACACCTCCTCCATCAACGCGGCATCGCGCTCGGCGAAGGCGCGGTAGAACGCCTCGTTGGCGAACAGGACGGCCTCGGTCTCCGACATCGCGGCCTCCTCACAATGCCGTCCGCACCGACCACAGCTCGGGGAAGAAGCGGATCTCGAGCGCCTTGCGGAGATAGCTGACGCCCGCGGTGCCGCCGGTGCCCCGCTTGTGGCCGATGATCCGCTCGACCGTCGTCACGTGGCGGAAGCGCCATTGTTGGAACCAGTCCTCGAGATCGACGAGCTCCTCGGCGAACTCGTAGAGGTCCCAGTAGCGCTCGGTGTCGCGATAGACGGCGAGCCAGGCATCGTGCACCGAGGGGTGCGCGACATAAGGCAGGCTCCAGTCGCGCTCGAGGCATTGGGGTGCGAGCGCGAGGCCGCGGCGTGCGAGGAGGCGGATCGCCTCGTCGTAGAGCCCGGGCGCACGGAGCGTCGTCTCGAGCACGGCGAACACCGCCGGATCATGGCGGTGCGGCTCCATCATGGCGCGGTTCTTGTTGCCGAACAGAAACTCGATCCGCCGGTACTGGAACGACTGGAAGCCCGACGAATGGCCGAGCCTGTCGCGGAAGGAGAGATAGTCGGCGGGCGTCAGCGTCGACAGGACGTCCCACGACTGGATGAGCTGCGCCTGGATGCGCGCGATGCGCGACAGCATCTTGAACGCCGGGCGGAGCTCGTCGGCGCGGATCAGCGCGCACGCCGCCTCGAGCTCGTGGATCACGAGCTTCATCCAGAGCTCGCTCGCCTGGTGGATGACGATGAACAGCGTCTCGTCGTGGCTCGTCGACACCGGGCGCTGCGCGCCGAGGATCTCGTCGAGCCTGAGATAGGAGCCGTAGCTCATCGACGCGCGGAAGTCGGTATGCGCCCCCTCGGGCAGCGGTCGATGCGGGCCGTCGCTCATCGTGTCCTCCGTCAGGTCACCGCGGCGCGGACGTGGAACTCGGGCCGGTTCCACGCCTCCGCCACCATGATCTCGCGCAGCGTCGCGACCGCGTCCCACACGTCGACATGGCGCACATAGAGCGGCGCGAATCCGAAGCGCAGGATGTCGGGCGTACGGAAATCGCCGATCACGCCGCGACCGATCAGGGCCTGCACGATCGCATATCCGTGCGCATGGGTGAGCGCGACCTGGCTGCCGCGCCGCGCCGCCTCGCGCGGGCTCGCGACCGCGAAGCCGAGGCCCGCGCATTCCTGATCGACGAGGTCGATGAAGAGCGACGTCAGCGCGACCGACTTGGCGCGGAGCGCTGCCATGTCGGCCTCGAGCAGAATGTCGACACCCTCCTCGAGCGCGGCGATGGCGAGGACGGACGGCGTGCCGCAGAGCTGGCGGATGATCCCCGCATGCGGCCGGTAGTCGTCCTCGAAATCGAACGGCCGCGCGTGGCCCATCCAGCCCGACAGCGGCTGGCGCGCGGCGTCCTGGTGGCGGCGCGCGACATAGAGGAAGGCCGGCGCCCCCGGACCGCCATTGAGATATTTGTAGCCGCAGCCGACCGCGAGATCGGCGCCGGCGGCGCCGAGCGCGACGGGCACCGCGCCCGTCGAGTGCGACAGATCCCAGAGGATCAGCGCGCCCTTGGCGTGCGCGGCCGCGGTGACGGCGGCGAGATCGTGCACGCGGCCCGAGCGATAGTCGACATGGGTCAGCATGACGACTGCGGTGTCGTCGTCGATCGCATCGACGAGACGGGCGGCATCGGCGCGGCGCAGGACGACGCGCCCGCCAAGGAGGCCGAGGAGCCCCTGCGCGACATAGACGTCGGTCGGGAAGTTGCCGTCCTCGGTGAGCACGGTCTTGCGGCCCGGGCGCATCGCGACCGCCGCGGCGAGGAGCTTGAACAGGTTCACCGAGGTCGAATCGGCGACGATCACCTCGCCCGGCGCGGCTCCGACGAGGCGCGCGATCTTGTCGCCGACGCGCACCGGGAGATCGATCCACCCGTTCGCCACCCAGCTCCGGATCAGATCGCCGCCCCATTCGCGGCGGACGACCGCCTCGAGCCGTGCCGCGGTCGCGCGCGGCGCTGCGCCGAGCGAGTTGCCGTCGAGATAGACGAGCCCGGCGGGAAGATCGAACCGGTCGCGGAAGCGGGCGAGCGGATCGGCCGCGTCGCGCGCCTCACAGGCGCTCCGCGTGAGCCCGCTCATGGCGTGCGGTTCCGGGTCTCGATCATGCGTCATTATGGCGCTCCCGCCGGCGGCGGTCCAAGCCGGGTGCGGCTCGCCGGCCGCGTCCGTTTGCCCTTGTCGGCTCCCCGGGTGCACGGCATAATGAGGCCAGCCGTTCCGCCCGGCGGCCCGAGAACGCACCGGCTCCGCGCGCTGCGGGGCCGATGGCCGGCGCGACGGCGAGTTCCACAGGGCGCGAGACGACGGTTCGATCATGGAGTTCAACCTGCCGCCGCATTTCTGGCTCGCCCTCGGCGCGATCACGCTCGTCAAGTAACCGGAACCGCACCCGACCCGATCCACCTCGCCCGATCCACCTCTAACGCGCACCGATGTCCCATCTCCTCGCCCTCGCCGCCAGCCCCGAGGCGTGGATGAGCCTCCTGACGCTCACCGCGCTCGAAATCGTCCTCGGCATCGACAACATCATCTTCCTGTCGATCATCGTCAGCCGGTTGCCGGCGCACCAGCGCGACCTCGCGCGGCGTCTCGGCCTCGCCGGCGCGCTGGTGATGCGCATCGCGCTTCTCGCGACGATCACGTGGATCATCGGGCTCACCAAGCCGGTGTTCTCGCTGTGGGACCACGACGTGTCGTGGCGCGACATCATCCTGATCGGCGGCGGCGTGTTCCTCCTCGTCAAGGCGACGATGGAGATCCATCTCATGATGGAGGGTCACGATGGCGCGGGCCCCCATCTCCGCGCGCCGACGAGCTTCGCCTCGGCGATCGTCCAGATCATGATCATCGACCTCGTGTTCTCGCTCGATTCGATCATCACCGCGGTCGGCATGGCCGACGAGCTCGCGATCATGATCATCGCGGTCTGCATCGCGATCTTCATCATGCTGGTCGCGTCGGGCCCGGTCAGCGCGTTCATCCACGAGCACCCGACCGCCAAGATGCTGGCGCTCGCGTTCCTGCTGCTGGTCGGCATGGCGCTCACCGGCGACGGGATGCATTTCCACATCCCGCGCGGCTATCTCTACTTCGCGATCGCGTTCTCGATCCTGGTCGAGGCGCTCAACATCACGGTATCGAACCGGCGGCGTCGGCGCCGGGCGGCGGAGGCTGCGGCGGAGGCGGGCGGCGCACTGCCGCCGGCTCACTGACGCGCCGGCCGGTCGGCGGGCGTCACCGTCCGCGTCTCGAGCCGGCCGGCCCGGATCACGGTCACCGCGCAGGGTTTGCCGATCCGCGCCGCGCCGAGGAGGCGGTGCAGCGCGTCGATCCCGTGCACCGGTGCGTCGTGGAACGCGACGATAACGTCCATCGGCGCGAGGCCGCCCCGATCGGCGGGTCCGCCCGGCGCGACCTCGATGATGCGGACCGCGCTCTCGCCGGCGGCGATCTGGCGCTGCAATCGGCGCGGCAGCACGACGGTCTGGCCGGCGAAGGGTGCTGCGAAGGTGGCGGCGATCGCCTCGGCTCCGGCGACGACGTGGCTGTTGGTCAGCATGAACCCGTCCGGCGTGATCGCGACCGCCGAGCCGCTGCCGCTGCCACCACCGCTGCCGCCGCGCCCGCGCCCGCGCGCCGCGGCGAAGCGCATCGCGAGATGGGCGACCGCGGGCGCCACGACCTCGACCGCGCGCGTCACCGCGTGCGAATAGGCGTCGAGCAGCCGATCGTCGTCGGGCGGCGCGGGCGCGACATCGCTGCCGGCGCGTTCGGTCTCGTCGCGGATATGTCTCAGGCCGTCCATCGGTCCCTCCGGGTCAGGCCCTCGATATGGGGACGGCACGCGGCGGCCGCAAATCGCTCTCGCGCGGGCCCGCACGCGCGGGGGCGGCGCGCGGTTGACGGGAGCGCGGCCGCGTTGGAAGATCCGCCAACACGATGGACGGGAGGCGACGATGGACGTGCGCGCGGCGGTGGCCTTCGAGGCCGGCAAGCCCTTGACGATCGAGACCGTGAGCCTCGACGGTCCCAAGGCGGGCGAGGTGATGGTCGAGATCAAGGCGACCGGCGTCTGCCACACCGACGCCTACACGCTCTCCGGGCGCGATCCGGAGGGCCTCTTCCCCTGCATCCTCGGCCACGAGGGTGCCGGCGTCGTCGTCGAGACCGGGCCCGGGGTCACCGGCGTCCGCAAGGGCGACCACGTGATCCCGCTCTACATCCCCGAGTGCCGGCAGTGCGAGTACTGCCTCTCGGGCAAGACCAATCTCTGCGTCGCGATCCGCGCCACCCAGGGCAAGGGCCTGATGCCCGACGGCACCAGCCGCTTCTCCCGGGGCGGCAAGCCCATCCTCCATTACATGGGTACCTCGACGTTCTCGAACTACACGGTGCTGCCCGAGATCGCGGTCGCGAAGATCCGCGAGGACGCCCCCTTCGACAAGGTCTGCTATATCGGCTGCGGCGTCACGACCGGGCTCGGCGCGGTCATTAACACCGCGAAGGTCGAGGCGGGATCGCGCGTCGTCGTGTTCGGGCTCGGCGGCATCGGGCTCAACGTCATCCAGGGCTGCCGCATGGTCGGCTGCGACATGATCGTCGGCGTCGATCTCAATGCGAAGAAGAAGCCGCTCGCCGAGCGCTTCGGCATGACGCATTTCGTCAACCCGGCCGAGGTCGAGGGCGATCTCGTGCCCTATCTGGTCGACCTCACCAAGGGCGGCGCCGACTACTCGTTCGAGTGCATCGGCAACGTCAAGACGATGCGCCAGGCGCTCGAGTGCGCGCATCGCGGCTGGGGCCAGTCGGTCATCATCGGCGTCGCCGGCGCGGGCGAGGAGATCGCGACGCGTCCGTTCCAGCTCGTCACCGGCCGGGTGTGGAAGGGCACCGCCTTCGGCGGCGCCAAGGGCCGCACCCAGGTGCCGCGCATCGTCGACTGGTACATGGACGGCAAGATCGACATCGACAGCCTGATCACCCACGTGATGCCGCTGCCGCACATCAACGAGGCGTTCGATCTGATGCACCACGGCGATTCGATCCGGAGCGTGGTGACATTTTGAGACGCGCGCGGGCTAAGACGGGGGGCGGGCTGAGACGCGCGTGGGCTGAGACGCGCGTGGGTTGAGACGGGGCGGCACGATCACCGCCATGTCGACCGGTGCCGTCGCGCCGGCACACGCCGTCGCACCGCCGAAGCGCCCGACATTCACCCCTCGTCCGCGGCGAACGCGACGGTCGCGGCCATCGCGCGCGCACCGTCGGAAGCGGTCGCCGCGAGCACCGCCGATCGTCCGTCGGAGGCAGGCTCGCCGGTCAGCCGGAACGGCGCGGTGTCGTAGAGCGGCAGGCCGGCGCGGAACGAGAACGCGGCCACCTGGGCACTCGGCCGTTCGGCATGGACGAGCTCGAGCATCAGCCGCGCGATCAGCATCGCCTGGACCAGGAGGCCCGGCATGCCGTGCCCGCGCACATAGTCGCGATCGTAGTGGATGCGGTGGCTGTTGAAGGTGAGCGCCGAGTGGCGGAACATCAGGACCGGATCGGGCACGACAACGCGCGACCAGCGTGGCGGCGCCACCGGCACGGACTCCGGCGCCGCGGGTGAGGCAGCCGCCGCCGGTCCGCCGCCGCCGGGCCGATAGACGATGTCGTTCTCCTCGACCACGGCGAGACCGCGCGGGCCGATGACGCGGTGCTCGACGCGGGCTAAGATCATGCGCCCGCTCTTACCCTCCTTGGGCTCGAAGCCGGTGACCTCGCTCTCGCGCGTGATCGCGTCCCCGATCAGGATCGGCGCGCGGAAGCTGAACCGGGCGCCGGCGAAGAGTTTCGCCGGAAAGCCCTCGATCGCCGGGAGGAGCGTCTCGTCCCGCGGCAGGCCGTCCTCGCCGAGCCGCTCGGGCGGCAGCTTGGTGGTGCAGAAGAGGCCGTGCCAGAGGGGCGGCAGCGGATCGCCCGACGCGGGCGCACGCCCGGTGCGAGCGAACATCGCCATCATCGCCGCGACCGGCGCGGCCGTCACCACGTCGGCGGCGGCGACGATGCGCCCGACCGCGCGCGTGGCGGAATCCGGGAGCGTCATCGCCGCCCGGCCCGCGTTTACGCCTTGGCGAGACGGGCCGGCCGGGTCGCCTGGAACTCGATCACGTAGAGAAGCGCGCCGACCGCGATGCCGGCGAGCGAGAAGCCGAGCGAGGACACGCCGAAGAAATGCGTCTCCGGCACGATCGCGAAGGCGCCCGCGAGCACGAGGATCATACGTTTCAGGATCCCGAGATCGCGCCACACGAAGCCGACCAGCGCGGCGGTGACGAAGTGGATGCCGACGCAGGCGCTCACCACATCGATTATGATGCTCGTCGTGTCGCCCTTCATCAGGAGGCCGGGCGAGATCACGAACATGAACGGCACGATGTAGAGGAACCAGCCGATGCGACAACACGCCCATCCGGTCTGCATCGCGCCGGCACCGGAGAGGTTGGCCGCCGCATAGGCCGCGAGCGCGACCGGCGGCGTGATCATCGACAGCATGCCGTTATAGAGGATGAACATGTGCGCGCTCATCTTGTCGAGACCGGCCTGGACGAGGCCGGGCGCGACCAGCGCCGCGAGAAGCACATAGACCGCCGTCGTCGGCATGCCCATGCCGAGGACGAAGCTGACGAAGGCGGTGATCACGAGGAGCAGGAACAGGCTGCCGCCGCCGAGCTTGACTAGCCAGAGCGTCAGCGCGAAGGCGAGTCCGGTCATGTTGAGGACGCCGATCACGATGCCCGCGGCCGCGAGCGTCGTGAAGAGATCGGTCGTCGTCCGCCCGGTCGCGGCGAGCGATTTCCAGAGATCGGATACCCGGATGCGCTGGCCGCGATAGGGGCGCAGCATGCCGACGACGAAGACCATCACCGTGCACGCGATGCCCGCGATCTCGGGGTCCTGGTCCCAGGCGAACAGGAAATAGATCAGGACGATGAACGGGATGAGGAGGTGCCAGCCTTCCTTCATCACCTGCAGCAGCGCCGGCACGCGCTCGTTGAGGCGCGTCAAATTGCGCTGGCCGGCGACGACGTCGACCTGGACGTAGAGGCTCCAGAAGAACAAGGCCGCCGGGATCGCCGCCGCGATGCAGATCTCGGCATAGGTGACCTGGAGGAACTCCGCCATCAGGAACGCGGCAGCGCCCATCACGGGCGGCGTGATTTGGCCGCCGGTCGAGGAGACGGCCTCGATCGCGCCCGAATCGACCGCGGTGTAGCCGGTCCGCTTCATCAGCGGGATGGTGAGGACGCCGCTCGACACCACGTTCGAGACCGCGCTCCCCGAGATCATGCCGAACAGCGCGGACGACACGATGCAGACCTTGGCCGGGCCGCCGCGCGCCTTGCCGAACATGGCCATGCACACGTCCATGAACCAGTCGCCGCCGCCCGACCGCATCAGGACCTCGCCCATCCAGATGAACACGATCACGACGGAGGCGCCGATCACCATCGGCGTGCCGAAGATCGCGCTCGGGTCGAAGGCGAGATAGGAAACGAGCGCATCGAGCTTGGCCGGCTTGCCGCGCAGATCCTGCGGCATCAGGTGCGCGACCAGCGCATAGGCGAGGAAGAACAGGACGATCGACAGGAGCGCCCAGCCGGTGCAGCGCCTGAGCGCATCGAGCACCAGGACCAGTACGATGACGGCGAGGACCAGGATCTCGGGCGTGCGGAACGAGACGTCGAGGAGAAGCCGCGGATATTCGCTCGCGATCCAGAGCCCGGTCAGGAGCCCGATCCAGCCGAGCGCGACGTCGTGGAGCGGCAGGCCGTTGTGGCGCTTGCCGCGCCAGTTGAACGAATGGAACGCGGTCGCGAGCGCGAGGCCGAGGACGAGGCCGACGAACTGCTCGGTGTAGAAGGCGAAGCCGAGCCGCTGCGGCACCTGGAGGATCCAGATCAGACAGACGGCCGTCAGGAGGCCGCCGAGCGTGTTCGCGCTGTAGCGCATGAACGGATGCGCCGGATCGCCACCGCCCGCGACGAAGCTTTCCGACGCGTGGAAGCCCTCGATCGGCTTGATGCCTGCCGTCTCGTTCGTCATCGGCTGATCCGCCTCACTGTTCGCGGTCGCATCGTCCGGTCGGCCCGGCTCATTCCTTGGGCGGCCACTGGCCGATCTCGGTGTAGAACCGGATCGCGCCGGGGTGCCACGGCATGTCGATCTTCTCGGTCATCGTGCCGGGGTCGAACCGCTCGAGCACAGGCGTGACCTTGAGGAGGTCGGCCTTGCTCTCGTGCAGCGTCTTCGCGATTCGATAGGAGAGATCGTCGGGAAGCGCGTTGTTGCCGACGAGGAACATCGAGTACGCCATGACGTGGATCGGCTCGAGCACGCCGACATTGTGCGGCGCCGGGTCGACGCGGAGCGGGCGCGACGGGATGATCTTGTTCATGCGCGCGACCGCCTCGGCGCCGGTGTCGATGCTGATGAAGCGGATGCCGCCGCGGCTCGCGAGATCGGCGTGCGCCTTCTGCACCTGCGCCGTGCCGCCCGGGCCGATGGCCGAGGCGTCGAGCCGGCCCTGGCCCATCATCTCGGCGGCCTGGAACAGGTTGACCACCGGCACCGGTCGGGCGTCGGCGCTCGAGATGCCGCCATTGGCGAGAAGCGCCTCCTGCACCACCGCCCCCGTCGTCTGCCCGGCATAGCCGGAGGCGAGCCGCATGCCCTTGAGATCGGCGATCTTCTTCACCGGCGAATCGGCCGGCACCATGAAGGCAAGCGGCAGCGGGAAGATGCGCGCGATCAGCCGGAGGTTCGGGTTGGGCTTGCCCGCGAACGTGTCCGTCCCCTGATAGGAGGTGAGCGAATCGAGCACGTTGGCGATGCCGATATTCACCTCGTTCCGGTTGATGAGCGGCATATAGGTCGAGGTGCCGGCCATCGGCTGCACCCGGATCTGCTGCTTCATCTTGTCGTCGATCACCTTGGCGATCGCGGCGCCGGCGTTGAACTGGAGCGAGCCCTGCGGGTTGGTGCCGAGCGAGAGCACGTCGATCTGCGCGGCGGCGAGCGTCGGCGCGGCGGCGAGCGCGGCGGCGAAAGCGAGGGTGCGAAGCGATATCATCGCGATTGCTCCTGTTGCGCGAAACGCCGCTCGCCCGTCAGTCCCGCGGCGGCCACTGGCCGATCTCCTGGTAGAACTTGACCGCGCCGGCGTGGAACTCGGCCTCGACCTTCTCTGTCATGCGCTTCGGATCGAAGCGCGCGAGCACGGGCGTGATGGCGACCAGCGCCTCGCGGTTCTCGTGCAGCATCCGGGTGACGCGGTAGACGAGCTCGTCCGCGACCGCGCGGTTCGACGTGAGATAGATGCTGTAGCCCATCACCCAGGTGGCGCCGATCACGCCCGGCAGATGCGGCGCCGGCTCGACCAGCATCGGATAGCCCGGGAACGCGGCCTTCATGCGCGCGACGGCGCCGGCGCTGGTGTCGATCGACAGGAAGCGCACGCCGCCGCGCGAGGCGAGATCGGCGTGCGCCTTCTGCACCTGCGGCGTGCCGGGACCGATCACCGCGGCGTCGGTCCGTCCCGCCGCCATCGCATCGGCGCCGGCGAAGGCGTTGACCACCGGTACGCCGCGGACATCGTCGGGCGCGAGCCCGGCATTGGCGAGGAGCGCGTCCTGGAGCTTCCGCACCGTCGACTGGCCGGCATAGCCCGAGGGAAAGCGGAGCCCCTTGGTCTCGGCGATCGTGCGCGCCGGCGAATCCGCCGGCACCACGACGGTGAGCGGCAGCGGGAAGATGATCCCGACGATGCGGAGGTTGGGATGGGGCTTGCCGGCGAACGGGTCGAGCCCCTTCACTGCGGTCACGGTGTCGTCGACATTGGTCACGCCGAACTCGACCTCGTTGCGGTCGAGGAGCGGCACGTAGGTCGACGATCCCGCCGTCGGTTGCACGCGCACCTGCACGCGCAGCTTGTCGTCCATCACCTTCGCGATCGCGGCGCCGGCGGTATAGAAGAGCGAGCCCTGCGGGTTGGTCGCGATGGTGACGACCTGCGCCTCGGCGGCGCCGACCCAGGCGAGCGTGGCGACACCCATGGCGAGGGCGCAACGAGCGATCGACATCTCACTCTCCCTGCCGACGCGTTGATCCGCGCCGTTGTTATCGGCCTCGCCGCGGCGCCTTCAGTCCTTCGGCGGCCACTGCCCGATTTCCTGGTAGAACTTGATCGCGCCCGGATGCCACGGCGCCTCGACCTTCTCGGTCATGCGCTTGGGATCGAAGTCCTTGAATGCCGGGGTGATCTTGTCGAGCTCGCTTTTTTGCTCGTGGAACATCTTGGCGACGTTGTAGACCAACTGGTCGGGGGCCTTCTCGTGCGTCGTGAAATAGACGCTATAGGCCATCACCCAGGTCGGCTCGGTGATGCCGGCGAAATGCGGCGCCGGCTGGATCAGATAGGGCCGCGACGGCAGCACCTTCTGCATCCGCGCGATCGCGTCGGGCGCGGTGTTGAGCGGCAGGAACCGGACCCCGCCGCGGCTCGAGAGGTCGGCGTGCGCCTTCTGGATCTGGGCGATGCCGGGTGCCGAGGTCGAGGCGTCGACGCGGCCCTGCGCCATCGCATCGACGCCGGTGAAGAGATTGACCACCGGCACCTGGCGCATGTCCTCGGTCGAGAGATTGACGGTCGCGAGATAGGCGTCCTGGACGACGCGCCCGGTGAGCTGGCCGTTATAGCCCGACGGCATGCGCACGCCCTTGAGATCCTCGAGCCGCTTGATCGGTGAATCCGCCGGCACCAGGATCGACAGCGGCAGCGGGAACGCGATCGTCACCACGCGGAGGTTCGGGTTGGGCTTGCCCGGGAAGTTGCCGGTGCCCTTGATCGCGTTCTGGGTGTCGTCGACATTGGTCAGGCCGAACTCGACCTCACCGGTGTTGATCAGGGGGATGTAGGTCGACGAACCGGCCATCGGCTGGACCCGCGCCGGGAGCTTGAGCTTGTCGTCCATCACCTTGGCGACGGCCGAGGAGGCGTTGAAGAAGATCGAGCCCTGCGGGTTGCTCGCGATGGTGATGACCTGCTGCGCCGCGGCGCCGCCGGCGAGTGTCGCGGCCATCGCGGCGCCGAGTGCGAGTATTGCGAGCCTCATGGGGGTCCAGCTCCTGGCTAGGGGTCTCGAAGTCTCTTCTCTATAGAAGTCGTCCGGCCAAGTCTTCCGGCCCCGCAAGCATGCGGTTCATGCAAGGCGCACCCACGGGGCGCCACGACACCGCCACGGCCCACCACGCGCCTTTGGGGCGCGGCGCGGCGGCGCCGGTCGGGGGCGAGGCTGCTATAGCGACGCCCCCCGGGGCGCGCAATGCTTTTCTGGATAAACGGCCGCCGGTGCGACGCTCGGTCCCGTCGCCGTGCCGTCGCTCAGTCGCGCGGCGGCCATTGGCCGATCTCGCGATAGAACCGCGCGGCGCCCGGATGCCAGGTCGCCGCGACCCGTTCGGTCATGCGGGCGGGGTCGAAGGCGGCGAGCGCCGGCACGGTCCTGGCGAGATCGTCGCGGCTCTTGTGGAGAGTCGCGGCGAGCCGATAGACGAGGTCGTCCGCCGTCTGATTGTTCGCGAGGACGAACATGCTATAGGCCATGGTCCAGGTCGGCGCCGCCATGCCGGGGTGCTGCGGCGAGGGCTGGAGCTGCATCGGCCGCGACGGGATGAGCTTGCGCATCCGCTCGACCGCGGCGGCGTCGGTCTCGATCGAGACGAAGCGGAGGCCGCCGCGGCCGGCGAGATCGGTATGCGCCTTGTGGACCTGGGCGCTCGACGGACTGATCACCGCGGCATCGACCTTGCCCTGGGCGAGGCCCTCGATCGCGGCGAACAGGTTGACCATCGGGACCGGCCGGATGTCGGCGCTGCCGAGGCCGCCATTGGCGAGCATCGCCTCCTGGACGACCCGCGCCGTCGTCTGCCCGGGATAACCGCCGCCCATGCGCAGGCCCTTGAGATCGGCCGTCCGCCGGACGGTCGAATCCGCCGGCACCGCGAGGCCGAGCGGCAACGGGAACAGGGTCGCGACGACGCGGAGATTGGGGTTGGGCTTGCCCTCGAACGCGGCCGTGCCGGCGACCGCGGTCTGGAGCTCGTCGACATTGGCGAGCCCGAGGTCCATCTCCGCCCGGTTCATCAGGGGCAGATAGGTCGACGTGCCGGCCATCGGCTGGACGCGGGCCTGGACGGCCATCTTCTCGTCCATGACCTTCGCGACCGCCACGGCGACATTGTAGAGGAGCGCCCCTTGCGGGTTGGACCCGATGGTCACCACCTGGGCCGCCGCCGCGCCCGTGAGCGCGACGAGACCCATCAACCCGGTCAACCCGGCGACGATCGCCTTCATCCGTTTCCTCCGCTTCCTGCCGCCGACGGCACCGTCGGGGCCCGAGGTGACGTGGTGCCGGCGCGGCGCCGGGCAAGGATCAGACGCGTTCGATCACCATCGCGATGCCCTGGCCGACACCGATGCACATGGTGCAGAGGGCGTAGCGCCCCTTGGTGCGCTCGAGCTCGTGGAGCGCCGTGGTCACAAGGCGCGCCCCGCTCATCCCGAGCGGGTGGCCGAGCGCGATCGCGCCGCCGTTCGGGTTGACGTGCGGCGCGTCGTCGGCGAGCCCGAGGTCGCGGGTGACCGCGAGCGACTGGGCGGCGAAGGCCTCGTTGAGCTCGATCACGTCCATGTCGTCGAGCGTGAGCCCGGCGAGCGCCAGCACCTTGCGCGTCGCGGGCACCGGGCCGATCCCCATGATCCGGGGCGGCACGCCGGCGGTCGCGGCGGCGACGACGCGGGCGCGCGGGGTGAGCCCCTCGGCCTTGGCGCGCGCCTCGGAGGCGACGATCAGCGCACAGGCGCCGTCATTGACGCCCGAGGCGTTGCCCGCCGTCACGGTCCCGTCCTTCCGGAACGCAGGCCGGAGCTTGGCGAGGCTTTCGATCGTCGTGTCGGCGCGCGGGTGCTCGTCGCGGTCGACGAGGCGCGGATCGCCCTTGCGCGAGGGCATCGAGACCGGCGTGATCTCGCCCTTGAAGCGGCCGGCGGCCTGGGCGGCGACGGCGCGGCTCTGGCTCCGGAGCGCGAAGCCATCCTGGTCCTCGCGCGTGATCTGGCGCTCCTGGGCGAGATTCTCGGCCGTCTCGCCCATCGCGTCGACGCCGAACATCTTCTCGAATTTCGGGTTGATGAAGCGCCAGCCGAGCGTTGTGTCCTGGAGCTTCATGTCGCGGCTGAAGGCGCCGTCGGGCTTGCCCATGACGAAGGGCGCGCGCGACATGCTCTCGACGCCGCCGGCGACGACGAGACCGGCCTCGCCGAGCCGGATCGCGCGGGCGGCCTGGGCGAGCGCGTCCATGCCCGAGCCGCACAGCCGGTTCACGGTGACGCCGCCGACCGCGATCCCGAGCCCGGCGAGAAGACCGGCCATGCGCGCGACATTGCGGTTGTCCTCGCCCGCCTGGTTCGCGGCGCCGTAATAGACGTCGTCGACGCCCGCCCAGTCGACCTTGGGATTGCGCGCGACGAGCGCGGCGATCGGCACCGCGGCGAGGTCGTCGGCACGCATCTCGCTGAGCGCGCCGGCATAGCGGCCGATCGGTGTCCGGGTGGCGTCACAGACAAAGGCTTCGGTCATGGCGCACTCTCTCGCTGGGCGGAACGGGACGGGGTCTCGTCATTGTCATGGAACCGGGCGGCGGCGGCAATCGGCGTCATGCGCCGGCGTCACAGGATCCGGCACGCCTCGTCGAAGCTGAGCCGGCCCCATTTCTGGCGCACCATGGCGACATCACCATAGCCGAGGGCGCAGATGAAGTTCGATGCGATGCGGGTGCCGGCGAAGAAGATCGCGTCGAGCTTGGCGTTGTCGAAGCCCGAGAGCGGCGCCGCGTCGAGCCCGAGCGCGCGCGCGGCGATGAGGAGATAGGCACCCTGGAGCGTGCCGTTGCGGAAGGCGGTGACCTGGGCGAGCTGCTCGTTGGCGGCCCAGAGGCCGGGCATCGGGCCGGGGCAGAGCCGCCCGGCATAGGTGTGGAAGTCGAGGTCGTGGCCGATCACCGCGACGACCGGGGCGGTCATCGTCTTCGCGACATTGGAGGCGACGAGCGCCGGCCTCAGCCGCTCCTTGGCGGCGGCGGTCTTGAGGAACACGATCTTCGCCGGGCACGAGCAGGCGCTGGTCGGGCCCCACTTCATCACCTCGTAGAGGGTGTGGATCAGCGTGTCGGGGACCGGGCGGTCCATCCAGGCATAATGCGAGCGCGCCTCGATGAACAGGAGATCGAGCGCATCGGCATCGAGCCCGGCGATGCGCGCACGCACCCGGCGCACCGCGTCCTGCGCCTGCCTCGTCGGATCGTCCATGGGCTCCTCCCCGCTCGCTCCCCGGCGGCCTCTTATAGCAGCCCCCGCCTTGTCCCGCCCGCCCGCTTGACCCCGCCCGCTTGACAGGGCCGGACGGCGCGGGTTCCTTCCCGGTCTCCAACCGAAGATCGGGCGACGGGAGTTCGGGCATGCGCCGGTGGATGGGGTTGATCGCGGTCGGTGCGCTCGTGCTCGGCGCCGCCGACGCCCGGGCGGGCGATGTCGAGAAGGGCAAGCAGGCCTACGGCAAATGCAAGGCCTGCCATGCGCTCGAGGACGGCAAGACCGGCATCGGCCCGAGCCTCCACGGCATCTTCGGGCGCAAGGCCGGAAGCGTGCCCAAATTCGCCTACTCGAAGGACATGGCCGCGCTCGGCCTCGCCTGGGACGACGACTCGCTCCGCAACTATCTCCGCAACCCGAAGCAGATGGTGCCCAACACCAAGATGGTGTTCGCCGGCATCACCCGCGACGCCGAGCTCGACGACCTCCTCGCTTATCTCAAGGTGGCGACGAAGCCGCAGTGACCGGGCGGTCGATCCGTGTGGTCGAGAACGACGGGTTCCGCGCATAGCGCGCCGCCTCCTCGGCCTCGCCGAAGAAGAATCCGAAGATGCCGAAGCGCCGCCCGCGCGTCACCGGCATCGCCTCGTGCAGGAGAGCGCACGAGAAGATCACCGCACCGCCCGTGTCGGGCTTGTAGGGCGGGCCGCCATACTCGGGAAAGCGGAGCGCGCCGCCGTCATAGTCGGCGTTGAGATTGAGCGACATCGCGAAGCGGCGATGCAGCGTCGAGGGCACGGTGTTGTCGCGATGCGCGGCGAAATAGCCGCGGCGTGCGCCGTCATAGCAGCCGATGCGGAGCGTCTCGACGCGCGTGACCGCGAAGTGGAACGCCTTCTCGATCTCGGGCAGAAGGCGGGCGCGGAAGATCGCGAAGATCTCCTGCGTCGGCGGCTCGAGGTCGGGGAGGAACACGTCGTCGCGGACCTTGACGTCGGCCTTGAGAAGGCGGCGCCCGCCGCGATCGCCGTCGACGCGGCCCTCGACGCGATCGCCGCCCTCCCAGAGCGCGATCAGCCGCGCGCAGTGCTCGGGCGCGAGAAGGCCCGGCACCGTGAGGACGGGCGCCTGGTGGCGCACGATGGCGGCCGTGGCGGCGGCGCGCGGCATCGCATCGAGCCGGGCGA
>Ga0194132_10007523_pt1 | contig 16183 bp, 12 predicted proteins | sample TA2KigOf80mmetaG_FD_148612 | JGI IMG/M metagenome (GOLD analysis project Ga0194132, IMG submission 148612) | Freshwater microbial communities from Lake Tanganyika, Tanzania - TA2015054 Kigoma Offshore 80m | ecosystem: Environmental > Aquatic > Freshwater > Lake | place: Tanzania: Lake...
TCAGCCGGAAGGTTGGATCCTGCGAGAGCCGCTCGGCATCGTTGACATCCTCGTAGCCGGCAATCCGGCTGTAGACGGACTGGCGCAGTAGGTCCGCCAGCGGAAGCTGGGTATTCTTGCCGCGCCGTGAGTCAGTCAGGTGTTGGGCAATGAGAGCACCGAAGCCCAGCCGTTCATCCAACTCACGCACCAGGATCAGACCACCATCGGAAGTAACGCGCGATCCCTGGAAGTCGATCTTGAGAAGGCCGTTGAACGAGAGCTGAAAGGGCTGGTTTTGTTTGTCACCCATTGGGTGCTGTCCTCCGCAGGGGTCTTCGCTGCCTTCAAACCCCTATCGATATTGATGCGGACGAGCATCCAGGAGATTCGCACGCGCGGCTCAAAACGGAAATGTGGGATATATCAAGCCGCTCAGCACGCGGTCCAGTTCCGCATCCGTCCACTCCCGGATGTGGGCCGGCCGGTGCAGGGACCATTCTTCGGTCAACTCCAGCGTTTCGCCGGTGCCCAGCTTCGTCAGGGGTCCCAGGCATTCAAGCTCCAGCACCGCTTCGTTGGCAAAAATCTCGAACGATGCTCCGAAATCGGGGTAAGGTAGTGCGGGATTCGCCCGGTACCGCTTGAGGAACATCTCGCCGTCAAGCAGGTAGGCGCCCCAGGTGTTGGCGTTAAAGTGCCCGATCTTTTGCGGCGAGGTGAGCGCCGCGTCCTGGCGCAGGGCCAGATACTTGCGCAGGTAGATCCAGCGGGGGTCGGAGAGGTCCGTGAAGGCCCACAGGATCAGGGGGTTGGACGGCGGCAGGACTTCCGGATGAGTGCCCCGGGGCGGAAATCCGGTTACGCCCACGCCACCCGCCGCCATCAGCGACAGGGTCCAGGCGGCTATCTCCACGGTCATCGGGTTCAGGTTCGTGATGCGATGGAGCACGGTGGCCTTCGGCGCGTCCGCGTCAAGCCGGATCACCAGTTCCTTCTGAAGCCGCGTTTCGGGTTCCGGCCGCGCGGTGGCGATGAGACCGCCTTCGACCGGCTGGATGGCCACCGGATGGTTGTCGGCGGGGTAAGAGAGGTTGACGTGTTCCGGAGCCGTCCACAACCGGTGGCCGCCGCGTCCGCGAAACACCGGCTCGCCCGTGCCGCCCAGTTCCTCGGGGTACTCCTTGAACAGATTCGGGCCTTGGTTAAACCCGCAACGGATAATGCGCGGACCCACATCGGCCGTCACCACCAGTTCCATGGCGCCATTCGTAAGCCGGTGGCAGTTGGGCCAGCCTCCGTACTCAACCCGGGTGTGCGTTACGGACATGGAATCTCCTACTTGATGGCCAGAATCGCGTCGACGGGAGCGCCGGTGCGCCGGCCTTCCACCGTGCGGAACCCGGCCCCGGTGAGCAGTGCGGTGTACTCGCTGAGCGTGCGCTCCTTGCCTTCGGTGCAGCAGAGCATGTTAAGCGACTGGAGTTGCGCCGAAACCGGGCCGGTGCGGTCCTCCTCGATCAGCGCTTCGGCGATCAGCAGCCCGCCGCCTTCCGGCAGCGCGTTCACAATGCGTGCGAGCAGGCGCTTTACCTTGGCCTCGGTCCAGTCGTGCAGGATCCGGCCCACCGCATAGAGGTCAGCCGGGGGGAGCGGGTCTTGAAAGAAGTCCCCGGCGGCGATCTCAATGCGCTCGCGATGCGGGCTCTGGCCGATGAACTCGCGGGCGTAGTTGGCCACCCGCTCCAGGTCGAACAGCGTGGCTCGCATCGCCGGGTAGGCTTCGCAGGCGGCCATCACCAGGTGCCCCGTCGCTCCGCCCAGGTCCGCCAGGTGCGCAAAGCGGCTCAGGTCGAAGGCACGCACCACCCGGGGGGAAGCGATCATGCCGTAGCCATGCATGCCCAGCACGAAGGTACGCATCGATTCGTCCGTCTTGAAGAACGCCGAGAACAGGGGCCCTTCCAGGCCGAAGGTCTGATTCCACCGGTGCGACCCGTCGCGCACCGCGTCCTCAAGATTTGCCCACAGCCGGAACAGCACCTGGTTTGAGTAGTTGACGTACCCGGCCAGGGTGTGAGGGCTTGACGCTGTCAGATAGGCGGTGGCGAGCGGGGTGTTCGTGTACTCGCCGCCGCTCCTCACCAGCAGCCCCTGGCCGGCGCAGGCGTCGAGCAGCCGCGAGAGCGCATCCTCACTCAGGCTCAGTTCCGCGGCCAGGGCCGGCGCGGCCGCGGAGGCGCCGTTCAGCCGGTCAAACAGCCCGAGACCGGTGGCCGTGAACATCACCTTCGAGCGGCGGAACGCCTCGATCAGTTCGAGAATCGGCGCGGGGTCAGGAACGGAAGTGGTCATGGCCAAGAGGCGGGAGCGGCTTGCCCCGGTACCTGACCAGGCCCGGCGTGCCCTTCACCATGGCGCCGATGCGGGTCAGTTCGATGTGTTGAAACTCGGCGGGCAAGACGGCCCCTCCCTGGACCGTGAAGAGCAGTTCGTAGTCTTCCCCGCCATGCAGGGCCTGCGCCAGGGAGGCGCCGGAAAACCGGGGCACGGTCTCCACCGCCGCTTCCAGCCCGGATGCATGGGCCATGCGAAGCAGGTCGATGGAAAGCCCGTCGCTCAGATCCATGCAGGCTGTGGCGCCAAACTTCTCCCGCAGCGCCAGGCCCAGGGCCAATCGCGGCTGGGGTTCCGTATGCCGCCGCCACGCCGAGCCCGTGCCTCGCGCAAGCCCCAGCGCCGAGCCGCCCAGGCGGCCCGAGACATAGATGTCATTGCCCGCCCTTGCTCCCGAGCGCAGCAGCGCCTTTCCCTTGGGCACCCAGCCGCAGACCACGATATCGCAGAGGATCTTATCCGCGCGCGCGGTATCGCCACCGATGAGCGGCGCCCCGGCGAGCATTGTGGTGGAGGCGAGTGTGGCCAGGAAGTCCCTTCTCCAGGCCGCATCAAGATCGTCCGGCACCGCCAAGGACAGCAGCACGAACAACGGCTGGCCGCCCATGGCCGCGATATCGCTGAGTCCTCTTCCGGCGGTCTTGAGAGCCACCTGCTTGGCGGTATGCGTTGCGCGCCGGAAGTGGACGTCCTCAAGCGTCATGTCGGTGGTGAACAGCAGGTCGCGCCCGGCGCCCTTCATGCGGTAGATGGCGCAGTCATCGCCGATCCCCTGAACAATCTCCGGATTCCGGGGCAACCCAATCAGCCGGCTGGCTTCGCGCACCCAGTCCAGCTCAGTCATCACCCGGTCCTCCGGCGTCCAGCACCAGGCCGCTCGGCAACTCTTCGCCGAAGACGCGGCCCAGGTCCCGTTCGCCGGCGCCTTCCATCAGTCCGGTCAAATGGGCGGACTTGGGATGCCGCGCCAGTGCCTTGCGCACAAGATCGAGCGTAGCCCCGGGAAGGTCGCGGGCAGCGTCGCCGGTGTGGCGAGCGATGGCGGCCATGGCCTCCGCCGCCTGATCGAGCTTGGCCACCGATTCCACCCATCGTGCCGCCACCGCGGGCGCCACGGTGAGGTTGTTGGGGCCGTGAAACAGTTGCCGTGCACCCAATCGCGACAGGCACCAGAAATCGGTCTCCCGGAAGTCACCGCCCTTGATCTTCCTGATGAGCGCATCGCCCAGTTCGGTCTTGACACCGAGCGGCAGAAGCTCCAGGCTGGATGCGGTGCGCCACAGTTCGCGCAACAGGCTGGTGTTCAGCCGCGGAGCTTTCTTCTGGCCACGCGGCAGAAGGTTGGGCGCGATGCGCTGGAACACGTCGGTCTGCTGGTTGCGGTTCAGGCCGCCGGCCACGCGGCCCCAGAAGATCCACCACTCGATTTCGTTCTGCACCTGATTGGCGAAGGCCAGACCGCCGGCGTAGACGCGCCGGGCCTGCTCAATGCGCAGGTCGTCGCCGGGGAATCCGAAGCCCGGCCGCAGGCAGAAGCCGCACAGGTTCAGCCAGCGCACCTCAAAGGCCGGGCCGCGCTTGCGTCCATCGGCATGGGCCAGGAAGGTATCCGCCAGCTTACGAATGGCTGAGACGGGCCACGCCATGCGCCCCAAGCCGAGCGCCTGTTCCAGCTTCTGCGGCAGCTCTTCGGGGCCGAACGGCGGTTGGGGCGAGAACGCCTGCTCCACCAGTTCCCGCGCCGCGGCCAGGGCTTCCTCGCGGACGACCGCGGCGGGGCGCACGGTGGTCTGCGTGGCGGCCTTTTTGCGCAGTTCGAACTGCAGGCGCCACTGATGCTCGCTGACCTTCGAATCGGCCCAGATTTCAACCGTGCCCACTTCAGTGAGATGCACTCGCAGCTTCACCGGGATGAGCCGTTCGGCCGAAGGGTTTCCAAAGCGGATGACGGCTTCGAGCGGGGCGTGCTGGTGCAACGACGCCGCTTCCTCGCCCGGGAACTCCACCAGTTCGCCCAGTTGGTCTTCCGTGCGCAGGAGAGAACTGTACAGCCGGAAGCTGACGGGCTTGTTGGCCACCAGTTGCAGGCCTTCGCGGTCCAGTTCAAGCTTCGACCCGTCCTCGGTGCCGCGCGGCACCAGGCAGACCGTTCGCAGAGCGGTGTCCTGCGCGCCGCCCAAGCCGACAAAGTAGGCTCGCGGCAAACCGCCCCGCACCAGCACGCCGCTTCCGGTGGACCGGACACGCGAGTAGTAGGCCGCACCGACGGCCACGGCCAGATCGAGGTCGAAGTTGTTGAGCACCAGCGGGCGGCGCCCATACCACTGTTCCAGGACATCGCAGACGCGGCCGCGCAGAACTTCGGGAATGAAGAAGCCGCCGTTGAACAGGATGGCGTCGGGACCGGCTGAACCGGTGGAGCCGAGAAAGGCCGCCAGGTGTTTGGTGACCGCCGGGTCTGACTCATAGGGCAGGCCCAGTTCGCGGAACACGCTCTTCTTGTCCATCGAAGGGCGCTCCGCCAGTTCGCAGAATGGCAGAAAGCCCTCGAGTGCGAGTTCGAGCGCCTCTTCGCGGGTGATTTCGGTTTTGAGCGTGCCGCCGACCAGCGAGGAACCGGCGCCAAGCACGGTGATCTCAACCGAAGGAAGCGTGGGGTCCGCCAGCAGACGCTCCTTGGCCGCCGCGCATTGGCGCCGCAGGCCGCTGCGCTGGCGCAGGGACAACTGCCGCCCGAGTTTGGACTCAACCAGCCAGGCCAGCGTGAGGTCCAGGTTGTCGCCGCCCAGCAGCAGGTGCCGGCCGACGTCGGTGCGGGTGAAGTCGACTCGGTCCCCTGTGCGCGAGACCTTGATCAGCGTGAAGTCGCTGGTGCCGCCGCCCACGTCGCAGATCAGAACCACCTGGCCGTCGAAGAGATTCTTCTGGGACTGCGCGAGATGGCTGGAGATCCAGGAATAGAACGCGGCCGCGGGCTCCTCAATGAGGGTGAGCCTTTCGATTCCGGCCGCGCGCGCCGCCGTCACGGTGAGTTCGCGGGCTTCTTCGTCGAAAGAGGCGGGCACGGTGAGCACGACGTCGTGTTCGCCGATGGGCGACCCCATGGCCTGGCGCCACGCTTCGCCGATGTGAGCGAGATAGCGCGTGGAGGCCTCGACGGGCGAAAGCACGCGGCCGCCTTCCTGGGCATCCCAGGGCAGGATTTTGGCCGTGCGGTCCACTTCCGAGTTCGAGAGCCAGCTCTTGGCGGCATAGACGCTTTGGGTGGGCACCAGTGCGCCCTGTTCGCGGGCGTAAACGCCGGCTGTGGGCTCAGCGCCGCCCAGGTAGAGGAACGAGGGCAGGGTGCGACGGGGCTCGATGCGTCCGGGGGCCACCAGTTGCGGAATATCGAGCACGTGGATGGGCGGGAAATCGAGTTCCTCCGCCTCCCGCGGATCGATGTAGGCCAATGCCGAATTGGTTGTGCCGAGATCAATGCCGATGTTCACGACACACGCTCTCTCACGTTGAACTCAAGCTTCCAGCGGCGGCCGTCGCGGGCGACGCACCAGAGCTGGAGGACGCCGGTTTCCGTCACGGCGGATTCGAGAACCACGGGCACGAAGCCGCCGGCATCGCCGGCCAGTTCCACTTCGACGGGCGACAGCTCGGTGAGTTCGGAGCCCACTTCGTCGAGGAGGAAACCGGGCTCATCGTGCTTCCGGCTGGCGGAGGAGAAGAAGCGGAACTCGGCGGGTTCGCCGACTCGAAGGCCGAACTCGCGGCCGGGCACCTGAGAAGACGTTCCTTCCTCCATTCCGAAGGAGGCGACGGTGAGCGCCTTCATGGGTGCGGCGAGTCCCGGCACGGCGGGCATGGAACTCTCCACGCCGACGTAGTAGGTTTGCGCGATGCCTCCGCGAATCCGCACCCCGCGTCCCTGGCGGGCCAGGCCATAGTAGGCGGCGCCGCGCGAGACGGCGTGCATGAGATCCTCGCCATCGAGCGGGCGCACGGGCGGGCGGCCGGCTTCGGCGGCCCAGGCATTGAGCACGGCGAGCAGACGTTCCCTGAGTAGTGCGGCCTGGAAAACGCCGCCGTTGAACAGGACGTGCGTGGGCATGGCCAGCCCGTCGCCCTGGCGGCGCAGGAACTGGGCCAGGTGGCGGGTGATGCCGGCGTCGGTGGCATAGGGCAGTCCGATTTCGGCGAGCGCGGCGCGGCGCTGGCGCTGGGGCACTTCGGTGCTGGGAATCTCCGGGAAGAAGCCGTCCAGCAGAATCTGGTTGACGCTTGCGCGCGCCAGCTTGGTCTTGATGGTGCCGGCGATGAGCCCGCTGCCCTTGCCCAGTAGCGTGATAGGATGGTCCGCCTTGGTACCGGCAAGTAGAGCTTCCTTGGCGGCGCGGCACTGCTGCCAGAGCGCGAACAACTGCATGGTGTCCAGCCTGGTTTTGGCCGCCAGTTGCTCTTCGACGAAGCGCGCCAGGGCGAGATCCATGTTGTCGCCGCCGAGCAGGATGTGGTCGCCCACGGCCACACGCTCCAGCCTCAACTCACCGTTTTCGGCGGTGACGGCGATCAGCGTGAAGTCGGTGGTGCCGCCGCCCACATCGATGACAAGGATGGTGTCGCCGACCGACACTCGGTGGCGCCAGTCCTCATGGCGCGCGAGCCAGGCGTAGAAGGCGGCCTGCGGCTCTTCGAGCAGGACGACGTTGTGCAGGCCCGCGTCCGCGGCGGCGCGCTCGGTGAGATCGCGGGCCACGGCGTCGAACGACGCGGGCACGGTGACCAGGATGCGCTGCTGCTCGAAGGGCACGCCGGGCCGGGCGTGATTCCAGGCGTCGCGCAGGTGTTCGAGATAGCGCCGCGAGGCCTCAACGGGCGAGATCCTGGCGACGCCTTCGGCGGCGCCGGCGGGCAGCAGGGCGGAGGTGCGGTCGACGCCGGCGTAGGAGAGCCAGCTCTTGGCGGAGGCGATGAGACGCCCGGCGGTTTCCGAGCCGCGCTTGCGGGCCAGCGTTCCGGTGACGAAGCGCGGGGCACTATCCCATGGCAGGGTGGTGGAGCCGGCGGGAAAGTCGTTGGTTCCCGGCGCGAACAGGAACGAGGGCAGCAGGGGCTCTTCCGACACCTCGCCCGGGTTGATGAGTTGGGCCACCGGGACAAGTTCCACCTGCGCGGTCTCATCCCCGGCGGGTATCCGGGCGGCGGCCACGCCGCAGTTGGTTGTGCCGAGGTCGACGCCGATGACGTATTGAGCGTTCAAGCGGACTACTCGATCTCGATCTCGGCGGCCGCGACGACCGCCGGATTCTGGCCGGAGGAGAGCTTGGGCAGATCGACACTCTGGGCGTGCCAGCCCTTGTGCCGCAGCAATCCGCCGGGCGCTTTGCCGTTGGCCGGAACGTTGCCGACAAACTTGATGGCGGCGCCGTCCTTGGCGAGCGGACCGGCGGCTTCCACCTTGGTGTAGACACCTTCCACGCCATCGATGACCGGCGCCAGTTTGACATAGCGGGCGAGGCTGGTTTTGGCCTGTTCCTGCACGCCGCGGACGGCGGCGCCCACCTGTTCGTCCTCGAACCCGTTCAGGTCCTCCATGAGGAAATCCACCAGGCGCGCATCGCGCTGCAGGATGCCGAGAATCTGGAGCGCACCATCGGCCGGCTTGTGGGCCGGGGGTGGCGGAGCGGCGGGCGCGGATTTCACCGCGTCGCGCCGCACCCAGCCGAACGACTGGGCGATATCGGCCGGTAACTGGCCGGAAAGAATGCCAAAGAACGCACGAAAAGCCTGTCCAACTCTCGCCAAATCCTGCTCCTCTCAAGTAACAGCCGGCAAGACGGACTCGGGGCGGCGGTTCCACCTGGACTATCGCGAGGCCGCCCCGGCCTTTGCCGGCTGGAATGATTTCAGGCTGAACTTCTAGGATACAATGCCCGCGCCGGGTTCCTTGGCCGGACGGGCATCTTCCTTGCCCGCCCGCTGGCCGGGAATGACGGCGGAGTCGCGGATTTTGGCAAGTTCCCGGCGCGCGATGTCGGCCCAGGCGCCGGCCGGGTCCAGCTTCAGATACTGCTTCCAGTGCTGGATGGCCTTCATGGACTGGCCGCTGGTCTGGTGGAGCAGGGCGAGATTGTAGTGGGCGTCGCCATAAGCGGGGTTGAGACTCAGAGCGGCCTGATAGTGAAACAGCGCCCGCGGCTTGTCGCCCATTTCGTCGAACAGGTTGGCCAGGTTGAAGTGGGCCAGGGGATACTCGGGGTCCGCTTCGAGCGCCATGCGGTAGTACTTCTCGGCGTGCTTCCACTTGAGCGCATTGAAGTAGATGGTGCCCAGGTTGACCATGGCTCCACTGGCGCGGCTGTCCATGGCGATGGCCTTTTCGTAGATCTCCACCACCTGCTCCACGGGGGCGCCGCTCTGCTCGAGGTCGATGCCTTTCTGGAACCACTGTTCGGCTTCGAGGCGCTTCTGATGGGCCTGGCGCTGTTCGGCCTTGCCATCGTTTTTGGGGAAGGCCCGCAACTGGTCGATTTCCGCGCGGTCGAAATCGAGCAGCAGTTGGCCGCTGATGGGCTCCATCTTGCGTCCGCCCGCCACCACGCCGATGCGCTTGCCGTCGATGAAGACCTTGATTTCCGCCAGCGGGTGCGACATCTGGCCGAGTTTCTCCTCGACGGCGTCGAGGATGCGGCGCACACGGTCCATGCGGACCTTCTGTTCGCGCAGTTTGACCAGGGCGCGCAGCGTGATGAGGTCGCGGAAGGAGTAGCTTTCGAGGGCTTCGATGAGGCCGTGCTTCTCCCATTTCCGAAGATCGCCTTCGGAGGCACTGAGCAGGCGGCGTACCTGTTCTCGCGAGTAGGTTTGGCTCGACGGAGCGGCAGGCACGGAACGAGTTTACCATCAACAGCCGGGGTTCAGCATGTGTTTTGCTAATCGTATGCGCATTGTTGAAATTCGCGACGCGGTGGTGCCGATCCGATCTGAGATTTCGAACGCGTTCATCAGCTTCGCGGAGATGACCGCTTCCGCCGTGGCGGTGGTGACCGACGTGGTGCGCGGCGGCCGGCCGGTGATTGGCTACGGCTTCCATTCGAACGGGCGCTACGCGCAGCGCGGCCTGCTGCGGGACCGCTTCATTCCGAGGCTGTCGCAGGCGGCGCCCGAATCTCTGCTGGATGAGCAGGGCGTGCTTTCGCCGCACAAGGCGTGGGCGGCGATGATGGCCAATGAGAAGCCCGGCGGCCATGGCGAACGTTCGGTGGCCGTGGGCACTCTGGACATGGCGCTGTGGGACATTGTGGGCAAGCTGGAAGACAAGCCGGTGTACCAGGTGCTGGCGGACCGCTACCGCGGCGGCGTGGCGGACCCGGATGTGTGGGTGTACGCGGCGGGCGGCTATTACTATCCCGGCAAAGACACCGGCGCTTTGCGCGATGAGATGCGCGGCTATCTCGATCTTGGTTACAACACGGTGAAGATCAAAATTGGCGGTGCTCCTCTGGCTCACGATCTGGAGCGCATTGAGGCGGTGCTGGGATTGCTGGGACCCGGCCAGACACTGGCTGTGGATGCGAACGGGCGGTTCGGGCGTGAAGAGGCGCTGGCGTATGCCGAAGCCCTGAACCAGTACACGCTGCAGTGGTACGAGGAGCCGTGCGAGCCGCTGGATTACGAGATCCACCGCGAGGTTGCGGCGGCGTCCAGGAATCCGATTGCGACGGCCGAGAATCTGTTCAGCGTGCATGACGCGCGCAACCTGCTGCGGTATGGCGGCCTGGTGCGGGAGCGCGACTATCTGCAGTTCGACCCGGCGCTGAGCTACGGCACGGTGGAGTATCTGCGGATTCTCGAGGCCCTGGCGGAGAACGGCTGGAGCAGCCGGCGCTGCGTGCCGCATGGCGGGCATCAGATGGCGTTGAATCTGGCGGCGGGACTGGGGCTGGGGGGCAATGAGTCCTACCCGGGCGTGTTCCAGCCGTTTGGCGGGTTCGCGGACGATTGCCCGGTATCCGGCGGGCGGGTGCGACTGCCCGATGCGCCCGGCGTGGGCGTGGAGCGCAAGGCCAACCTTTGGGACGTGTTCCGATCTCTTTAGCCGGGACGTGATAATCCTGTAAGGATGAAACGCGCCCTGCTGTTCGCCGCCCTGACCGCTGCCGCGCCGGTTGCCGCGCAGGCACCGGACACGGTGTTCCTGGAAGAGTTGACCTGGGTTGAGGTGCGCGACGCACTGAAGGCCGGGAAGACGACGGTGATTGTGCCCACGGGCGGCACCGAGCAGAACGGCCCGCACATGCCGCTGGGGAAGCACAACTTCCGCATCCGCCACTTTTCGAACCTGATTGCACGGGCGCTGGGCAACACACTGGTGGCGCCGGTGATGGCCTACGTACCCGAGGGCGAACTTGAGCCGGCCACCGGGCACATGCGTTTTCCGGGCACCATCACCCTGCCCGATGAGCACTTTCGCAAGGTGCTGGAGTATGCGGCGCGCAGCCTGCGGCGGCACGGTTTCCGGAACATTGTGTTCATTGGCGACAGCGGGCCGAACCAGCCCGGCATGAAAGCGGTGGCGGAGATGTTGAACGCGGAGTGGAAAGACGCACGGGTGCATTTCATCGCCGAGTATTACCGCGGCAATGGATTTGAGGACTGGCTGCTTACGCAGGGCGAGACGAAGGAGGCGGTGGGAACGCACGCGGGCATCCATGACACATCGCTGCTGCTGGCCGTGGACCCGAAGCTGGTGCGGATGAACAAGCGGGCCTTGAACGGCGGATTTGAGGGCAGCGGCGTGGCGGGCGACCCGAGGCGGGCGACGGCGGCTTACGGCCAACGCGGCGTCCGGTTCGTGGTGGAGACCACGGTGCGCAGGATTCGGGAGGAGATGGCAAAACGGTGAGCGGAGCCCGGCGGTTATAATGACCGTTTGAACACGCTCTCCATTGTGATTCCGGCGTACAACGAAGAGGCGCGCCTGCCGGCAACCATTGAGCGCGTGGCGGAGTTTCTGGCGCAGGGCCCCTGGGACGCGACCGAGATTCTGGTGGTGGACGACGGGTCGCGCGATGGCACGGTGCGGGCGGTGCAGGAGTACCAGAAGAAGCTGCCCGGCCTGCGGCTGTTGCGGAACCCGGGGAACAGGGGCAAGGGCTACTCGGTGCGCCACGGGATGCTGGAGGCGCGGGGCCAGTGGGTGCTGTTCAGCGACGCGGATCTGTCGGCGCCGATTGAAGAGATGGCGAAGCTGATGGAGGCGGCGCGGCGGGAGGGGGCACAAGTGGTGATCGGGTCGCGGGCGCTCGACCGGTCTCTGATTGGAGTGCATCAGACGGGGTTCCGGGAGTGGGCGGGGCGGATTTTCAATCTGTGCGTCCGGCTGATTGTGCGGCTGCCCTTCGCCGACACACAGTGCGGCTTCAAGCTGTTCAGCGCGAAGGCGGCGAGCGAGATCTTCCGCCGGGCGCAGGTGGACCGGTGGGGGTTCGACCCGGAGTTGCTGTTCATTGCCCGGAAGCTGGGGTTCAAGACGGTGGAGGTTCCGGTGCGCTGGAATCACGCCGAGGGGGCGAAGATCAGTGTGTTCCGGGACAGCGCGCGGATGTTCTATGACGTGGCCCGTGTGCGATGGTTCCAGTTCAAGGGTTTCTATAAATAGACGCCCGGCGTGCATGATGACCTCGATTTTGTTAGGGACACGAATGCTCGCGCCCTGAAAATGTTCCACGAATGGCAATGCGCCGGAGCGCGCGGCAAGCGCGCGTTTGACGGCACTGCGATCAGATAACGGTTTGAAGCTGGCGAGAACGCTCGCTTGCGGTAGCGGCCCGGTTACTTCGCCATCCAGGCCGGTTTGGGCTCGCCTTTCAAGTGGTGACCGAAGAACTCCTGCATGCGGCGGGTGTAGTCCTTCTGGTTTTCGCGTTTGCGAAGGTTGTGGGGCTCGCCGTTGTAGTTGAACATGTAGACCTCTTTGCCCAGGCGGCGGAGGGCGAGGTACATTTCGATGCCCTGGTACCACGGGACGGCGTCGTCGGCGTCGTTGTGCATCATGAGCAGCGGCGTCTTGACCCGGTCGAGCATGAAGACGGGCGAGTTTTCGATGTAGCGGAGAGGCTGCGCCCAGATATCGCCTCCGATGCGCGACTGGCCTTTCTCGTACTGGAATTGGCGGGGACGGCCGGGACCCCAGCGGATGCCGTTGTAGGCGCTGAGCATGTTGACGACGGGCGCGCCAGGGGCGGCGGCGCGAAACCGGTTGGTGCGAGTGACCATGTAAGCGATCTGGTAGCCGCCCCAGCTATGGCCCTGGATGCCGATGGCGGTCTCATCCACATAGCCGCGGGCGGTGATGGCATCGACGGCGGGGAGGACGCACTTGAGGGCGCTGGCTCCGGGATAGCCCTCGGTGTAGGCGATGTCGGGTTTGAGGACGAGGTAACCGTTGCTCACGTAGTGGGCGGTGTTGATGACGTTGGTGGGCCGGGGTTCGGGGTAATCGAGGGCGGTCTGGGAGAGCTTCTCGTAGAGATAGACCATGAGCGGGTACTTCTTCTTGGGGTCGAAGTTTTCGGGTTTGTAGAGGACGGCGTCGAGGGGCAGGCCGTCGGCGTTGCGGAAGCGGACGATTTCGGCCTTGCTCCAGAGGTATTCGGTCTGGTGGGGGTTGGAATCGGAGATGCGGTTGAGCTTGGCGAGGGAGTTGTCCGAGGTCCAGAGGTCGGGGGCCTGATCGGTGGATTCGGCGGTAAGGAGGAGGCGGTCCGCCTTGCGGGCGCGCACGGGGGCGCCGAATTTGCGGGGCTCCATGAAGAGTTTGGCGGGAGAGGAGCCTGGGGTGAGGCGGTAGAAACCGGTGCCGTGGGTGGAGAGATCCTCGGCGCGGAGAAGGAGGGGCTTTGCGGTATCGACGCGGCGGTCGCGTTCGTCAGGGTCAAGGTTGACGAGGCGGAGGCGGAGGCCTTCGAGGCGGCCGGCGCCCGAGGTAAGGTTGCGGGCGGCGGAGCCATCGAGGGCGATCATCCAGAGGTCGTGGTGATCGTAGAGGAGGGCGGCGCGGCCGTCGGTGGTCCAACCGGCGAGGCCGTAGGCGGCGGGTGGACCGGGGTCATCGTGGTCCTCTTCCCAGAACTTCTGCGTCAGGGACGCGGTGAGGTTGGTTTTACGGCCGGAGGGCAGGGCGTAGCTCCACCAGTGGGCGCCGTCGAAGCGGAGGGCCCAGTCGCCGGCGGGCGCGATGGAGAAGGAACTGGTGCGGTTAGTGCGGTGTTTCTTTTCGATGAGAGTGCGGGCGCCGGTGCGGGTGTCGACGGCGTAGTAGTCGGCGAGGGTGGCGTCGTAGTCGTAGGCGCGGCGGTAGGCGCGGCCGTCATTGCCGAGAGCGATGGGGCCCCGGTCGGCGATGGCGATTTCGGGCATGGTGGCGTCGGCGAGTTGGACGGCGGAGTTTTGCGCGAAGACGAAGGCGGCGCGGTAGGCGCGCTCGCGTTCGCGGCGGGCGCGGACTTTCTGGCCGGGGACGATGTAGTCGTCGAGGTAGTGCCAGAGTTCGACCTGAACGGCGGGTTTGGCGGCGGGTTCGGCGGAGGCTGAGGGAGCGGAGGAGAAGAGGAGGCGCTCGCCGTCGTGGGAGAAGTCGAGGGAGGCGGTGCTGCTGGGGCGCCACTCGGGGCGGAGGCCGGCGGTGGGAAGTTCGCGGGCTGATGCGGCGTCGCGTTCCCAGACGAAGAGACGGGCGTCGCTGCCGGAACGGACGAAGGCGAGGCGGGATTGGGCGTCGTTCCAGGCGAATTGCGCGTACTTGCCGGCGGGTGCGATTTCGGGGCCGCCGGCGAGGCGGACGCCGGAGGGTCCGGCGAGCATGAGGATGCGGCCGTCCTTGGAGACGGAGTATTCGGTGACGCCGTCGTGGCGTGTTTCGACGCCGGTCGAGAGATCGCGGGCGATGAGGGTGGAGGGGTCGCCGGTTTTTTCGGGTTCGAGGAGATAGGCGAGTTGCGCGCCGCCGTCTTCGGCGAGTTGGAAGCTCTTGACGGCGGGGACGCGGACGAGTTCGGCGCCGGTGGAGGTATCGACGGCGATGAGCCCGTTGCGGGCGGGGGTGGTGTTGCCGGAAGGCGGTGGGAAGGTGGAGGCGACGACGAAGCGGTCATCGGCGGTGAAGCGGATGGTGAGGCCGCGGGGTTGGGCGGGACCTTCGTTGAGGCTGAGGGGGTCCGGGGGCGGCGGGGCGGGGCGGACGCCGGCTGGGAAGCGGAAGTCGCGGTTGGCGGTGAGGTCGCGGAGGATGAATTCGCCGGCGCCTTCCTGAGGGAAGAGGCCGTAGGCGGCGAAGTTGCCACCGGGGGAGAGGCGCTGGCTGACGATGGAGCGCCAGCGGGCGAAGTCCTCGATGCGAATGGGGCGTTTGGCGACCTGGGCCGCGGCGTAGGCGGCAAGGAGGGCACCGGCGAGCCACAGGGATCGAGTGAGTTTTCGCATGACCGCTCGATTATAACGGACGGGGTGGCGAGGGGTGGTGTGTGAAGACACTTCGGGCAGGGTGGATGGTGAGGGGGCCGTGGTGGAGGGTTGGTGATGGGTCATTCCTGGGGTTGCGCGGTCACTCCTTGCTGGGTTCGGGTGGTTTTTCGGGGCCGAATGGATGAATTCGGGTGGGGTGGAAGGGGTGCAGCGCGAGTGGTGGAAACGAACCTGAGGCTGGGTGAGGGAACGAACCCGGGCGGGGTTGTGGCGCGGGCTTAGGCAAGGGTTCGGGGCGCATGAGTTTGGCGAGTTCGGCGCGGAGGAGGCGGGCGTGGCGGTGGGAGCGGTCGCGCTCGCGGAGGGTGGTGACGTAGCTGGAGCAGGTGTTGAGGCGGATGTAGGTGTTGGCGAGGATCTGATCCTCGGTGGGGTTCCTGGTGCCGTGCCGGATGAGGTTGGCTCGGGCTTCGTTGCGGTTGTCGATGAGGAGGGCCTCTTCGAAACGCTCGGCGCGTTGGATGTGCCAGAGCTCGGAGGCGAGCTGGTCGACGAGGTAGCTATGGATCTCGGGGACCTGGTAGTGGCTGTGGAGGTCTTCGCGGAGCTGGTCGTAGTCTTCCTGGGATTCCCAGGGGAGGACTCGGCCTTTGGCGTAGAGGCCGTGCTTGAGGGCGTTTTGGGCGGAACGGGCCTTGCCTTCGGGGGTGACGGGTCCGTTTGAGAGGGCGCCGTTGGCGCGGGAGGTGTCGGATTGAAGTGGGGTAGCCATGGTTTGTTCTCCGTGCTGATTTTAGAAGAAGGTAGAATTCGGATTTCGCCTTCCCTGGACCAATTGTTTGAAAATAAAGGAAAAATAAATTTCGATCGCTTGTGAAGGGGTCGTGGGAGGTGGCCGCGGCAATCCTGCTAAGTTGGGACGCGGCGCGAAAATCCGGCTGCTTTTGACCCACATTTCCGTTTTGAGCCGCGCGTGCGAATCTCCTGGATGCTCGTCCGCATCAATATCGATAGGGGTTTGAAGGCAGCGAAGACCCCTGCGGAGGACAGCACCCAATGGGTGACAAACAAAACCAGCCCTTTCAGCTCTCGTTCAACGGCCTTCTCAAGATCGACTTCCAGGGATCGCGCGTTACTTCCGATGGTGGTCTGATCCTGGTGCGTGAGTTGGATGAACGGCTGGGCTTCGGTGCTCTCATTGCCCAACACCTGACTGACTCACGGCGCGGCAAGAATACCCAGCTTCCGCTGGCGGACCTACTGCGCCAGTCCGTCTACAGCCGGATTGCCGGCTACGAGGATGTCAACGATGCCGAGCGGCTCTCGCAGGATCCAACCTTCCGGCTGA
>Ga0194132_10007524_pt1 | contig 16181 bp, 17 predicted proteins | sample TA2KigOf80mmetaG_FD_148612 | JGI IMG/M metagenome (GOLD analysis project Ga0194132, IMG submission 148612) | Freshwater microbial communities from Lake Tanganyika, Tanzania - TA2015054 Kigoma Offshore 80m | ecosystem: Environmental > Aquatic > Freshwater > Lake | place: Tanzania: Lake...
CCGTCATGCCTTGGCTGTAAAACGGCTCGATCAGCCCGCGCAGCGCGGGCCACGGCATGATCCGGTCCATCTCGGCCAGAAACAGGGCCCGGCGCGTCGCCTTGCCGTGCTTGTCAAAACCCGCCCGCGAAAAGGTCATCTGCCGCATCTTAACCCCCAATCAGCCGTTCATCCTTCAGCCGATTCTCGCACAAATCGAATCAGTCAGCGACCTTTTGCAGAGGTTCCCTAATATTGCGTTCGGCCGGCATAACAATCAAACGGCCCCATCAACCTTCAGGGAGGTTTCCATGCGTTTGAAGCATTTCGCGGGCCTTGCCGCGCTGTTGACGGCGACGGGCCTGACGCTTGCCCCGGCCGCCGCCAAAACCGTGCATTGGGCGCGCTCCGGCGACGCCTTGACCCTCGATCCGCATGCCCAGAACGAATCGCCGACCCACGCCCTCAACCATCACATTTACGAGCCCCTGGTTTACCGCGACGCGGCGGGCAAGCTGACGCCGGCGCTCGCCCTGTCGTGGCGGGTGACCGAGGATCCGTCGGTTTGGGAATTCAAACTCCGGCCCAACGTCAAATTCCACAACGGCAACACCTTCAACGCCGACGACGTGGTTTTTTCCCTCGACCGCGCGCGCCAGCTGACTTCCGACATGAAGGGGCTGCTGACTTCGGTCGAATCGGTCAAGAAGGTTGACGACCTCACGGTCCACATCAAGACCAACGCGCCCAACCCGTTGCTGCCCAACAACCTGACCAACACCTTCATCATGGACAAGGAGTGGTCGGAGGCGAACAACGTCCAGAAGCCCCAGGACTTCAAGAACAAGGAGGAAAATTTCGCCGTCCGCAACGCCAATGGCACCGGGCCCTTCGTTCTCGTCAGCCGCCAGCCCGACGTCAAGACGGTCATGCGCCGCAACGACAATTATTGGGGCAAGGGGACCGTACCGCTCGAAGTCAGCGAAATCATCTATACGCCGATCAAGGCGGACGCGCCCCGGATCGCGGCGCTGCTCTCCGGCGAGGTCGACTTCGTCCAGGACGTTCCGGTCCAGGATATCGAGCGCCTCAAATAAACGCAAAATTTGCGCGTCAACGTCGGCCCCGAAAACCGCACCATTTTCTTCGGCATGAACATCGGCGCCGCCGATCTCAAATCCGACAGCGTGCAAGGCAAGAACCACTTCGCCGACAAGCGCGTCCGCCAAGCGATGAACATGGCCATCAACCGCGCGGCGATCCAGCGCGTCGTGATGCGCGGCCAGGCGGTGCCGACCGGCGTCATCATGCCGCCCTTCGTCAACGGCTGGACCAAGGAACTCGACGCCGCGCCCCCGGTCGACATCGCCAAGGCCAAGGCACTGATGGCCGAAGCCGGCTATGGCGACGGCTTCTCGGTCGCCCTGCATTGTCCCAACGACCGCTACGTCAACGACGAGGGTGTCTGCCAGGCGGCAGTCGGCATGTTCGGGCAAATCGGCATCAAAGCCAATCTGGTGTCGCAGTCGAAGACGCTGCACTTTCCCCTGATCCAGAAAAATCCGCCGGAAACCGACTTCTACCTGGTCGGTTGGGGCGTGCCGCCTTTTGATTCCGAACACATCTTTTCGTTTCTCTATTACACGCGCGGCGGCAAGTTCGGCTCGTGGAACGCAACCGGATACAGCTCCGCCGAGGTCGACGCGATGATCCAATCGCTTGCGGGCGAAACCGACACCGCCAAACGCAACGCCACCATCGCCAAGATTTGGGCGCGGCTGAAAGAAGACGTGATCTACCTGCCGGTGCACCACCAGGTGCTCGCTTTCGCCATGAAGACCGACCTCGATATTCCGGTCGATCCGGAGAACCAGCCGAAATTGAAATACGTCGCGTTCAAGAAAAAATGACATCTTGAAGTTCGGGCCGCGGCAAAACTCCGCCGCGGCCCGAGCGTTTCGTTCGCGCGATGTTGGCCTACGTCGTCCGGATCCTGGCGCAAGGCGTGCTCGTCATCGTGGTGGTGGCGCTGCTGGCCTTCGCCATGTTTCGCTTCGTCGGCGATCCGGTCGCGTCCTTGGCCGGCCAGGAAGCGAGCATGGCCGATCGCGAGGAACTCGCCGAACGACTCGGCCTCAACGACCCGATCCCCGTTCAATTCGGGCACTTTCTGCTGGGCGCGGTCCAGGGCGAGTTCGGCATCTCCTATCGTCAGGGTCGCCCGGTGGCCGAGCTGCTCGCCGAGCGGTTGCCGGCGACCGTGGAACTCGCGGTGCTGTCGGCTGCGTTCGCGTTGATCTTCGGAATCGTTCTCGGCGTCTACACGGCGATCCGACGGCGCGGTGTTCTTTCCAACGCGATCATGTCGTTTTCCCTTATCGGTGTGAGCCTGCCCACGTTTCTGATTGGTATCGGGCTCATCTATATCTTCGCCGTGGAATTGCGTTGGCTGCCGTCCTTTGGCCGGGGCGAGGTGGTGAAGCTGGGTTGGTGGACGACCGGACTGTTGACCGAGAGCGGCCGCAAGTCCCTGGTGATGCCGGTGCTGACTCTCGGCTTTTTCCAGCTCACTCTCATCATGCGTCTTGTTCGCTCGGAAATGCTGGAAACCTTGCGCGCCGATTTCATCCGCTTCGCGCGCGCGCGGCATCCCCGAACGGACCGTGCAATTCCGGCACGCGCTGCGCAAAACGATGATCCCCGTCGTCACCATCGCCGGACTGCAACTCGGCTCGGTCATCGCTTTCGCTATCGTTACCGAGACCGTGTTTCAATGGCCCGGTCTTGGCGCTTTGTTCGTCAACTCCATCTATTTCGTCGATATTCCGGTGATGGCGGCGTATCTGATGTTCGTCGCGGTCGTATTCGTAGTCGTTAACTTGGCGGTCGACCTCGCTTATTACGCGCTCGATCCGCGCCTGAGGAGCAAGACGAAAGAGGAGCCGCGATGAGCGCTCCGGATACGAACGCCGGATCGGGCATCGTTAAATCGGCTTGGGCGCGAGCCTGGGATTCCGATTTTGCCTATTCGTTTCGCACCTCGCCGGTGGCCATGGCGTCGTTTGCGTTGGTCTTGATCATGGTCGGCGCGGCGTTGTTGGCGCCGCTGATCGCTCCGCAAAATCCGTTCGATCCGGCGACCCTCAATCTGAGCGAGGGATTCTCGCGCCCGATGGAGCCGAACCCGATCACCGGGCGGATGTTTTGGCTGGGAACCGACCCGCAGGGGCGCGACATGTATTCCGCCATCCTCTACGGTTCACGCGTATCGCTGATGGTGGGTTTTGCCTCGGTGCTCTTTTCGCTCGTGCTCGGCGTATCGCTCGGGCTGGTCAGCGGATACGTCGGCGGGCGCACCGAGGCGATCATCATGCGGATCGCCGACGTCCAGCTCTCGTTTCCCGCGATTCTGGTCGCGCTGCTCGTCTTCGGCGTGGCGCGCGGCCTCATCCCGCCCGCGCGCCACGAGGAAATGACTTAGCTTGTGATGGTTGTCGCGATCGGCTTGTTCTTCTGGGCGCAGTACGCGCGCACCGTGCGCGCCTCGACCCTGGTCGAGAAAAACAAGGAATACGTGGATGCCGCCCGTCTGATCGGCCTCGCGCCGTTTTGGGTGATGGTCCGGCACGTTCTGCCCAACGTCGCGGGTCCGATCCTGGTCATCGCCACCATCAATCTCGCCCTCGCCATCCTGGAGGAAGCGACGCTCTCCTTCCTCGGCGTCGGCATGCCACCGACTCAACCTTCCTTCGGCACCCTGATCCGCATCGGCCAGCAGTACCTGTTTTCCGGCGAATGGTGGATCCTGTTGTTTCCCGGCGTGACGCTGGTGTTGCTCTCGCTCGCTATCAATCTGCTCGGCGACTGGCTACGCGATGCCCTGAATCCGAGACTCAAATGGCCGCACCCGTCCTTTCCGTACGCGATCTCCGCGTCGCCTTCGCCACCCGCCGGGGCGATCTGGTTGCGGTCGACGGGGTGTCTTTCGACGTTGCCCAGGGCGAGGTGCTCGGTCTGGTCGGCGAATCGGGGGCGGGCAAGTCGGTGACTGGTGCCGCCGTGATCGGCTTGTTGGATCCGCCCGGGCGCGTCGCTGGCGGCGAAATCCGGCTCAATGGCGAGCGCATCGATACTCTCGCGCCGGAGGACTTGCGCCGGCTGCGCGGACGACGCATCGGCATGATCTTTCAGGATCCGCTCACCAGCCTCAATCCGCTCTATCGTGTCGGCGACCAGATCGTCGAGACGATCCTGACCCATGCTGACGTGAGCCCGGCGGAGGCGCGCCGCCAAGCGGTGGCATGGCTGGCCGAGGTCGGCATCCCGGCGCCCGAGCGCCGTATCGACGCCTATCCGCACGAGCTTTCCGGCGGCATGCGCCAGCGCGTGGTCATCGCGCTCGCGCTGTGCGCCGAGCCCGACCTGGTGATCGCCGACGAGCCGACCACCGCCCTCGACGTCTCGATCCAGGCGCAGATCATCGCCCTCTTGAAGCGCTTGTGCCGCGAGCGCAGCACCGCCATCCTGCTCATCACCCACGACATGGGCGTCATCGCGGAGACCGCCGACCGGGTAGAGGTCATGTACGCCGGGCGCATCGCCGAGGTCGGCCCGGTGCGGGCGGTGGTCAAGTCGCCGCGCCACCCTTATGCGCGAGGCTTGATGGATTCGATCCCGACGCTCGCGACCGACGCCGATCGGCTGAAGCAAATTCCGGGCGCGATGCCGAGACTCTTGGCGATTCCCCGGGGCTGCGCCTTCCATCCGCGCTGCGCCCAGGCTTTCGACCGTTGCCGGCGCGAACGTCCCGAGCCCGCCCGGATCGGCGCCGGCGCGATCGCATGCTTCCTCCATGTTCCCGAACCGGAGCCCGCGCCATGAGCGCGGCAAGCCTCGTCGTTGCCCGCGACTTGCGGCGCGTCTTCGATGTGTCGCGATCTTGGCTCGAGCGAACGCTGGCCCGCGAGCGGAAATACCTGCTGACGGCGGTCGACGGCGTTTCGTTCGCCGTGGCGCCGGGCGAAACCTTCGCGCTGGTCGGTGAATCGGGGTCAGGTAAATCCACCGTCGCGCGCATGATCGTCGGCCTGTTGCCACCGACCTCGGGCGAAGTCGTTATCGCGGGCGTGGCCATCGCCGGCAAAGCTCACCGCGACGACCTCCGGGGGGTGCGCCGGCGCATGCAAATGGTTTTCCAGGACCCCTACGCCAGCTTCGATCCGCGCTGGCGGGTCGATCGCATTGTCGCCGAGCCGATTCGCGCTTTCGCTTTGGAAACGGACTCGCGAGCGACCCAGGCGCGCGTCGACGAGTTGATGGCCCTGGTCGGGCTCCACGCCGCCGACGGCGGGCGCTATCCGCACGAATTTTCCGGCGGCCAGCGCCAGCGCATCGCCATCGCCCGCGCCCTCGCCGCGCGTCCCGATTTCATCGTTTGCGACGAACCGACCTCGGCCCTCGATGTCTCGGTCCAGGCGCAAATCCTAAACTTGATGCGCGATTTGCAGGAACGCTTCGGCCTGACCTATTTGTTCATCAGCCACAATCTCGCGATGGTGCGGCATATGGCGACGCGCATCGCGGTCATGTACCTCGGCCGGATCGTCGAAGTGGCTCCGGCTAAGGCCCTGTTCGCCCGCCCGCGCCATCCCTATACCCGGCTGCTGCTCGATTCGGTCCCCGATCTCGCCATGACCGGACGCGCGCGCCAACCGATCGGCGGCGAAATCCCCAACCCGATCGATCCACCCTCGGGCTGCGCGTTCCATCCGCGCTGCCCGCTCGCCGCCGACCGTTGCCGGCGCGAAGCCCAGCGCCTGGTTGACGATGTCGCTTGCCACGCGGTCGCGGAGGGGCGTGCGGGCGGCTAACGCCCGCGCGATCGCTGGGAAGGCCATTGACTAACGTACCGTTATCCGGTACGTTAGCCCCTCGTGATCAGGAGCTTCGCCGACAAGCGCACGGCCGCGATTTTTGCCGGTTACACGGTCCGGGACTTGCCTCACCAGATTCAGCGGCGGGCGCGGGCCAAGCTCCAGGCGGTCGACGCGGCGCGAAAACTGGACGATCTTCGCGTTCCGCCGGGGAACCGGCTCGAAGCCCTGAAAGGCGACCGGGCGGGCCGCCACAGCATCCGCGTCAACGACCAATGGCGGATTTGTTTTGTCTGGCGCGGCGACGGGGCCTGGGACGTGGAGATCTTGGACTACCACTAGGGATGACGCCATGAGCATCAAACGGGAAGATTTGGACGCGGGCCGGGTCGATTTCGCCGGCGTGACGACCGGCCGGCGGCTGCCGCCGGTTCACCCCGGCGAAATCCTGCGCGAGGATTTCCTGGGGCCGATGGGGATCAGCGTTTACGTCCTGGCCAAGGCGATCAAGGTGCCGCGTTCGCGCGTCAACGACATTGTCCTCGGCCGCCGCGCGATCACCACCGACACCGCGCTCCGCCTCGCGCGCTATTTCAGCACCACGCCGGAATTCTGGATAAATCTCCAGGCGCGCCACGATCTCGACGCGGCGAAAGGCGCAATGGGGCGGCGGATCGAGCGGGAGATCAGGCCCCGGGCGGCGTAATCACCGCCGCTCCTTGAAGAAGGCTTTCAGGATTTCGCCCGACTCGCGTTCCTCGATTCCGCCCACCACCTCGGGGCGGTGGTGGCAGGTGGCTTGCGCGAAAAAGCGTGCGCCGTGCTCGACGCCGCCGCCCTTGGGATCGTAGGCGCCGAAATAGAGTCTCCGCACGCGCGCGAACGCAATCGCCGCCGCGCACATGGCGCAGGGCTCCAGCGTGACGTAGAGATCGGCGTTCTCCAGGCGCGCCGCGCCCGCCTTCGCGCACGCCGCCCGGATCGCGAGCATTTCCGCGTGCGCGGTCGGATCGCGGGTTTCCTCCATCCGGTTGCGCGCCTCGGCGATGATCCGGCCGGTGGTTCCGTCCACGATCACCGCGCCGACCGGCACCTCGCCCGCCGCCGCCGCTTCGCGGGCGAGCGCCAAGGCGCGGTTCATGGGCGATTCGCCGTTCGACGGGAGGCTCATGGCCGCGGACCTTGGGCGGCGTCGCCCTTTCCGTCAAGGCCCGCGCGCCGTACATTCCGGGCCATGACCTCGCCCCTGATCGGCATCACCCTCGATTCGGAAGAGCCCGGCGGCTATTCCAAGTTCCCGTGGTACGCGCTCCGCGAGAACTATTGCGCGGCGGTGGCGGGCGCGGGCGGCCTGCCGGTGCCGCTGCCGCACGAGGTCGAACGGGTCGAATCCTATCTCGACGCGGTCGGCGGCGTCATCGTCACCGGCGGCGCGTTCGACGTCGATCCGGCGATCTTCGGCTCAGATTCCCGCCACGCCACCGTCAAGACCAAGGACCGCCGCACCGCGTTCGAACTGGCCCTCGTCAAGGGCGCGCTCAAGCGCGACATGCCGGTGCTCGGCATCTGCGGCGGCCAGCAGTTGCTCCACGTCGTCCTCGGCGGGCGGCTGATCCAGCACATCCCGGACGAGGTCACGGACGCGCTCGCCCACGAACAACCCAATCCGCGCGACGAGCCCGGCCATGACGTCGCGGTCGTGCCCGGCACGCTGCTCCATCGCATCGTCGGCGCCGCGTCGCTCGCGGTGAACAGCGCGCATCACCAGGCGGCGGAAGACGAACCCGAGGGCGTCGTCGTCAACGCCCGCTCGCCGGACGGCGTGATCGAGGGGATCGAGGCGCCGCGTTACCGCTTCTGCCTCGGCGTGCAGTGGCACCCGGAATTCCTGATTTCGGAGGGCGACCGGAAGATTTTTCGCGCCTTCGTCGCCGCGTGCGGTTGACCGAGGCGCCATGAACGCAATCGAGAAGGGCGCCCGGAGCGAAGCGACCAAAGGGGAACGCATCGCCAAGGTCATGGCCCGCGCCGGGCTTTGTTCGCGCCGCGAAGCCGAACGCTGGATCGCCGCCGGGCGCGTCGCCGTCAACGGCCGCGTGCTGACCACGCCGGCGACCACGGTGACCGACGAGGACGCGGTCGTCGTCGACGGCCAAGCGTTGCCGACCAAGGAACCGGCCCGGCTTTGGCGCTACCACAAGCCGCGCGGCCTGATGACCACCCACAAGGACCCGCAGGGGCGCCCGACCGTGTTCGAAAAATTGCCCAAGGGCTTGCCCCGGGTGGTGTCGGTCGGCCGGCTCGATTTCAATTCCGAAGGGCTGCTGCTTCTCACCAACGACGGCGGCTTGGCGCGCAAGCTCGAACTGCCGGCGACCGGCTGGACGCGGCGCTACCGGGTGCGCGCGTTCGGCGACGTGGACGAGAAGGCGCTGGCCAGGCTCAAGGACGGCATCACCGTGTCCGGCGTCCATTACGGCCCGATCCGCGCGGCGATCGATTCGAAAAAGGGGGCCAACATGTGGCTGACGGTGGCGTTGACCGAAGGCAAGAACCGCGAGGTGCGCCGGGTGCTGGAACACCTGGGGCTTTCCGTCAACCGCCTGATCCGCGTCGCCTACGGTCCCTTTCAGCTCGGCCATCTGGCCGAAGGCGAGGCCGACGAAGTGCCGGGCAAGGTCCTGCGCGAACAGTTTGGCGGGGAGAGTTCTCGTTGAGAATCGTCGCCGGGCGCCATCGCGGCCGGACGTTAAAGGCTTTGCCCGGACCGGCGGTACGCCCGACCTCGGACCGGACCCGCGAATCCGTGTTCAACATTCTCGCCCACGGCGTTCCCGGCTTCGCCTTCGACGGCATTTCGGTGGTCGATCTTTTTTGCGGCACCGGCGCTCTCGGGCTGGAGGCGATGTCGCGCGGGGCCGCGCGCGCGACCTTCGTCGACGCGGACGCCGCCGCCCTCAAGTGCGCCAAGGAAAACGCCGCCCGCCTCGGCGAATGGCGGAACGTGCTAATGCTCCGCCTGGACGCGGCGCAAATCCCGCCGCCGCCGCTCGCGGCGGAGGCGCCGTGCGCGCTCGCTTTTCTCGATCCGCCCTACGGTTCGGGTTTACTGGCTCCGGCGTTGCAGGGCCTGGCCGCGCGCGGCTGGCTGAGTGAGAACGCCATCGTGGTCGCCGAAATGGGCGCGAAGGAGCCGTTCGAGCCGCCGCGCGGATTTGCCCTGCTGCAAGCGCGCACCTATGGCGCGGCCAAGGTCGTGTTTTTGCGTTTTGAAAGAAAGTCGTAATCCGGGTTTTTTTGCGGCCGGATATGTGTCCGTCACCCCCGCGCAAGCGGGGGTCCAGCGTTTTCACGGTAAGTTTGGTCTGGATGCCCGCTTTCGCGGGCATGACGAAATAAGGGACTACGTACCTAACGTCTTCCGAACAGGCGCTCGATGTCGGCGCGCTTCAATTCGATATAAGTCGGGCGGCCGTGGGCGCATTGGCCGGAAAGCGGCGTCTGCTCCATTTCGCGCAAAAGCGCGTTCATCTCGGCGGCATTAAGGCGCCGTCCCGCGCGCACGCTGCCGTGGCAGGCGATCGTCGCCGCCACCTCGTCGAGGCGCGTTTTCAAGGCGTGCGTTGCGTCGAATTCGGCCAATTCCTCGACTAGGTCGCGGACCAGGCCCTTGACGTCCCCGTCCCCGAGCAGCGCCGGAATTTCGCGCACCACCACCGCCGCGTCGCCGAACGCCTCGACCACCAGGCCGAGTTCGGCAAGTTCGGCGGCGCGGGCCGAGATCCGCGCCTGGGCGGCGGGTGAGAGTTCGACCACCTCGGGGATCAAGAGGCCCTGGCGGGCGACGCCGCCGTTGGCCAATCCGCGTTTGAGCTTTTCCTGGGTCAGCCGCTCGTGCGCCGCGTGCTGGTCGACGATGACGAAGCCGTCGGCGGTCTCGGCGACGATGTAGGTTTCGTGCATCTGCGCGCGCGCGACCCCGAGCGGGTAGCGGGCCGGGTCCGGGATGTCGGCGGCGGTTTCGCTGGAAGATGCGGCCGGTCTCGCGGCGAGGGGCGCGTGGAAATCGAGCGCCGCTTCGGCGAGTCCGCGCGGAATCGCGCCGCCGGGGGTTGGATAAGCGAAATTCCCGGCCGGAGCCCCTTGCGGCTTGAGCGCGGCGAGCGCCGCGTCGGCGACCGTGGTGGCGGAACGGTGCCCGGCGGCGGCGAGCGCGTGACGTATCGCGCCAACGATCAGGCCGCGCACCGCCCCGGGGTCGCGGAAGCGGACCTCGGTCTTGGCCGGATGCACGTTCACGTCCACCACTTCCGGCGGAACGTCGAGGAACAACGCCACCGCCGGGTGCCGGTCCCCGGCCATGAGGTCGCGGTAGGCCCCGCGCAAGGCCCCGAGCAGCAGCCGGTCGCGCACCGGGCGGTTTTTGACGAACAGGAATTGCAGTTGCGCGGTCGGCCGGTTGAAGGTGGGAAGGCCGGCGAAACCTGAAAGACGCATGCCGTCCCGCGCCGCCTCGATCGGCACAGCGTTGTCGGCGAACTCGCGCCCGAGCACGGCGGCGACGCGGGCGCGCCGGGCGGTTGCCTCGTCCCCGCTCGCGGCAGCGAGGCGAAGGATGTCCTTGGCGCCGTCGCTCAAGGTGAAAGCGACGCGCGGATGGGCAAGCGCCAGGCGCTCGACCGTTTCCACCGCGTGCGCCAATTCGGTACGCGCCGTTTTCAGAAATTTCAAACGGGCGGGCGTGGCGAAAAACAGATCCTTGACCTCGACCCGGGTGCCTTCGCCGAGGGCGGCGAGGCGGACCGTTCCCTTGCGCCCGCCTTCGACCGCGATCGCCCAGGCGTCCTTGGCGCCGCGGGCGCGGCTGGCGATGGTCAGCCTGGCGACCGCGCCGATGGAGGGCAGCGCCTCGCCGCGGAAGCCTAAGGTGGCGATACGGGTCAGGTCCTCGTCAGGCAGCTTGGAGGTGGCGTGGCGTTCGACCGCGAGAGCAAGTTCGTCCGCCGTCATGCCATGGCCGTCGTCGCTGACGGCGATTTCCGCCTGGCCGCCGTCGCGCACGACGATCTCGATCCGCCGCGCGCCGGCGTCGAGCGCGTTTTCGACCAGTTCCTTGACCGCCGACGCCGGCCGTTCGACCACCTCGCCGGCGGCGATGCGGTTGACGAGGGTCTCGGGAAGGATGCGGAGGGTAGTCATGGCGTGGACCAAGCGCGGATTTTCCGGGCGAGCCCGGCGGTGGAGGAATCGTGCGCGCCGGCTTTGCCGTCCTTGAGCAGGCGGGCGGTGCCGCCGGCGAGTTTCTTGCCCAGCTCGACCCCCCATTGGTCGAAGGAATTCACGTCCCACAGCACGCCTAAAACAAAAGTCTTATGCTCGTAGAGGGCGAGCAGCAGGCCGAGGTGGTAGGGGTCGAGGCGGCGGAGCAGGATCGTCGTGCTCGGCCGGTTGCCGGGGAAAACCCGGTGCGGTAACAGGCGGCGGATGTCGGCGGCGGAAAGTCCTTCCGCCCGCATGGCGGCGCGGGCCTCGGCCGCATTGCGCCCGCGCATCAGGGCCTCGCCTTGCGCCAGCAGGTGGGCAAGCAGGATCGCGCGCTGCGTCTTCGGTCCCGGGCCCGGTTCCCCGCGGTCTTGCGCGCGCCGAGCGCCCGATACGGCGACGACGAATTCCGCCGGCACCGGGTCCGGCCCCTGATGGAGCATCTGGAAAAACGTGTGCTGGGCGTCGGTGCCGGGCGCGCCGACCACCACCGGCGCGGTCGCGCGCCCGACGGCAAGCCCTTCGCGCGTCACCGACTTGCCGTTGCTCTCCATTTCCAGCTGCTGAAGATACTCGGGCAAAAGCGCGAGGCGGCTGTCGTAGGGAATAACGGCGCGCGCCCGGTGGCCGAGGACGTTTCCGTTCCAAACGTCGAGCAGCGCGAGCAGAACCGGAAGATTGCGGCCGAGCGGCGCGGCGCGGAAATGCCGGTCGAGGGCGTGGGCGCCCGCGAGCATTTGCGCGAACCGGTCGGGCCCGAAGGCAACGGCACACGTGAGCCCGACCGCCGACCAGAGCGAAAAGCGCCCGCCGACCCAGTCCCAGAATTCGAATATCGCCGCGCGCGGGATGCCGAACGCCTCGGCCCGGTCGGGCGCTGCGGTGACGGCGGCGAAATGGCGGGCGACGGCGGCTTGCCCCAGGCGTCCCGCGATCCAATCGCGCGCCGCGCGCGCGTTGGCGAGCGTTTCCTCGGTGGTGAAGGTCTTGGAAACGACGACGAACAGGGTCTTCACCGGGTCGAGCCCGCGGACCGCGCGGGCGAAATCGGCGCCGTCGACGTTGGAAAGAAAACGAGCCTCGATCCCGTTCGTCTCTGGCGCCAACGCTTGGCAGGCGAGTTTGGGCCCGAGCAGCGATCCGCCGATGCCGATGTGAACGACGTGCGTAAAGCGCCCCTTGCGCCGGGCTTGGTCGGCGAAGGCGCGTACGCGGGCGAGGGTCGCGCGCGCCGCGGCCGCTTCCTTGGCGCGCGACGCGGGATCGCGGAGTGCGGTATGGAGCGCGGCGCGTCCCTCGGTCGCGTTGACCAAATCGCCCGCGAACAGGCGCTTGCGCCAACCGGCGACGTCGGCGGCGCGCGCCAATCGCAGCAGCGCGGCGATGGCCTTCCCGTCGATCCGGTTCTTGGAATAGTCGAGAAAAAGGCCGTCGTAGGTAAGGGAGAAGCGGGCAAAACGCTTGGAATCGGCCGCGAAAAGGGCGCGCAAGGAAGCCTTCGCCAGGCGCGCGCGCTGGCGCTCGACCGTTTGCCAGGCGGCCTCGCGCCGGCGGGAATCGGTTTGGGAGGACATGACCGCAGGATAACGGCGCAGGCGCGCCCCTGCTAGTCGGCTGCCGCGAGCCCTTCCGGCTCGCCCGCCACCACCATCAGGAGACGGGCGGGATCGAGCAGCCGGCGGCCGACTCGGGCGACCGATTCGGCATCGACCGCCTCGATCAGGCTTTTGTAACGATCGATGTAGTCGGGACCCAAATTTTCGAGCTGCATGCCGAGCAGCATTCCGGCGATCCCGCCGAGGGTGGTGAGCCGCAGCGGAAAGGAGCCGGTGAGAAAGGTCTTGGCGTCGGCGATTTCGTCGGCGGTCGCGCCGCCTTCGGCCATGCGCCGCCATTCGGCGCGGACCACGTCGACGGTTTCCTTGACTCGCGCGTTGGCGGTGGCGGCGCTGCCGAGCGTCAGGGTGGAATGGCGAAGCGGGTGGAGCGAGGTTCCGGCGGAATAGGCGAGGCCGCGCTTTTCGCGCACCTCCTCGTAGAGCCGCGAGGTGAATCCGCCGTTGCCGAGAATGTAGTTGAGCACGGTGGCCGCGTAGTAATCGGGATCGTCGCGCTTGAGGCCGGGCGCGGCGAAGAGAATCGCGCTTTGCGGCACCTTGAGCCGTGCGACGAGGGTGCGCGCGTCGATCTTCGGTTGGACCTCGGGCACCGCCGCGGGCGTCGATTTTTCCGGCAATCCCCCGAACATGCGATCGAGCATTTGGCCGAGTTCGGCGGCCGAAATGTCGCCGGCGACGCCGACGACGAGGGAATCGCGGGCGAGTCGTTCCCGGACGAACGCGCGCAGGTCTTCGGCCGCGATGCTGGGCACGCTGTCGAGGGTGCCGCGCGTGCGCCGGCCGTAAGGGTGACCGGGGAATATTTCCGAGAACAGGCGGATTTGGGCGACCGTATCCGGGTTTTCGGCGTCGCGGCGAAGACGAGCGAGGATTTGGCTGCGGACGCGCGCGAGCGCGCTTTCGTCGAAGCGCGGCCGGGTCAGCGCCAGCGCCAGCAGCTCGGCGGCCTTGTCGCGATGCTCGTTCAAGGTCTGCAGCGAGCCGGTGAACTCGTCGAACGACGAATCGAACGACAGGGCGATCGAGCGATCCTCGAGCGCGGCGCGGAACGCCTTGGCGTCCATGTCGCCCGCGCCCTCGTCGAGCAGTGCGGCCGCCATGCGGGCGAGTCCCTCGCGCCCGGCGGGATCGAGCGCGGCGCCGCCGCGAAAAGCGAAGCGGATCGCGACGATGGGGTTGAGCTTGTCCTGCACCAGCCAGGCGGAAACGCCGCCCGGGCTTTTTACTTGCTGGACATTGACCGCCTCGACCGGCGGCGCGGCGAAAAACACCGTCGCCGCCAGCAGAAAAGCGCCGAGCCCGGAGAACGCCTGCGCCATCGCCTATTCCTTCGCCGCCGGCAGCAGACGGCCGGTGACGTGGCCCGAGCCGGCGAGGACGAACCTAGCCGCGGCGTTCACTTGCGCCGGGGTGACGGCGTCGATGCGCTCGGGCCAGGATTCCACGTCCTCGACCGTCAGGCCGAGGGCGAGCGCGGCGCCGAGCGTCTGCGCGCCGGTATTGAGTGAATCGCGGGCCAGCACCGCGGCCGCCTTCATGCGCGTCTTGGCGCGCGCGACTTCGTCCGGATCGACGCCGTTGGCGAGAATTTTGGCGATTTCGGCCTCGGCCTCCTGCTCGACTTTTTCCGGCGCGACCTCGCGCCGGGGCGAGGCGTAAAAGCCGAACCGGCTCGGCCCGCGCGTCGATGAATCGTAAAAGGCGCCGGCGCCGTCGGCGATGCCCGCGTCCAACACCAGGGCCCGATAAAGCCGCGCGGTCGCGCCGCCGCCGAGAATTTCGGCGAGCACCTCGAGGGCGTAGGCGTGTTCCCTGGCGCCCCACAGGAGCGACGGCGCAAGCCAGCTCCGCGACCATGACGGCTGCGGCACGCGCGGATCGCGCAAGACCACCTCGCGCGCGGCGGTCTGCGGCGGCTCGTCGGGACGGACGCGGACGACGGGCGCGGCGACGGGAATCGCGCCGTAGTGTTTTTCGGCGAGCGGCTTCAGTTCGGCGGCGGTGATGTCGCCCGCCACCACCAGCACCGCATTGTTGGGCGCGTACCAGCGCCGGTAGAAGGCGAGAATGCGTTCGCGGTCGAGGGCGCGGATTTCGTGCTCCCAGCCGATGACCGGCCGCCGATAGGGGTAGTTGTAGAACTGCACCGCCGCCATTTGCTCGCGCAACCGGCTCGACGGGTTGTTGTCGGTACGGGTGCGGCGTTCCTCCAGCACCACTAGGCGCTCGCGCTCGACCTCGTCGGAGGTGATGACGAGGCCGGTCATGCGTTCGGCCTCCAAGGCCATCACCATTTCGAGCCGGTCCTTGGCGATGGTCTGGTGATAGGCGGTGTAGTCGTAGGAGGTGAAGGCGTTCTCGCGCCCGCCGTTCTTCGCCACCAGGCGCGAAAATTCGCCGGCCGGGCGCTGCTGGGTGCCCTTGAACATCAGGTGTTCGAGGAAATGGGCGATGCCCGATTCGCCCGCGCCCTCGTCGGCGCCGCCGACCCGATACCAGATCATGTGTTTGACCACCGGCGCGCGCGGATTGGGCACGACCACGACCGTGAGCCCGTTGGCGAGCGTGAAGCTTTCCGCGCCAAACACCTTGGCGACGGCGGCGCCGGGTTGCAGCGCGAGAGCCGTCGCGGTGAGCAGCGAAATCGCGGTCAAGAAACGGAGAAAAAACGGTCTCAACATCGGAATCACCAGTGGGCGGCGGGCGCTCGGATCAATAAGATAAGGCGTTCGCGCCAGAGGACAAGATACGCGGGCAACGCGCGCGGCGCGCGCCGTCGGGACCTAGAGCGTAGTTCCATAATATAGAATCGGCTGCGTTGCGCCGTGGCGCGGCGATCCGCCAGGCGCGCCGCGAAGAGCGATGCCGGAGCATCAGTCGAGCGGCGCAACGAAGCGGGCGCCCGCCACGGCGCAACCCCTTGCGGGCCGGGGGCTTTTGCGGCACGGGTTCGTCGCGGAGCTTGCCCGTAAGCACCGCTACGGGCTTCGCCCCGCTCCTGCCCGTGACGCAAAATCCCTCCGGCGCAGCGGTTCCATATTATGGAACTACGCTCTAGGGTCCGGACTCAATAACCCGCAATATCGCGCCGCCGCCCCCTCCCCCTACCCCCTCCCGCGAGGGGAGGGGGTTTCTAAAAGTAAACTCCCTCCCCCCTTGCGGGGGAGGGTTAGGGTGGGGGGTACTCTATCCATTCGATCTCGACTTGCTTCAGGCATCGGTCCCATGCGCATTCTCGCCAACGCCGACGTCGCGCGAACCCTCGACTACGCCGGGCTGATGGAACGGATCGCCGCCGCGTTCCGCGCCGGGAGCCCGGATCGGCCGAGCGCGCCGCTCCGCCACCACCACGCCTTCGCCGACGCCGGCACGCTCCTGCTGATGCCGGCGTGGGACCGGCGGTTCGTCGGCGTCAAGATCGCGACCGTGGTTCCCGGCAACGCCGCGC
>Ga0194132_10007527_pt1 | contig 16179 bp, 9 predicted proteins | sample TA2KigOf80mmetaG_FD_148612 | JGI IMG/M metagenome (GOLD analysis project Ga0194132, IMG submission 148612) | Freshwater microbial communities from Lake Tanganyika, Tanzania - TA2015054 Kigoma Offshore 80m | ecosystem: Environmental > Aquatic > Freshwater > Lake | place: Tanzania: Lake Tanganyika...
CTTGATGCCGATGTTGTGGACCGTGAAGCCGTTGTTGGTCAGGATGATGTCAACGAGGTTCTTGCCGATGTCATGCACATCGCCGGCCACGGTCGCCAGCACGATGCTCGCCTTCGACGGCCCGCCGGTGCCGTGGCGCTCCATGTGCGGCTGCAGGTGGGCGACGGCCTTCTTCATGACGGCCGCGCTCTGCAGCACGAACGGCAGCTGCATGCGGCCGGCCCCGAAGAGCTCACCCACGACCTTCATCCCGGCGAGCAGGTCATTGTTGATGATGTCCAGCGGCGCGTACTGCTGCAACGCCTCGTCGAGCGATCCTTCGAGATCCTTGTCCTCGCCGTCGATGATGTGGCGCTGCAGACGCTCCTTGACCGGCAGGTCGGCCAGGCTCGTCTTCTCCGTGACCGCCTCCTCACCCTCGGGGAAGAGGCCGATGAAGTGGAGCAAGGGATCGAACTCCGCTGGCTTGCCCTCGGGTCGGGCATCGCCCCGGCGGTCGTAGACGAGCCACTGCGCCGCTTCCCACCGCTCTGGCGCGATGCGGTCCTGCGGGAGGATCTTGCTCGCGTGCACGATGGCCGCGCTCAGTCCGCGCAGGCGCGCCTCGTGAAGGAAGACGCTGTTGAGCACGGCCCGTGCGGTGGGCTTGAGGCCAAAGGAGATGTTCGAGAGACCGAGGATCGTCCCGCACCGCGGAAAGCGCTTCGCGATGAGTTCGATCCCGTCGAGCGTCTCGAGGCCGAGGCGACGGTCGTCATCATTGCCGGTGGCGATCGTGAAGGTGAGCGGATCGAAGAAGAGGTCCTCTTCGGGCAACTCCCAGCGGCCGGTGTAGAGCGAATGGATTCGCTCCGCGATCTCGATCTTGCGGGCGGCGGTCTTCGCCATGCCGGCCTGCGGATCCTCGTCGATCGTCAGCGCCACGCAGGCGGCGCCGTAGCGGCGCAGCATCGGGCAGACGCGGGCCATGCGTTCCTCGCCGTCCTCGAGGTTGATCGAGTTCACGATGCAACGACCGCCGGAACGCTGCAGGCCCGCCTCGAGCACCTTGGCATCGGTCGAGTCGAGCATGAGCGGCGCGTTGACCTGGCGCACATACCGGCTCACGACTTCGCCCATGTCGCGCACGCCGTCGCGGCCCACGAAGTCCACGCACAGGTCGAGCACCTGGCCGCCATCGCGCACTTCCTCGCGGGCCATGCTCACGAGACCGTCCCAATGCTCCTCGTCGAGCAGGCGCTTGAACTTCCGGCTGCCGTTGGCGTTGGTGCGCTCGGCGACGATCAGGAAGGAGTTCTCCTGCTCGAACTCGGTGTAGCCGTAGAGGCTGCTGCAGCCGGGCGCCTGCGGTGCCTTGGGCGTGCGTACCGGCTCGCGGTCCTTGAGCGCCGTCGCGAGCGCGCCGATGTGTTTCGTGGTGGTGCCGCAGCAACCGCCGAGCGCATCCACGCGGTGCTCCTCCATGAAGCGCCGCATCGCTTCGACGAATCCCGCGGGCTGCAGCGGGTAGACGGTCTTGCCGTCCTGCAGGATGGGCAGCCCGGCGTTGGGCACCACGCTGACGCGACGATCCCAGTGCTTGGCCAAGTACGCCACATGCGGCGTCATCTCGACGGGACCGGTCGCGCAGTTCAGGCCCAGGCTCTCGACCGGGAACGGCCGCAGGGCGTTGACGACTGCGGCGATCTCGCTGCCCAGCAGCATGGTGCCGGTCGTCTCCATCGTCACGCTCACGAAGATCGGGCAGTCCTTCACGCTGCGGCGCGCCGACTCGAGCGCATCGAGGCACGCGTTGATCGCGCACTTCACTTGCAGCAGGTCCTGGCATGTCTCGATCATGAAGCAATCGACGCCGCCATCGAGGAGCCCGCGGGCCTGCTCGCGGTAGCTCGCCAGCATCAGATCCCAACTCGTCTGGCCGAGTGAGATGAGCTTCGTGCCCGGCCCGATCGAGCCGGCGACGAAGCGCGGTCGCCCCGGCGACGCATGGCGGTCGCAGGCAGCACGCGCGATGCGCGCAGCCTGCTCGTTGAGGGAGTGCACCCAGCCGACCATCTCCTCGTCGAACTCCGCAGCAACCAGCCGGTTGGAGCCGAAGGTGTCCGTCTCGACGATGTCGGCTCCGGCGGCGAGCATCGACTCATGGATGCGCTGGATCAGGTCCGGGCGGCTGCGCACGAGGATGTCCGTGCAGTTGTCCCGGCCGAGCCAGTCCTGGGGGCGGCAGTCCTCGCACGAGTGGATCGAGGTCCCCATGGCACCGTCGAAGAGCACGGTGCGGCGATCCATGATGCCCAGGAGCGTGCTGGCCATGGGAGAAGGTTAGTCTCGAACCCGCCTTCGTTCAACCGTTCAACCGGATAGACGGATGGAACAGGACACGCAGCCCTGCCCCTCATCCTGCGGCTCCACCCCGCAGCCCTACACTTTCGGCCCTCATGATGCCCCGGATCCTGTTCGTGCTACTCACGGCCCTGCTCGTGGTCGCGTGCGGCGATGGCTCGGCGGCGAAGCCCGCCACGAAGTCGGTCTTCCTGCCCAATCGGCTCGAGGGCATCCCGGAGCCGGCACGGCCAGTCCTCGCCAAGTCGCTCGACTGGATCGGTGGGCCCGGTGCGTTCGCTGACATCGGTGCCGTGACCACCTCGATGCGGGTCAACCGTGGCTCGGGCAGCGTGCTGCATGACTGCACCATGGGAGCCGACGGTTCCGTCGTCATGGTGCGCCACGGCGAACCCAACCGCTTCACGGAAACCATGGGTGCGCACGGCGGCGTGGGCTGGATGTTCCGCGCTGGTCGCCCGGAACCCATCCTCGTCGATGCCGATGAGGTGCGTCGGCGCGCCACGATCGTGCACGCCTTGAACGCACTCGGTTCCGTGCTCGGCACGGGCTGGCTGCATGCCGAACTGCTCGAGTCACGCAGCATCGGTTCTGTCGAGTGCGATGCCGTGAGGCTTCACGGAGCCGAGGGCCTGCTCTGCGACTTCGTCTGCGAACGCACCACCGGCCGCCCCATGACGCTTTCGTTCTCCGTTCCCGGCGAGTCGGGACCACGCGTGACCGAGAGCCGTTGGCTGCAGTGGCAGTCATCGGATGGACGGCGATGGCCCACGATCATCGACACACGCTCGGACCAGGGCTCCGTCGGGCTCTTGGTGCTGAAGGCGTCCTTCTCTCCCGGCATGCCCGCGGAGACGGCCTTGCCGCCCGAGGTCATCGCGTTGGTCATGGCAGGCGATCCCATCGCGCGCATGGATCCACCGCCGCCGACACCGGCTCCGGCCATCCCCAGTGTTCCCGCCGACGAGCGCCCCGCCGACCGACCGTGAGCACCTCCTCCACCATGATGCTGTGTCGACCGTCAAGGACCCCGACGGCCATCGCCGCTTCACCTAGGCTGCGCCGATGAACGCGTCCGTCGTGCTCCAAGGGGTTCGCAAGCGCTTCGGCTCGACTGAAGCGGTGCGCGGCATCGACCTGACCATCCCCGCGGGCTGCCTCTGTGGCGTGCTGGGTCCCAACGGTGCCGGCAAGAGCACGACCATCCGGATGCTCATGTCGATCATCTATCCCGACCAAGGTTCGATCTGCGTGCTTGGCTCGGATGCGATCTCGATGAAGGATCGGATCGGCTACCTGCCGGAGGAGCGGGGGCTCTACAAGAAGATGCGCGTCCTTGAGTACCTCGCCTACATCGGAGCGCTCAAGGGACTCGGCGGCGCCGAGAGCCGCAGGCGCTCCCTCGCCTGGCTCGAGCGCATCGAGCTCCCTGGCGTCGAGCGCAAGCGCTGCGAGGAACTCTCCAAGGGCATGCAGCAGAAGGTGCAGTTCATCGCCGCGGTGATGCACGACCCCGAACTCATCATCCTCGATGAGCCCTTCAGCGGCCTCGATCCGGTCAACTCGCGCGTGCTCGCGCGGATCGTGACCGAGTTGCACGCCGGGGGCCGCACGATCCTCTTCAGCACGCACCAGATGCACCACGCAGAGAGCCTCTGCGACCGCGTGGTGCTGATCAATCGCGGCGAGAAACTGCTCGATGAATCGCTCGAGGCCGTGCATGCGTGCCACCGGCCAACGACCGTGATTGCCCGCATGGAAGGACCGTTCGAGACGGCGGCTGCAGCGGCGGCGCGTGTCCCGGGCGTGGCCTCGGTCGAGTGCGCCGAGGATGGGAGCGTGCTCGCGCACGCCGACGACCGCACCGATGCGATCGACCTCCTCGCGCCGCTCGCGGCCACGCGGCTCTTCAGCAGCGTGAGCCTCAAGCGCCCGACGCTCGATGACATCTTCGTCGAGCTCGTCACCGCCCACGGCGGCCACGCCCGCCATCCGGAGCCCAACCATGCCTGATGCACCCCGCCACGCTGGCGCGTCGCGTCGCGTGCTCTCGATCGCCTGGCGCGAGTTCCGTACCACGGTCCTCACCAAGGGATTCCTCTTCACGGCCCTCGTGTTCCCACTGCTCATGGTGGGCGTCTCGATGCTGTTGCCGATCCTGATGGCCACGAGCATCCAGCCGATGACGGGCGCCATCCTCGTTCATGCCCCCACCGCCGCGACCGAGGCCATGCGTGCCGAGCTCGAGCGCACGGCCAAGGATCCGGCGACATCCCTTCGCGCGCGCGGGGAGCGCGGCGAGGAGTTCGGGCTCGACGAGGCCACCGCCGTCCTCACGCCGATCGAGTCGCTGATCGAGCCGATCGCAGCGGACCAGATCGAGGCCGCGAAGGGGCGCGTGCGCAGCGGCGATGCACTGGCCCTGGTCATCATCCCGCCCGCATCGCTCGATGCACAGGCGAAGGACCCGACCTACGAGCTCTTCGTCGCCACCAAGACGAGCCCCAAGCACACCTCGATCGTGAGCCGCTCCGTGCGCGAGGCGATCGTTCGTCTGCGCGTACAAGCCTCAGGTGCTGACTACCAGCGCACGATGGACCTCTTGAAGCGGCCCGAGCCCAACATTCTCCGGCTGACGGTTGATGGCACCGAGGCGAAGGAGCGGCTCGAAGGCCGCATGCTCGTGCCGGGCGCCTTCATGCTCCTGATGTGGATCACGACCTTCACCGGTGCGAACTACCTCCTCACGAACACGATCGAGGAGAAGGGCAGCAAGGTCATCGAGGTGCTTCTGGCCGCCGTCAGTCCCATGGAGCTGCTGGCCGGCAAGATCCTGGGCCAACTGGGCTCGACCGCGGTCATGCTCGGCATGTACGGACTGGCGGGGATCGCGGGGCTCTCGGCACTGGCCATGATGGACTTGGTTCCGGTCTCGAGCCTCGTGCTCATGGTCGCCTTCGCCCTCACGGCCTACCTGATGATCGCAAGCATGCTCACCGCGGTCGGCAGTGCCGTCACCAACCTGCAGGAAGCGCAGGCGCTCGTGGGACCGGTGATGATCGTGCTCATCGTGCCGCTCATGCTCTGGCTGCCGATCACCGAAAATCCCAACGGCGCATTCGCGATCGCGTGCTCCTTCCTCCCGCCAATCAGCCCGTTCATCATGGTGCTGCGGGCCACCGGCACGAGTGAACCTGTTCCCGGCTGGCAGGTCGCGCTCTCGCTCGCCCTGAGCGCCGCCTCGAGCGTCGCGTTCCTCTGGCTTGCTTCGCGGATCTTCCGCGTGGGCATCCTCATGCAAGGCAAGCCGCCGACCCCACGCGAACTCCTGCGCTGGGCGCGCTACCGCTGATGGCCGCCTGATCGCGCCCATAGACTGGTGACCATGAATCACCAGTCGCTCTGGGCACCGTGGCGCATGGCCTACCTGCGTGGCCTCGATGAACGAGCGGGTGCCGAGCGCCTGACCGGCGAGGAATCGCACCGCAACTTCCTTGCCGAGTACTGGCAACACCCAGCGCTCGACCGAGAGCACCATGTCATCCACCGCAACGAACACGGCATCGTCCTGCTCAACCGCTACCCCTACTCGAACGGCCACCTGCTGGTCGCGCTCGGTGAGGCCCGGCCCACGCTCCTGGACTACACGCCGGCGCAGCGGGCGGAACTCTGGGCGCTCGTCGATCTCGCTGCATTGCTCGTGCGCCGCACGCTGAATCCCCAGGGGCTCAACATCGGCGTGAACGAGGGACGCGCGGCCGGTGCGGGCGTGCCCGAGCACCTGCATGTGCACCTCGTGCCGCGATGGTCGGGCGATGTCAACTTCATGGCCGCGATCGGTGGCTTGCGCATGATTCCCGACAGCCTCGATGCCGTGCACGAGGCCTACGCGCGCACGCTGGCGTCGCTCCCCTGACCGCGCGAGCACTTGCGCTCGACCTTGCGCTCCCTCGGGTCCTTGCTGCGCAGCCGCGCACAACCAGAACGCAACGCGCCCGGTCCTCCGGGCGGCGCGGTGCGAGCACCAGGCCGAAGCCAAACCACCCTGAAGTTGCCCGAACCCTTCCGTGAGGTGGGTTCGCTGTCCGACGATCCCGGCCTTCCACTCGAGGGAGGCATGGCCTTCGTCGCGGAGCACAGCGATCCCTTGGGTTCGCGCATAGGTTCGAGCGCGTCGGGGATGGTCCGCCGCCCAGAGGACCGGGCGCAGATCAATCGTAGCCCAGGCCTCGCGCATGTCCACGCGCATCGCGAGAACGACCTACGATTTTCCCCTCATGATCAGCACACGAGTGAGTATCCTCCAGCGGTTCCTGCTGGATGTGATCGGATCCTTCAATCCGAAGGACCTCACGCCGGCGATGCGCCGCAACTATGTGCACGAGCTCGTGTCGTGGTGCTTCCTGCCCTTTGCGCTGGGTGCGATCGAGGGCGGAACGATGGGCGTGGTCGTCAAGAAGGCCTTCGATGGCACCGTCGATCCGTGGAAGCTCGACATGGCGGTCGCCATCGTCACAGCTGCGCCGAATGTGGCCAACCTCTGTTCGTTCATCTGGGCAAGCCTTGCCCACGGACGGCGCAAGGTCCCCTTCATCGCCGCGCTGCAACTGGCCACATGCCTCTGCGTCGGCCTCGTGGCGGTCATTCCCGTGAACGAAGGCGGCCTCGTCGCGCTGTGCGCGCTCGTCCTGCTCGCCAGAATGTGCTGGACCGGTGTCATCACCGTGCGCACCGCGGTCTGGCGACACAACTGGCCCAAGGGCCGCCGCGCGAGCGTCGCCGGCAAGATGGCGACGATGCAGGCCGTGGTGCTGGCGCTCTCCGGCGCCGCCGTCGGCCAGGCGATGGACCTCGGGCCGCGGAACTCGATCATCCTGTTCCCCGCACTCGCGGCGATCGGCCTGATCGGCAACGCCATCTACCGCAAGGTCACGCTGCTCAACGAGAACGAGATCGTCGCGGCCGAGCGCGCCGGCACCGACCGGGACGAGCGCCCCACGCTCGATCCCCGGCACATCATCACGGTCTTGCGCGAGGATCCGCTCTACCGCAGTTTCATGTTGTACATGTTCGTCTTCGGGCTGGGCAACCTCATGCTCACGCAGCCCCAGATCTCGCTCATGCAAGACGAGTTCGGGCTCTCCTACCTCGAGGGGATCCTGGCAACCACCATCATCCCGACTGCCATCATGCCGTTGGCGATCCCCATGTGGTCACGACTCATGGACCGCTCGCACATCACCCGCTTCCGATCGATCCATGGATGGTCGTTCGTCGCAGCCTCGGTGCTGCTCTGGCTGGCGGCGCTCGTCCACAGCCTGCCGCTCTTCTACGCAGCCAGCGTGGCGCTCGGCATTGGCTTCGCTGGCGGCGTGCTCGCGTGGAACCTCGGCCACCACGACTTCGCACCGCCGCACCGCGACGCCGAGTACATGGCGGTTCACGTCACGCTGAACGGCCTCCGCGGCCTCATGGCACCCTTCATCGCGGCTCCGCTCTACGCCCTCATGCCGCCGGACGGCCGCCACTGGGTCTTCGCGCTCTGCACCGTGGTCAACGTGGCGGGCATGGTGGGCTTCATCTCCCTCTCGCGACGCGTCAGCGCGCTGCATCGGCCGGGCCCCGCGCACGCGGCCTGACGGCTCCCACGAATCTTCGCCCCTTTGTCGTTATCCGCACCGCCGACGCGCACCGGCTCCGCTAGTCTCGCCGACCCGGCACTGGACGGTCCAGTGCCGGTTCGCAACCGCCGCGACCGCGGGAAGTTCGTCATGCACGGTGCATGGCTCCCGCACACGGCACTTAGGACCCCAACGACATCATGGTTGACCACAACCTCATCGCAGACCTCTCGCTCGACCTCAACGATCTGGAATTCGCCCTCGGCCAGAGTTCCATGGCTTCCGTCCTCGAGCGCGGCGAGGTCAGCAAGTTCGAGACCAACAGCATCCTCAAGGGCAAGGTCGTCGGCATCAGCGGCGACTATGTCATCGTCGACGTCGGCCTGAAGAGTGAAGGCCAGATCCAGAAGGCCGAATTCGAAGAGAGCGGCGGCGTATCGATGGGCGACACCGTCGAAGTGCTGCTGGAGAGCCTCGAGGATGCCGAAGGTGCCGTGGTCCTCTCCAAGCGCAAGGCCGACCGCATCCGCGGCTGGGAGCAGATCCTGGTCACGCGCAAGGAAGGCGATGTCGTCGAGGGCAAGGTCCTCCGCAAGATCAAGGGCGGCCTGCTCGTCGACATCGGCGTGCCGGTGTTCCTGCCGGCCTCGCAGGTCGATGTCCGCCGCCCGGGCGATGTGGGCGATTGGGTCGGCCGCATGATGCGTGCGCTGATCCTCAAGATCGACACCGAGCGCCGCAACATCGTCATCAGCCGCCGCAAGCTCATCGAGGATGAGCGCGAAGAAGCCAAGAAGCGCCTCATGGGCGAGCTCGTCGAGGGCTCAATCGTGCGCGGCACCGTCACGAACATCGCCGACTTCGGCGCCTTCATCGATCTCGGCGGCCTCGATGGCCTGCTGCACATCACCGATATGTCGTGGGGCCGCGTCGGTCACCCGAGCGAGATCGTCAAGCCGGGCCAGGAGATCGAGGTCAAGGTCCTGAACATCGACCGCGAGCGCGAGAAGATCGCGCTGGGCCTGAAGCAGAAGGAAACCTCGCCCTGGGAAGAGATCGAGAAGAAGTACCCGGTCGGCGCCCGCGTGCGCGGTACCGTGGTCAACCTCATGTCGTACGGTGCGTTCGTGCGCCTCGAGGACGGCATCGAGGGGCTGGTCCATGTCAGCGAGATGAGCTGGACCCGCCGCATCAACCACCCGAGCGAGGTCGTCAACATCAGTCAGGAGATCGATGTGGTCGTCCTTGACTTCAACAAGGACAAGCTCGAGATCTCGCTGGGCATGAAGCAGACCGAGGTCAACCCCTGGGAACTCGTGGGCGAGCGCTACCCGCTCGGCACGGTCATCGAGGGCAAGGTCCGCAACCTCGCCAACTACGGCGCGTTCATCGAGATCGAGCCGGGCATCGATGGCCTGCTCCATGTCAGCGACATGAGCTGGACCAAGAAGGTCGCCCACCCGAACGAGGTCCTCAAGAAGGGCGACTCGGTCAAGTGCGTGGTCATCGAGGTCGACCAGGAGAAGCAGCGCGTCGGCCTCGGGGTGAAGCAGCTGACCGAGGACCCGTGGATCGAGGCGATCCCGAGTGCCTACCGCCCGGGCATGATCGTCACGGGCAAGATCACCAAGATCACGAACTTCGGCGTCTTCGTGGAACTCGAGAATGGCCTCGAAGGGCTGCTCCACATCAGCGAGCTCGCCGACCACAAGGTCGAGAACCCGCAGGATGTGGTCAAGAGCGGCCAGGAGGTCGAAGTCAAGATCCTGCGCGTCGACACCGACGATCGCAAGATCGGACTCAGCCTCAAGCGCGCTCAGTGGGGCGCGAGCCCGGCACCCGAATCGTCGAACCCCGCCGACCTGGCCGCGTTCGTGGCACCCAAGCGCGCCAAGCCCACCAAGGGTGGCATGGACGACCACGGTGCGCTCGGCACTGACAAGATCAAGCTCGACTGAGTCTGAATACCGCACCAACGCCCATCACGGCGGGCCTCCACATGGGGGCCCGCCTTGTCGTTGGATCGCGACCACGCAGCAAAGAAAAAGACCCCGCGGCGTGAGCCGCGGGGCCGTTGTCCCTTTCCAACCTCTTCCGCCCCGCATACGGCCGCCGAAGCGGCCTTGGGGGTGGCGGATGCCCTTTCGGGCACTTCAAACCTCGTGGGAAGAGGATCGGTCAGCAGAGAGCGATGAAGCTGATCACGGCGAGAAGGGCCAGTCGCTGATATTGCGTCTCGAACGTCACAACTCTGCCGAGCATCGCTGTTTCCTCTCTGGGTGGGGCCATGCAGAACGCGTGTCCCGCTGCCCGTAGGATGCCACGGATGTGGAGTCCGTCCACCGCGCCCCTCGCTTTTTTGCCTCTTACAGCGACCCTGCTGGGGGCAAGTGCGCCGGATGCGGACATGGCTGCTGCCGCGTGGCAGCGCATGCAGGCCGCTTTGGCCGGCATCCCTGCGCAGGATCCTGCACCCCCCGCGCCCGGCGCAAGCGCCATCCTGCGCCTGGATGGCCGGGTTCTTGGCCATGGCTCAGCCCTCGCCAGCGCCGATCGACCGTGCGTGGATGTGGCGATCGCACAAGCAATCCTCCAAGCCCAGAACGATGCTTCGTGGCTTGCCTGGACCTCCCGCCCCCCCACCCTCGCCGAAGCCGTCACGCTCGAACTCGAGCTCACGGGCGAACCCGAGCCGCTCACCGGTCGCACGCTCGCTGACTGCGCGCAATCGCTGCGGCCTGCGCTTGATGCGATGGCCGTGCGTCGCGGCACCACCATGCACTGGATGCCGGCGAGCAGGCTCCAGTCGATGGGCCTCGCGGCGAAACCGACCGACGGACTGGGCCTCCTCATGCGCCGAGCCGGCTTGGCCGACACCGACCTGCCGTCGATCGATCCCGCCGAGAGCGTGGCGGTCTATCGCATGCAGACGATCCGGCTCGCGCAATCGACTCCCGGCGCGGCTCCATGGCTGGTCCTGCACGGTGAGCGGCCCGTGCCCACGAGTGCCGTCTCGCATGACACCTGCATCGCCGCAGCCGAACGCGCCGCAGCTTGGCTGAACGGTTGCATTCTCGAAGAACCCGGCTCGCCGACGCCCGTCCTGCTTGGCGACTACGGCACGATTGCCGACCGTCGCCAACCGATGGTGGCGGGAACGATCGATCGCCTCATGGCGGCCTGGGCCTTCGCGGAACTTGCCGCGAAACCCGTTGAAGAGGCATTGTCGTGGCGCGGGCGCGCTGCCATGCTTGCAGCACAGGCGAGCGATGCCGACCTCGACATGCTCTCCGTGCGGCGCGCGGTTGCACTGCGCATGATCGCGTGGTGCGCATTGACGCGCTCGGGCAGCGATGACGAGCGCCGCGCAGCGCATGCAGAGGTGAATGCGCTCGCCACGAGCCTGGCCAAGGCTGTCCCTGAAGAGGCGCCCGCCGATGCCGTCCGCGCACTCGAACTCGCTGCTGCGGCGTGTGCGCAGTCGACCGGTGCCCGCGTACTCGAGCCCACGGCACTGCATGGTGCCATCGCTCGGGCGTGGGACGAGTTGCCACGCGCCTCGCTCGTCACCGAAGCCGAGTGGCTCCTTCGCGCCGCCGCATGGGCGGAGCTCGCACCCCCGCCGTCCCCGCTCGTGCAGGATGCCCTGCGCGATGTGCTCATGCGGGTGCAACTCGGGATCGGCAGCGCCTCGAGGGAGTTGCCCTCGGACCTCGTGGGGGCGTTCCAACTCGCTGCCTCCAACGGCCAGCCTTCGGTCGGCGCGACGGGACTTCGCCCGCTGGCTGCGCTCGTGCGCATGGTGGATGCCGCCCCCGACCCCGACACCCGCTCGCGGGTCCGGGAAGCCTGCCGCGCCGGGGCTCGATTCGTCCTCCAACTGCAAGTGTCCACCGACGGGGCCTCGCTCCTGCGGCAACCTCGCCGTTGCGTGGGTGGGATCCGGGAATCGATGTGGGAGCCCCGAATCCGGGTCGCTGGGACAGCCGCAGCGATCCTGGTCCTGCTGGACCTCGCCCAAACACTGTCGCCAGCCGAAAATCTCCAGGATCCTTCGTGATCGGACGTCACGAACGCGCCGCTCCGGTCACATGTTGGTGGTCGCGGTATCGCTGAACTGGGCCGCCAAGCGTGAACTTGGATGGATCCAGCCGCAACACACCGTGGTATAGTCTTCTGTTCGCCCCACGAGGAATTCCCATGCGCATCTCGACGCTTGCCTTCGCCCTGTCCAGCCTCTGCGTGGCCGCTCCGGCCCTCGCCCAGAACATGCACGATCGGCTCACGGCCGTAGCCGCCAACCAGCAGGCCGCGGGCTCCGACACCAAGTCCCGCCTCCTCGGCGGTCTGCTCTACATGGATGATTTCAAGGCCGAAGCCGGTCAGCCCCTGGTCGACGTGGTCATGGCCCTCGTCGATGACCTGAACAAGCGCGGCATCAAGACCACGATCCTCGTGGAAGCCGGTGAAGACATGAAGGAGCGTGTGGCGGCGGCCTTGCCCGACGACGGTGAGCGCACATGGGAAACCACGGTCAGTGGCACCGCGATCGAAGTCCTGAAGGCCGTGCTCATCGAGTGCTCGGATGACCCGGCGGCCGACACCGCCTGGACATGGCAACTCTCGCGCAACGCCGTCCAGATCGGGCCGAAGAACATCCTCTGGAACCGTCGCGAAGTCAAGATGTACAACATCAAGGATCTGCTCTTCAAGGCTCCGCAGTGGACCAATGCCCCTGACTTCAACCTGAACTCGTCCATCAACCAAGGTGGACAGGGCGGCGGTGGCGGCGGTGGCGGCAGCGGTGGTGGCGGTAGCGGTGGCGGTGGCGGCGGCTTCGGTGGCGGTGGCGGTGGCAGTGGCGGCGGTGGCGGTGGCGGCGGTGGCGGTGGCGGCGGTGTCTTCGGTAGCAAGGGCGAAGATCCCGAAGAACTGACCGACGAGGAAAAGGCTGATAAGCTCAAGGATGTGATCGTCGCCTTCGTCGAACCCACAGCTTGGGAGGACGGCGAAGGCGGCCCCTGCAAGTTGCAGTACTACGAAGGCATGTTCATCGTCAACGCGCCTGACTATGTGCACCGTGCGCTCGGTGGCTACTCCTTCGCCCCAGTCATTCCGGCCCGTTCCGCCACGCCGGCCAAGGCGGCTGATGCCCCGCAGGCTTCGGCCGAGTCCAGTGACCGTCGTCGCTATGTCATGCTGAGCCCACGCATCGGCTACAACCAGCTCGTGGGGTTCCGTACCTCGACCGTCAGCGGCGCGCCCTGACCACAGGCTTCAACCTCGATCGATCGAACGGCTAGCCTTGCGCTGGCCGTTCTTGTTTGGGGAATGGCCAGCCCCATGAGCGCCCCTCGGCGTGCGAGTCACCTCACCCTCCGCAACGACCTCCGTGCTTGCACGGACGATGGGATCACGCATGCCTTCATGGTCGGTGTGGGCGAGACCTTCATCCCGGCATTCGCCCTCGCAGCCGGAGCAGCGCAAGTCCATGGCGGCCTCGTCTACACCATTCCCTTCCTGATCGGGGCGACGGTGCAGCTCCTCACGCCAGCGGGGGTCGAGCGCCTCGGCTCGCCACGCAAGTGGATCCTGCTGTGCGCCACGATCCAGGCGCTGTGCTTCATCCCGATGGCGATCGCAGCCGTGGTTGGCACGGTGCCGCTGCTCTTGGTCTATGTGTGCGCATCGATCTACTGGACCGTGAATCTGGGAGCTGGGCCTGCCTGGACCGCGTGGGTCGGTGCACTGTTCCCTGCACGCATCCGTGCGGTGTACTTCAGCAGGCGCAGCAGGATCTGCCAGATCGCGCTGCTCGCGGGGCTCTTGTTCGGCGGTGTCCTGATCTCGCGTTTCGAGCACACGCCGCTCGAGCTGGCCTCGTTCGCCCTGCTCTTCATGGCCGCCAGCCTGAGCCGTGCGTTGAGTACGCCGGCACTCGTGGCGCAGTCGGAGCCGCGGCACCTGCCACCTGCGCGGCATGTGAGTCCGATCGAGTTCCTGAGGCGAATCCGCGGCGCACCCGAGGGCCGGGTCGTGGCCGCGCTGCTCGTCTTCATGCTCGCCGTGCAGATCTCAAGTCCCTTCGTCACGCCGTACATCCTGCGCGGACTCGCCATGGACAAGGATCAGTTCACCATCTCGATCGTCACGCTCTTCGCGGCCAAGAGCCTGGCGTTGCCGCTGGTGGGCCGACTCGCTGGATCGTGGGGCGCGCGACGACTGCTCATGGCTGGCGCCGTGGTTGTCGCCGCGGCGAGCGGACTGTGGATCGTGTCCACGGCTCCAGCGTGGATCTATGCGATGCAGCTCGTGAGCGGTGCCGGCTGGGCGGCCTACGAGATGGCACTGTTCCTGCTGCTGCTTGAGCACATCCGCGAGGAAGAACGCACCGCGATGTATGCGGCGTACTACTTCTTCAATGCGATCGTCACGGTCATCGGTTCCTTCCTCGGTGCGGCAGCGATCGATGCGCTCGGCGGCGGGGTCACCGCCTACTGGTGGGTCTTCGGTGCCTCGGCGTTGCTGAGGTTCGCGGCGATCCCGCTCATGCTTCGGATCCCTCGCCACGGCCACGAGCGTACCGTCCCCGTGGTCGCGATCGAGATCGGGACCGAGTCCGGTGCCATGGATGAGCCCATCATCGCAACACGGCCTGTCTCGGAGAGCCGCACATGAAGCACGCGCCATCGATCACCGTACGCAGGCACGACGCCCGAGCGCAGTGCTCCAACATCAGCACGCTTGGCCTGTCGATGGTGCTGCTCGTGATGGCCGCGATCGTCTGGGTCGTGCTGGATCCAGCGGCGCTGGCGCGTTGGTTCGGGCACCCTGCACTTGGCGAGCGAGGCGTGGCGATGGCCACGCGCAGTGCCGAGTGGACGCAATCGCTCGTTCCCGGGGCACTCCTGCTCGCTGTGGCCATGATCATCGTGCTGTGGCGGACCGATCAGTCGCGCATGACCCCTGACTCGACCATCGCTCCATCCGGTGGCACGGCACCCACGGTCATCGATCGCCGCGGCAGGACTTCACGCAGCGCCGGAACCATCGCCGCTGCACCCGGTGACCCAGCGGTGCGTACCGAGTCGCTCGTGCTCGTGGCCATCGTGCTGGTGGCGGCGCTCGTCCGGGTCGACCGTGCAATCGAGAGCCTGTGGTACGACGAGATCGCTGCCTTCATGGACTACGCGCAGCACGGACCGGGCCCGATCGTGGCCACCTGGTTCAGCCCGGCCAACCATCCGCTGCAGTCACTCCTGTCGTGGTGCTCGTTCACGACCCTCGGGGCGGTCAACGAACTCACCCTCCGATTGCCATCCTTGGTCGCTGCACTCCTCACCGTGATCGCAACCTGGTGGATGGCGCGGCCCATGGCGGGCGCGCGCAGTGCGCTGATCGCCGCAGCAGGGATGGCGATCGCGCCGGCCGCCGTGCTTGGCAGCGTGGAGGCTCGCGGCTACTCCATGATGATGCTCGCCGGCGCGCTGCTGACGGGTCTGGCGTGGCGCGCCATCGATCGCGATCGTGTGCAGCATGGCTCGATGTGGTGGTGGACCGCCTACGCCATCGTCGCATCGCTCGGCGTCTGGGCGCACTTCACCACGGTGGTCGTGCCGGTCGCGCATGGCGTGATCGCCGTGGGGCTCGCGCTGCGCGGCGACAGGCGCGGCGGCCTGCGTTGGTTCGTGGCGCTCGTGCTTGCTGCCGCGTTCACGCTCGCACTCGTGGCACCCATGGTGCCATGGATCCTTGAGCGGCGTTCGGAGCTCGCCGCCCTTGACGGCAACGAACCCACGCTCTGGTCGCGCGAGGGTGTGGCGATCCTGGGCACCTGGGGCGGCGCGTGGCCATGGCGGCCATCGATCTTGGGCGGTGCGTTGGCCATCGTCGGCATCGTGCAGGCGTGGCGCTGGGACACACGCCATCGCTTCGCCATCGTCCTGGTCACGCTCCCCTTCCTGCTCGCGCTCGTGATTCCCCTTGCAGGCAGTTGGATCTACGCACGCTTCGTGTCGTTCGCGCTGCCCGGTGCAGCACTCGCCTGGGGCATCGGCCTCGATCGCATGCTCGATCGGCGACGGGCCTACGCGATCCTCATGGCCACGGCACTGGCGGCCGCGTGGCTCGCGGTGCTCGGCAAGCTGCCGCCCAAGCAACCCCTGCGCGACCTGCTCGCGATCGCCGCACGGGAGCCCGGACCCGTCATCGTCGT
>Ga0194132_10007529_pt1 | contig 16178 bp, 13 predicted proteins | sample TA2KigOf80mmetaG_FD_148612 | JGI IMG/M metagenome (GOLD analysis project Ga0194132, IMG submission 148612) | Freshwater microbial communities from Lake Tanganyika, Tanzania - TA2015054 Kigoma Offshore 80m | ecosystem: Environmental > Aquatic > Freshwater > Lake | place: Tanzania: Lake...
TCAGCCGGAAGGTTGGATCCTGCGAGAGCCGCTCGGCATCGTTGACATCCTCGTAGCCGGCAATCCGGCTGTAGACGGACTGGCGCAGTAGGTCCGCCAGCGGAAGCTGGGTATTCTTGCCGCGCCGTGAGTCAGTCAGGTGTTGGGCAATGAGAGCACCGAAGCCCAGCCGTTCATCCAACTCACGCACCAGGATCAGACCACCATCGGAAGTAACGCGCGATCCCTGGAAGTCGATCTTGAGAAGGCCGTTGAACGAGAGCTGAAAGGGCTGGTTTTGTTTGTCACCCATTGGGTGCTGTCCTCCGCAGGGGTCTTCGCTGCCTTCAAACCCCTATCGATATTGATGCGGACGAGCATCCAGGAGATTCGCACGCGCGGCTCAAAACGGAAATGTGGGATATATTGCTGCTTCTCGAAAAGGCAAGCCCAATCGGGTCTATCGTGCGTCGCAAAGCGGCGCGGGAAGGGTGCGGCAGGGAACACCCGGGCTCACGAGCGGCCCGGATCTAAGCCGTCTTGCCGGCGAGCCCGGTTTACTTCACCGCCACCCACATGGGCGACACCCACACGATCTCGCCATCCTTCTGCTCGCCGCGCACGTAGTAATACGAGGTCTTCCCCCGCTCCGGGGCCGTGTCCCGCCAGGTAAAACTCACCTCCCGGGCACCCGGCTCAACCGTATGCACAAACCGGTTGTTCCTGATCACATGCACCTTGGCGAACTCCGCCGTCCCCGTCAGCTTCACACTGAACTGCGGCGATCCGCTCACCTCGAACGAATCCCCCATGATGTGATTCCCGCTCCGGAACTCGGCCAGGATATGGTCCGTTGCCCCGTACAGGTGCCTCTTCTTCAAGGCATCCAGCAGACCCTCGCGCGAAGCCTCCGTCACCAGAATGTTGCAGTAGCTCATGTGCGTCGAAATGTGGTCTGAACTGGCTTGAAACGCCAGCTTGTACCCCATTTCAAGCGCCAGACTCACAAACCCCTTCGGCCGCCACCCGCCAATCGAGTCCGTCTCGCGATTCGTCCGCGGAGCCCCGGGCATCTCACAGTTCTGACGCTCGCCCTGGTAGATCTCAACCATCGGCTCCGCATCCGGGTCATTGTCGCGCCAGTCCGTGCCCATGTTTGTGCCGCTGGTATGGCTGGCCGCCACGCCGTTGAACTTCTTCAAGTACGCATACAGCATCTGCGTGTCGGGAGCCCGCACCACCGGCTCGTCGGCGGTCCTGGCCAAGCGAGGCAGGGGCCGGATGCCGCGCTGCGCGAACACCACATTCCGGTGCCCTTCCGGGTACGGCACGCTCCGCTCATGGCTGAACATCGAAATGAACCGCCCGGGCTGGAAGAAGATATCCGTCAGCTTCTGTTCGTAGTTCCACGAATACTCGCGAGCGTTGCCGTTGTCGTGATCGCAGCAACCCACCCAGTCCATTGCCGAAGCATCCAGCATGTAGCGGTACTGGTCGATCACCGTGCCGTCGTTTCCGCCATCCGCCGACACTTCGCTGTGGCGATGAAACTCCCCGCGCAGGATCCGGTACTGCGCGCCGCCGGCACGCAGCCGGTAGGTCCGCATCTTCGCCACCGCCCCCTGCTCGGCGCGATCCTCGGCCGTCAAGCCCGCCGCCACCACCGGGGCCAGCGGCTTTACGCCTCCGGCTGTCACCGTCCCGGGCAGCTCAATGCGGTTCAGATAGAGGTCATTGTGATAGGGGTCCTGTTTGGCAAGCTGAGGCTGCGGGACGAACCGGCGGCGTCCATCGGCTGATCCCATGATCAGCAACTCACCCGCCTTTACCGATGCAAGCGCCGGCCGGTTGTCCAGCAGGTTGTCGGTGTGATGAAGATAGACGCCGCCGGTCCACCCCACGCCGTCCCAGGAGACAAGATGCTCGGTCCACACCGTGCCCAGCGCGGACCAGAAGATCGGATGCATGCTCCGGAACGCAATCCACAGCCGCCCGCCCGCATCCACCAGCAGGCGCGGCATGGTGTTTCGAGGTCCGCGATTGGCCTGCGTCGCCCGGCTGGCTCCCCGGTTGCGCCAGGCCTCCAGGTTGGGCTTCATCCAGGCGTCGGCGTCGGACTGACGGTCCGGAATGTCGATGCTCTGCGCCGGTGCGCCGGGCATCACCGTCCCCGGGTCCACCGCGGTGCTCACCAGGCCGCCCGCCGCGGTCAACCCGCGCAGCCGGATCGCGCGGCCCTGATACAACGCCACGCCCGACGATTCATCGGCGCCCCAGTCCTTGCCCCACTTCTCGCCGCCCTCTTCGAACGCCACCCACAAAGTGCCCTGCGTGTCGTAGGCGGCCGACGGATACGCTTCATACGATGCCGAGGCGGCGATGGGTTGCTCACGCTCCCATCGGCCCGGCGCCGTGGCTGCGCGCGCGAACACATCGTAGCTTCCATGGCGATACGAATCATAGACCACCGCGACACGTCCCGAAGGCCCCGCTGCAATGGCCGGATTCCACTCATTGCCCGCGGAACTCGACACAGTTTCAGGCGCCGAAAACGCGCCACCGTTCTGAACAGCGGCCAGGATCGACGCCTTGCCATCGCGCCATCCCTGCCACGCCAGCCACACACGGCCCTGCGAGTCCGTTGCCGCCACCACGCCGATGTCCGACCCTGGCGCCGTCGTCACCCGCACCGGCGATCCTCCTTCGGCCGCCCGCGCCCACACATCGTAGTTGCCCTTGTCGTTCGCTGACCAGATCACCCACGCGCGCCCCTGCCCATCCACCGCCACCGCCGGCCGGTAGTAGTCGCCGCCCGGCGCACTCACCGCAATTGGAGTTCCCCACGCACCATTCGAGTACTTGCGCACGAACACCGTCTCGCCCCCGGTTTTCTCCGTCAAGAGGCCAAACTCGTTCGGCGTCGTGCGAATGCTCCGGGTGATGCTTCATCTCCACGTAAGCCAGCCAGAGGTTGCCCTGTTTGTCGGTGGCCGAAGCCGGAAAGTCCTGTTCCTCGGTGTCTGAAGTGATGCGTTCCACCGGCGGCACGCGCTCCGCATGCACCCGGCCGTTGAGCAGGGCCAGACGCCTCCCATACGGGATGTCGCGCAACGCAACCGTGAATGCTCCCTGGGTGGTCTTCACGTCCACCGAGGCGTCAGCGGTTTCGCCAGTCAACTGCACGACGATGCCATTGGCGACATGAGGCGCCGCCTGCTGATTGGCCGCACCGAAAGGCGTATGGTATGCGTCGACAGCCGCCAGCGATTGCCCGGAAGCATCTCATCCTGGCCGTCGAAACGCCAGGGCTCTACCCGCTCCACACGAGCCCCGCGGGCTTCAACCGATCCGTCCCAGGCCCCCGCCGCGCGGTCTCCCACCCCCATCAGAATGCGGATGCCCACCGCGCCTTCCATCGAAGCCGCCACCGCGGCCAACCCGAGCACGCAAACGATCTTCATGCCCGAAGATCATACCGCGTTACGAGCGCAGCGCAAGGTATCGTTCGTAGGCGGCATCCCAGCCGCCGCCCGGCCGCGGTTCAAACACGGCCACCGGGAAGCTGGCGCGCACCACCGCGCGGGCCTCCTCCAACCCCTCCAATTCACCCGCGCCAATCGCCTGCGCAATCACATTTCCCAGCGCCGTGGCCTCCACCGGCCCGGCCACTACGCGCCGCCCCGTGGCATCGGCCACAAACTGGTTGAGCAGCGAGTTCCTTGACCCGCCGCCCACGATGTGAATGGTTCCAATTCGCCCGTCCAGCAGTTCCTCAAGACCCGCCAGCACCTGCCGGTACCGCAGCGCGAGCCCCTCCAAAATCGCCCGCGCCAGGCTCGCCTCATCGGCGGGCGCAGCCTGTCCCGTACGGGCGCAATAAGCCGCAATCTGCTTCGGCATGTTACCCGGATGAAGGAAGGCGTCCGGATCCACAATCGCCGAAAGCGCCGGCGCCGCCGCGGCCATACGGGCGAGATCGTCATAGCTGTACTCGAGTCCCTCGGAGGCCCAGTGCCGCCGGCATTCCTGAAGCACCCACAGCCCTGCGATGTTCTTCAGAAACCGTATCCGCCCGCCCACGCCCACTTCATTCGTGAAATTGTGCGCCAGCGACCGCGCATTGATCAGCGGTTCCGCCAACTCGACACCCATCAGTGACCACGTGCCGCTGCTGATGTAGCACCACGGCCCGTCCCCGGCCGGCACCGATGCCACCGCGGCGGCGGTGTCGTGCCCTGCGCTTGCGTAGACCATCACCGAGCTCAGTCCGGTGGCTTCGGCCACGTGCGGCAGAAGCGGTCCCAGCGCCGTGCCAGGAGGAACAATCTCCGGAAGAATACGAGTGGGCAGGCCCAGCCGCTCGAACAGGCCGGAAGCCCAGGCACGCCGGCGCGGATCGTAAAACTGCGACGTGCTCGCGATGGTCAGTTCAGCCCTCTGCACACCCGTCAGCCAGTAGTTGAACAGATCCGGCATGAACAACAGCCGCGCCGCCGCGTCCACCGCCGTACCGCCGCCCAGCTTCGCCGCATACAACTGGAACAGCGAGTTGATCTGCATGATCTGAATGCCGGTGGCCTCGAACACTTCCTCACGGGGCACCACGCCGAACACCCGTTCCACCATGCCGTCATTGCGGTTGTCGCGGTAATGATGCGGATCTTCCACCAACTGCCCATCGGAGCCCAGCAGCGCGATATCCACGCCCCACGTATCCACGCCGATGCCCGCCACCTGCAGACGCCGCTGGCGTCCGGCCACGGCAAGCCCCTGCTGAATCTCATGGAACAGACGCAGCGTATCCCAGTACAGGCCCGTGGGCAGCCGCACCGGCGTGTTCGGGAACCGGTGCAGCTCATCCAGCGCGATGCGTCCGCCGCCCAGCGTGCCCAGCATCACCCGGCCGCTCTCGGCGCCCAGATCCACGGCCAGGTAGTTGCTCAAAACTCGATCACCACCTTGCCCACGCCGTCCTCGTAGTGGGCCAGCAGCTCAAAGGCGCGCGGGGTGGCTTCCAGGGGCAGCCGGTGTGTTACCAGGGCGTCGGAGATACGGCCCGATTCCAGCAGATCCATCGCGGCATGGCAGTTGTGATTTGACCGCCGGATGGTCTGGATGCGGATCTCCTTGTTCATCGCGGTGTGCAGGTCAATCTGAAGGTCGTGCTCGCTCGGAATGCCGATCAGCGTGAACTGGCCGCCCATCCGCGCAACAGCCAACCCGTTGTTGATGGTCTCCACAGCCGCCGCCGCGTCAAACACCACATCCACGCCCCGTCCGCGCGTATGGTCGAGAATCTTTTCCCGCACATTCTCAGTGGGCGAATGAATGCCGATATCGGCCCCCATGGCGCGGGCCAGTTCCAGGCGGTGCGGCACCTTGTCCACCACGAACACCGTCGAGGCGCCGCGCAGCTTCGCTACCGCCGCGCACAGCATGCCAATGGACCCTCCGCCCATGATGGCGACACTATCGCCCAGCCGCATCTCCACCAGTTGCAGCACGTGGACAATCACCGCCAGAGGCTCAGTCACGGTGGCCTTGGAATAGCTGAAGCTGGCTGGAATCGGGTCCACGTTGTACTGCGGCACCGTGGCATACTCGCGGAACAGCCCGGGCATCTGCGGCGATCCCAAGAACTGCGACTGAATGCAGTTGTTGTGCCGCCCCTCGATGCAGAACTCGCAGTGGCCGCAGGTGATCGACGGCTCCACCACCACCCGGTCTCCCGGCTTCACCCGCGTAACGCCCCGGCCCACGGCCACCACTTCGCCCGCCGGCTCATGGCCCAGCACCTGCGGATAGGCGGCCTTGAAGTGGCCGATGCCGCCTTCCAGGTACCAGTGCATATCACTGCCGCAGATACCCACGGCATGAATGCGGACGGTCACCTCGCCGGGGCCCGGATCCGGGGCCTGTGGCATCTCACGCTCTTCGAGCGTGCGGGGAGCTACCATTTGAATCGATCGCATGGGAAAAGTCCGAGTATACGAAAACCGGGCCGCCTACAGTGCGCCCGGGCCATCCAGCGAACGCCACAGATACCAGCTCGCAACGCTCGCGTAGGGCCGCCACGGCCGCGCCCGCTCCATCATCTCCGCGGGCTTGGGAAGATCGGCCAGGCCATAAGCGTTCCGCATCGCCATGCGCACGCCCAGGTCACCCACCGGCAGAACGTCCGGCCGCCGTAGCGCGAAGATCAAGAACATGTGCGCGGTCCACTCCCCAACGCCCTTCACGCGCGTCAGGTGCTCCACCACTTCCTCGTCCGCCATCGCGGGCAGCCGGGCGAAGTCCACTTCGCCCGAAAGAGTCCGTCGCGCAAGGTCCACCACATAGGTGGCCTTCTGAGTCGAAAGCCCGAATGACCGCAGGCGAGGCATGCGCATCCGCGCCACCTTCTCCGGCAGCAGCGGATCGCCCGCCGCGGCGGTGAACCGCCCGAAAATCGTCGAGGCCGCCTTGCCGCTCAACTGCTGATAGACAATCGACTGCGCCAGCGACGTGAAGTCGGCGGGCTTGTATTCCATCCGGTAAGCGCCGGTCCGTTCGATGATGTCCCTCAGAACCCGGTCTGAGGACTTGAGGTGTTGCAAGGCTTTACGCATTGAATGAAACGCTCGCTTCCGCCCAGGCATCCACTGGAATGAAGGCGGTTTAGAATTGAGTATGGCAGTTATGGGTAATCCCCAGCCTATCCCGCGGCGCAGATTCCTCGGCGCGCTCGCCGCCGGTTGCGGCGCGCTCCCGGCGCTGGCGCAGGACGATGTCATCCGGGTGGACGTCGATCTCGTCAACGTCCTCTGCTCAGTGCGCGACAAGCGAGGCGGGCTGATCGGCAATCTGGAGAAAGACGATTTCCAGATTCTCGAGGACGGCAAGGACCAGCCCATCCGCCACTTCGCCCGCGAGACCGATCTGCCCCTCACCATCGGCATGCTGATCGATGTCAGCAAGAGCCAGGAGTTCCTCATCGAAGAGGAACGCCGCGCCGGGGCACTGTTCTTTGAAAAGGTGCTGCGCCCCAAGGACGTCGCCTTCCTGATCAGCTTTGGCGCCGAGGCCGAACTGCTGCAGGATCACACAGGGTCCGCCAAACTCCTCAGGAACGCGCTGGGCGAACTGCGCCTGAGTGCCGCCATGCCGCCGATCGCGCAGGGACCCATACCGCAACGCGGACCGGTCAAAGGCACCATCCTTTATGACGCCGTCTACCTTGCGGCCGATGAAAAGCTCAAGGGTGAGGTGGGCCGCAAGGTCCTCATCCTGATCACCGACGGCATGGACTACGGCAGCCGCTACAAGATTCAGGACGCGGTTCATGCCGCGCACCGCTCCGATGCCATCATCTATTCGATCTACTACGTCGACCAGCGCGCCTACGGGTTCGGAGCCAGCGACGGCTCCCTCAAACGGCTGAGCGAAGAGACCGGCGGGCGCGTCTTTCACGCCGACCGCCGCCACACCCTGGATTCCATCTTCAAGGAGATCCAGGACGAAATGCGCAGCCAGTACTCCATCGGTTTCGCCAGCGGCAACCCCGCCCGCGACGGCGGCTTCCGCAAGCTGGACATTCGCGCGAAAAACAAGGAACTGCGCGTGCAGGCCCGTAAGGGCTACTTCGCGGTCAAGGGTTGATTCTCACGGTGCGTTGGGCGCTGTATGCTCTGGCCGCGTCGTTGGCCGCGCAGCCCGATGGCGAGGAGTTCCGGCAACAGTTTCTGCAGATCGAGCGCTATTACCAGGACTCCCTCTCGCACCCCGCCCCGCCTGTCGGCCGCGAACAACTTGGCGCGGTCCATCCCAAGCCCGGCCGCGTCACGCGCACGCCGCTGGCCGTCTGGCCCACTGCACGCGTGGAAGAGGTCGCGCTCGAAGCCGAACCCGGCCACACGGCGCACCTGTTGCTCCTCACCCCGGCCGAACCCGCGCGCAAGGCGATCATCGCGGTGCCCCCTGTCGACCGCACGGCCGAGGATTGGACCGGGCTCTCCGGCGCCTCTCCGCCGCCCCCCTGGCTCGGTGGCGCACTGCGCGATGGCTACACCGTCGCCGTTCTCGTTCCCGTGCAGCGCGCCCTCGACCATCCCCTCTGCGAGCAACTCCGCGGCAAGGACCGCCGGCACATCCTCCACCGCCTCGGCTTTGTCACCGGCCGCACGCTCACCGGTCTTGAAGTAACCGCCATCGCCGCCGTCAAGCAGTGGCTCAACGTGCCCACCGGCCTCTACGCCGAAGGCGATGGCGTCTACGCAGCCGGATTCGCGGCGGCCCTCGACGATACCTTCCACCCGGTTCATCTCGCACAGCCGCCCGCCACGCGCCAGGACGCCTGGCGCCTCCCGGTCGACCTCACCATCTCCGCCTACACGCCGCCCCCGCCCCCGCGCCAGACCCCGCCGCTTCCGTCCGCCGAACTCTCCGCCGGCCCAGCCATTCCACGACCCCAAATCGACGAGCGCCGGAACCGGCACTTCGACGGCCTTGTCGCTTTTCTCCGGCAGCGCATCGCCGCCAGCGCGAGCGTTCGTGGAACCTGGCGGGCTCTTCCGCCTTCCACCGGGGCGCCGAAACTCCGCGCCCTGCTAACCGAAGTGATGGGACCCGCGCTTCCGCCTTCCAACGCTCTCAACCCCAGGCGTACTGAGATCGCCCGCCGCCCGGCCTACACCGCCTACGCCGTCCGTCTCGACGCGCTGCCAGGCGTTGAAGCCATCGGCCACCTCCTCATCCCGAACGGCGCCCGCCGGGCCCCAGCCGTCATTGCCCAGCACGGCCTGGGCGGCGCGCCCAAGGACCTGACGCTCGAAGGTCCCCAGCCGAACCCCGCCTACCATGGCTTCGCCGCCCGCCTCGCCGAGCACGGCTACGTCGTCTTTGCGCCCTACGTCACCGTTCCCATACCGCAGGACCGCCTCATCAACCAGCTGGTCCGCATGGCCAATGTCCTCGGCCAAATGCGCACCAACATTGAACTCGCCAAGCTCCGCCGCATCGTCGACTATCTTCAAACCCTGCCCCAGGTGGACCCGGACCGCATCGGCTACTACGGCCTCTCCTACGGCGGCTACTCCGCTCTCTGGATGGCTCCGCTCGAACCGCGCATCCGCGCCACCGTCGTCTCCGGCCACTTCAACCACTGGACCACCAAGATCATCAGCGAACGCGAGACCACCAGCTATCTCCGCCACCCCGACGAGGACTTCTACAACTGGAACGTCCTCAACCGCCTCACGCACACCGAACTCTTGGCCGCCTTCTTCCCGCGGCCTGTCATGGTCGAGTTCGCCCTGCACGACGGCACGACATTCCCCGCCTGGCATGAACAGGCGTGGGCCGAAGCCGCCCAGGCGGCCAAGGCATGGAACGCGCCCATCGTCCGCGACCGCTTTATCGGAGTGCATGAGATCCACGGCATCGGAGCCTTCGATTTTCTCGACCGCTGGCTACGGCCCGCGCAGCCCTCATCGCGCGGCCTCGAGACTTGGGGCGCCGTCGAGCATAGGATCACCGCCAACCCGCTGACGCGAGTGCGCGGCACGTTCCGCACCGGCAGCGCGCAGCCCGTCTTTCGCGGGCTCTCGTTCCAGGGGGCAGGCGACCCGCTCACCGTACGCTATGGACTCACGCCGGGCGGCGCGGAACTGGGCGAGTTCACCGTACCGTTTAAAGGCGGCCGGGCGTCAGCCCCCAGGCCGCCGCTGCCACTGAACCCCCAGCGCGAGTATCACTTCGAACTGCGCTCGAAAGGCTCCACCATCCACGGCCCCAAGCCCCTGGGAGGAACCCGCTTCCCGGGAGAGTTTGCGCCCTTCTACCAGCCCATCACGTAGTTGTCTTTCGCCGGACTCACGGCGCCGTGGAAGACTCCACTGGCCGGGTCGATCCACACAATTTTCACCGCACCCGCGCCCGACACCTGCTGGCGATACGGCGGCTGAAGGCGCGACACCACCAGCTTGTGCCCCTTCGCCGCCAGCGCCGGGCCGATGCGGCTTGCCAGCAACTCCGGAATCTGGAGCGAATCGCCCACCGGCTGCGGATAGTTCGAAGCGTGGAAGTTTGTGGTTAGAACCGTTGGAGCCTCCACCGCCTGCTGCGGGTTCATCCCGAACTCCACCATGTTGAGGAACGCCTGCAGCATCGCTTGCGGCTGGTTGTCACCACCCGGGGTATTCCAAGCCATCAGAGGCTTGCCATCCTTCAGAGCCAGCGCCGGGTTGATGGTATGGCGAGGACGCTTCCCAGGCCGCAACGCATTCACGTCCTTCTCGTCCAGGCTGAAGTACGGCATGCGATTGTTCAGCACAAAGCCGCCTCCCTCAACCACCACCCCGCTGCCGAAAGTTCCGTTGACGCTGTGCGTCACCGAAACCAGGTTCCCAAACCGGTCCGCGATCGAGAATGACGACGTCTCGCCAGGCTCCCCATGAGGAGCCGCCCCGGCCCGCGCCCGCTGAGCATCAATCAGCCCGCGCCGCCGCGAGGCATAGGGCTTGGAGAGAAGCTGCTCAATCGGAGCCTTGGTGAACTTTGGATCGGCGATGTACCGGTCGCGGTCGGCAAACGCCAGCTTCAGCGCCTCCACCACCGTGTGGACATACTCCGGCGAGTTGTGGCCCATCGCCTTGACATCCATCCCTTCCAGAATGTTGAGCGCCAGCAGCATCGTGATGCCCTGCGAGTTCGGGCCGGACTGGTACACGTCCATGCCTTTGTACGTCGTGCGAACCGGCGTGCTCTCTTCGGCCTGATAGCCGGCCAGGTCTCCGTAACGGATCAGACCGCCGTTCTTCTGGTAGAAATCGCCAATCAGCCGTGCCAGCCGGCCTTTGTAAAAGGCCTCGGCGCCGCCCTCCGCGATTGCCTCGTAGGATCGCGCCAGGTCGGGCTGCCGGAACAGATCGCCGGGCTGAAACGGACCCCCGTTCTTGAGCAGCGCCGCCACCGAACTCGGAAACGGCGTCAGCTTCGGAATCGAGGCCCCATGATAGCCGGAAGCCCAGTGCGACAGCGGGTGCCCGTTGCGGGCCCGGTCAATCGCATCGGCCAGCAACTCCGGGTACTTCTTGGTGCCAAACTTGCGCAGCGCCAGATCGAAGCCGCCCACCGCGCCCGGAACCGTGCTCGACAGCATGCCGGCGGCCGGAATGCCGCCCTCTTTCCGGTACCGCTCAATGGTGGCCAGCGCCGGCGCCGGACCCGTGCCGTTGATGAACACCACACGCTTTTCACGCGCCAGATACGCCAGAATAAACGCATCGCCGCCAATGCCGGACTGATGCTGTTCCACCACTCCGGTCATGTAGAACAGCGCCACCGCCGCGTCGAACGCGTTGCCGCCATTCTGAAGCACCCGCAGCGCGGCAAGAGCTTCCTGAGGATGCTCGGCCGCCACCATGCCCTGAGTGCCCATCACCACCGGGCGCCACATCGGGTGCTGGACCGTTTCAGGCTCCTGGGCCCCGGCCAGAAACGCCACGAAGGAAAGAGACAGGGCGCGCATCATGACAGCCATCCTAGCAGGCCTGAACATCATTCCATGCGAGAATGCTCCGCGCGGCCTACCGTGAAATGGCCACTTTATCGCCCTCGCGATAAACAAAATCCCGCACCCGCAGGTACCACTCCGCGCTCAGCCCCCCCACAGTGCTCACCGTCGTCGCGCTGCACCAGTCCTCCACGGCATCCACCCCTGTCGGCCGTGTGATCAGAGCCAACCGGTCCTTGGGAAGCCGCAGCGCAAGAGCCATGTCCTGCTGAACGTTCCTGTGGATAAACCTTCGGATCGTCGGCTCCGTTGACGAGGGTTTCGGTTCGCCCGTCCCGCACAGGGCGCGCCGCATCGGCCCGTACACCGTGTAGTCAGAGCGGGCGGAAGGCAGCGGCAGCTCACCGTATTGCGCGCTATGCGCCGGCACCCGCGCGGCAATCACGCGCGCCTCCATCGGATAAACGATCCACCGCTCGTCGGCGAACATCTGCGGCTCAATCTTGATCCGCCGCACCGGGGCATCGAAAGGCACCGCCAGGTCCAGCCAGAACGCCGCCGCGGAAGCCCCCTCCGGAACCGAAGACGAGTGCGGCAGGTCGACACGTTCCAGGCGATCCGGCACCCCGTTCGGCGTGGCGTGAATGCGGTACAGCGTCGCGGTCACCGCGTTTTCCGGATTCTGGCCAATGTAGAGCGTGAACGGCTTCCCGGGCGGGCTCTCCACCACCAGGTGAAAGCTCGCATAAGCGCCGCGGGCAATGGCCGGCGAAAGGATTTCTCGCGGAGACTCCATCCGGTCCACCGCAATTGCCTGTCCATCCGGCCCAATGCGCTGGAATTCGGAGCGCACCGACAGGAACTGCGCCGGCAACGGGACCACCAGCAGGAGCGTGATCGTGAAAGGCTTCAAGCTAATCAGTATGTTACATTGAAGAGGTCCGGCACGTTCGCCTCCAGAGGCTGCGCGGCCGGCTCCCCCACGGGCCCAAAACCCCTAACGGCAAGACCTCTGACGATGTTCGAGAACCTATCCGACAAGCTGCAGCGCGTCTTCAAGAACCTGCGCGGCGAGGGCAAGCTGACGTCCGAAAACATGGACGTGGCCTTGCGCGAAATCCGCGTGGCGTTGCTTGAAGCCGACGTGCATTTCAAGGTGGTGAAGCAGTTCATCGAAAGCGTGCGCACGCAGGCGATGGGCGAAGAGGTTCTCACGGCGCTTTCTCCCACCCAGCAGGTGGTGAAGATCGTCAAGGAAGAGCTGGTGAAGATCCTCGGCACCAGCCACGTGCGGCTGCGCACGGCGAGCGAGCCGCCTACCGTGGTGATGATCGTGGGTCTGCAGGGGTCGGGTAAGACCACCTCAACGGGAAAACTCGCGAAGCTGCTCAGCAAGGAAGGTTTCCGGCCGCTGCTGGTCTCCGTCGACGTCTACCGTCCGGCGGCGCGGAAGCAGTTGAGCGTGCTGGCGCACTCCATCGGGATCCCCATCTATGAAGGGCCGGCCGAAGATGCCGCCCAACCCGTGGCCCTGGCGCGAGGCGCGCGCCGCGAAGCCCATCAGGCCGGGCGCGACCTCATCCTGGTCGACACCGCCGGCCGCCTCCACATCGACGAAGAGCTGATGCGTGAGCTGGGCGAACTGAAGACCCTGCTCAACCCCAGCGAGATCCTGTTCGTGGCCGACGCCATGACCGGCCAGGACGCCGTGAAGTCCGCCGACGAGTTCCACAAGCAGTTGGGAATCACCGGCGTCATCCTCACCAAGATGGATGGCGACGCCCGCGGCGGCGCGGCCCTCTCCATTCGCCAGGTCACCGGCCAGCCGCTGAAGTACGTCGGCGTGGGCGAAAAGGTGGATGCCCTGGAGGCGTTTCACCCGGAGCGCGTGGCGTCGCGCATTCTGGGCATGGGCGATGTGCTGTCGTTCATCGAAAAGGTGGAGAGCGCCATCGACCGGCAGGACGCCGAGAAGATGCAGCGCAAGCTCATCGAGAACGACTTCACGCTTGAAGACTTTCGCGACCAGCTCAAGCAGGTGCGCAAGCTCGGGTCCCTGGAAAGCCTCCTGGGCATGATGCCCCAGGTGGGGATTCTCAAGGATCTGAAGAACGTCAAGACCGACGAAAAAGAGTTGACCCGCGTGGTGGCCATCATCGATTCGATGACCGCCTCTGAACGCGACAATCACATGATCATCAATGGCGCGCGGCGCCGCCGGATTGCCAAGGGAAGCGGAACCACCGTCCAGGACGTGAACCAGCTTCTCAAGCAGTACACGCAGGCGCGCAAGATGATGAAGAGTTTTACCGGAGGCCTGCCGGGGCATCTCGGCAAGCGCCTTTCCAAGATGAAGCTGCCCTCGCTCGAGAACTTACTGAGGGGATAGGAGCCGTAAGAAAGTTTATGTTGATGATCCGCCTGGCGCGTTTCGGCGCCAAGAAAAAGCCCACCTACCGCGTGGTGGTGATTGAAAAGGAACGCGCCCGCGACGGCCGCGCCATTGAGGTGGTGGGCCACTACAATCCCGTGGCCAGCCCGGCCGTGGTAAGCCTGAAGCACGATCGCGTGAGCCACTGGATGAAGAACGGCGCGAAGCCTTCCGATACGGTGGCGCGCCTGCTTCGGACGAACCCGGCGCCGGCGGCCTAGCCGCCTCCCGCATCCCGGTGCGCGGGCGGCCCCGTTCGCGGGCGGCCCAGCGAAGTGCATGTGTTCGCGAAGGTGGCGGTGATGAAAGAACTGATTGAAGAGATCGCGCGGGCGCTGGTCGACCAGCCCGACAAAGTGTCGGTGAGCGAAGTGTCCGGTGAACAGACCACCGTGTTGGAACTGCGCGTCGACCCATCCGACATCGGCAAGGTGATCGGCAAGCAGGGCCGCACGGCGCGTTCCATCCGGACGCTGCTGGGCGCCGCCAGCATGAAGCTCAACCGGCGGTACACGCTCGAAATCCTGGAGTAGGGCGATGCCGCCAGAGTGGGTGACGGTGGCCCGCCTCACCCGGACGCGTGGCAACAAGGGCGAATTGGCGGGCATCCCGTTCACGGACTACCCAGAGCGGTTCCACCGGCTGCGACAGGTGCGCCTCGCCTTCGACGACGGCCGCGAACGGTTCGAAACCGTCGAACGCTACTGGGACCATCAGGGAACTCCCATCTTCAAACTCGCCGGCGTCGATTCGATTTCCGCCGCCGAACTCTGCGCCGCCTCCGATCTCCAGGTACCCTTCTCTGAGCGCATCACCCTGCCCGAAGGCGAATACTTCCTCTCGGACCTCGTCGGCTGCCTGCTCCTCGACCACGACCGCGAAATCGGCGCCGTCACCGGCTGGACCGAAACCGGCGGGCCCGTCCTGCTCAACGTCCAGGCCGGAGGCAGGGAGGTATTGGTCCCCTTCGTACCGGAAATCTGCCACAACGTCGATCTCGATGCCCGCCGCATCCACGCCCGCCTCCCGGCCGGCCTGCTGGAGATCAATCTGCCGGAGAAGAGCCGGTGACCTTCCACATCGTCACCATCTTCCCCGAGTTCTTCGCCGGGCCCTTCGCTCACGGCGTCGTGGCCAAGGCCGCCGAGGCGGATCTCATCCGCATCGCCGTGCACAACCTGAGGGACTGGACGCATGACCGGCATAAGACCGTGGACGACCGGCCCTTCGGGGGCGGGGAAGGCATGCTCCTCAAGCCCGCGCCCCTCTTCGACGCCGTTGAGTCCATCTGGCCGGCCCGGACCCCGAGGCAGCGTGTCATTCTGCTCTCGGCCCAAGGCCCGCTCTTCCGCCAGACGGACGCCGTGCGGCTCGGCCAGTATGACGAACTTCTGTTCATATGCGGAAGATATGAGGGAGTCGATGAGCGCGTGGCGGAGCATCTGGCCGACGAAGAACTCTCCATCGGCGACTACGTCTTGAGCGGCGGCGAACTCGCGGCGGCGGTGGTCATCGACGCCGTGGCCCGTCTGATGCCCGGTGTCCTCGGAAACGCCGATTCCACACTCCGCGAGTCCTTCACGGCGGAAGCCGAAATGCTCGATTGCCCGCAGTACACCCGGCCGGCGGACTTCCGCGGCTGGAAAGTGCCGGAGGTCCTCCTGGGCGGCAATCACGCCGAAATCGAACGTTGGCGCCAGGCCACGGCCAGAGCGAAAACGCTACGGAACCGGCCCGACCTTCTGCGATAGCAGCCACCGAGCCGCGACTGCCAAGGAGCGCCCAACCCGCTCACGGCAACCCCCGCAAGAACCGGAGCACCAGTCCCGCCGGCGAGTTTCGCCCTGCCGCCAAACACGTGCCCCGCCTCCGGAAAATAGTGTCGATCCTGATCCGCGTTCCCGCCGGCACACTGGCCCCACGCACTCCGCGAAAAATCCATTCGTGTCTCATCGTCCGGTGTCGGAGCCAAGTAGAAAGTTCCTATTCCCGGCCAAGTAGAAAGTTCCGGTTTTGGGAATCCGTTTCGGGACCCCATGGTATGTTCGCATAGCCACGCCGGGGTCGCGCCTGGCGTGGTTGCCCAAAGCCGAGCGACGGGGTTGGCTCCGAAGCAAACGGCGGGAGCCCTCCTGTGACGCAGAACCCGTGAGCGGCGATCACCAAGGTGGCGAGCTGCGTTTCTAGGTGTTCAGGCGGTGGTTTCTCACTCAGTCACCGCCGTTACCGAGCCGCGCCCGCCTGGAAGCGGTGCTCGCGGCCAGACTGGCGAGAGGT
>Ga0194132_10007530_pt1 | contig 16177 bp, 17 predicted proteins | sample TA2KigOf80mmetaG_FD_148612 | JGI IMG/M metagenome (GOLD analysis project Ga0194132, IMG submission 148612) | Freshwater microbial communities from Lake Tanganyika, Tanzania - TA2015054 Kigoma Offshore 80m | ecosystem: Environmental > Aquatic > Freshwater > Lake | place: Tanzania: Lake...
CGACGGCGACGATCGTCGTCACCACCGGCCTGACGGTATTGAACGCGGGCGCCGACCAGGACGTCACCCTGATTCCCGGCCATCTTGTCGTCACGCTCGACCGACGCGCGACGTGGGGAATCCATCAGACGGATGCATGTTCGAGAGTCTGCCCGGGAATCCCTCTGAGTTGACGTCGATCGATGCGCTCGCGAACAGCGGCCACGACCTGCCTGGGGAGCCGGACTCGCAAGCGGCCCTGGACCATCGCGGTGCGCGGATACCTGCGCCCTCAATTGCCGTCGTGCCTGCGGGCCCACTTTCTATAATCGCGGTATCAAGTTGCATCAAAAGCGGTAGGTGGTCATGGTCTATTCAGTTGGCGAAGTTGCGGAGCGACTCGGCGTGCACTGGCGTACACTGCACAATTGGGAACGGGCGGGCCTCGTTCAGCCCGCGCGGGCGGGGGGACGCCGCGTCTACAGCGACAAGAATTTGGAGACGCTTTCAAGGGCCCTGAAGCTGACCCGTGAGGAGCGGTTCCCGCCCCGGGCGGCGGCGCTCATCGTCACACTCGAGCGGCGGGTCGCCGATCTCGAATCACGGCTTGGCGAGCGCGGGCACCTGGCCGCGGCCGGCTGATCTAATCGCCTCGCCGCCGGCCAGCCTGTCTGGCGCGAGCGCGTGAGGCCGATCCGGTGCGCTGTACCTCGCTCTCCCTGGTCAATTTCCGTAATTACCGGCGTCTGGATGTTGCCTTCGATCGGCTGAACGTCCTCGTGGGCGACAACGGCCAGGGCAAAAGCAACATCATTGAGGCGCTCCATCTCCTCGCGACCACCCGGTCAGGCCGGTCGAACCTCGAGCGGGACGTGATCAATTGGGATTCGGCGGGGGAGGCTGCGTTCGCGCGCCTGAGCGCGCGCGTGGACCGGGCGGCCGGTCCCGTTCGCCTGGAGATGGTCATCGCAGAATCTCCGCGCGCCGAGAATGCCGCCCCCGTCACGTCGAAGAGATACCGGGTGGATGGCGTCAGCCGGCGCGCGGTCGATGTGATCGGCCAGGTCAAGGTGGTGGTTTTCACACCACGCGACGTCGAGCTAGTCGCCGGACCGCCGGCCGAGCGGAGACGGTACTTTGACGTCCTTCTGGCGCAAATCGACCCCCGCTACGCGCGCGCGTTCGCGCGCTACGCCCGCGTCGTCACCCAGCGTAATGGCCTTCTTCGCCTGATTCGCGAGCGGGGCGCGCGCGCCGATCAGCTGGCGGTGTGGTCCCAAGAACTCGTGAATACCGGGAGCTATCTCCTCTACCGGCGGATAGTGGCCGCCCGCGCGATCACCGGCCTGGCGCGGGAGGCACACCGGCGCGTCGTCGACGATCGCGAGACGCTGTCGCTCGGGTATCAGACGACGATCGGGATCCAGGAGCACGCGTCGAGCGACCTCTCCGATGTCGCCGGGGCATTTGCCCGGGCGATCGAGAAGGCCCATGATCGAGAGATTCAGGCCGGGCAGTCGCTTGTCGGGCCTCACCGTGACGAGCTGCGTCTGGAGCTCAATGGTCGTTCCGCCGCCGCACATGCATCGCGCGGGCAGCAGCGTGCCATCGCCCTCTCGCTCCGCATCGCGGAGGCCGCGTACATACGCGAACAGTCCCTCGACTGGCCGATCCTGCTCCTCGACGACGTGATGTCGGAACTGGACGCGCGACGTCGCGAGCGGGTTCTCGTCTCCATCGGCGACGATCAACAGGTAATCCTGACTTCGACGGACCGGGAGGTGCTGGAGCCCTCGTTCCTGGCGCGCGCGCTGGTCTACGATGTCCGCGATGCGACTCTCCTACCCTCGGTGTCGTGATGAGCGGTCCTCCACGCCGTGATGCCACGCCGGCGTTCGAGGCGGCGCTGGCGGAATTGCTCGTTGCCTCACCCAGTGAGGAGCGCGCGCGCCTCCTTGCGAACGGTCTCAATCGGACCGCGGCGGCTTTGCATCGATTGGCCCGCGATGAAGCGAACGCCCGCAAGGGCGATCGCTCCTGGACCGCGTGGGCGAAGCTGGTGAACGCGTCGCGGAACGCCGTGCTCGCCGCCAGCATGTGCCGGGAGGTCGCCACAACCTTGCCGAGCGGCAATCCGCGGCCTGGGGTTTCCGACCCCTCGGATCGTGCGGGGGAGACCTCGTGACGGACGAGTTCTGCGTGCGCACGGCGCCCTTTTGCGCCTTCGTCCGACGCGTGAATGAGATCGTGGATGCCGAGGCATTGCCGGAAAGGGCAATCGCACTTTTGAAGCCGAGTTTTTCGGCGCTGCTAGTGAACGATCTGTGGCTGCCCGAGGAGTTCGCGCGACCCGCCGCCGTCAGCGGTATGGGGTCAGGGATCGGGTCATTCCTTCTGTACCGGCGCAGCGATCACTCGCTGTCGATCTCGAGCCTCGTGATCTCGCCGGGAACGAAGACACCCATTCACGATCACCTGGCCTGGGGACTTGTCGGACTCTATCGTGGCGAGCAGCACGAAGAAGTCTTCCAGCCTCGTGGTCTGGATCCGCATTCGGGCGCGCTCGACCTGATCGAACGGCGTCATCTGCGCCGCGGCGACTTCTACGACCTGATACCGCCCCATGGCGATATCCACCGGGTGGTGGCAGCCGACGAGGGTCCATCGGTCTCCATCCACCTGCTGCGGAACGACGTCGGCTGCGTCCACCGTCACCGATTCGACCTCGAGTCCGCCGCCGTGGCGCCGTTCCGCTCCGGTTATGTCAATGTCTCGTGTTCCGACGAGGAGTCGAAATGAGTGCGCCCTACCCGAGCGAGCGAGAACGGGTCGAAGCACTGCGCCTGCTGGGGTTGCCGCGCCGCGCGCGTTTCGACGAGGTGCGTCGCGCGTACCACTCGTTGGCCCGGCAGCTTCATCCAGATCTCCGCCACGACGCGGATGACCGCGAGTTCGCGGCGATCACCGCCGCGTACGCCGCCCTGCGCAGGTACTACAGGATCGGGAGAACCGCCTCGGATGGTCCGGTACCGCCAGTGACCCGCGACGAGCGATGGTGGCGCACGTTCGGACACAAGGTGTGACCTGGCAGGAACCGCCCCCACTCGACGCCACGGCGCGTCACGCCGCGTTCGGGTGCCTGCGAATCGCGGGATTGCTGCGACGCGTCGGCGTCGAATCGGCGTGGCGATTTCGGCCCGGACCAGACCGCGCGCTCGATCACGCGCGCGCCCTCCTCGACGGCGGTGGGATCGTGTGTGAGGTCGGGTTTCCGGTCGATGACCTCGCCGCCGCCGCCGATGATGATGCCGCTGCGACTGAACTCGCCGAGCAAGCGGTCGCCGTATGGCGACAGAAGTCCGTCTCCTGAGAGCGGTCCGGCGCACGACCGCGGTGCCAAGGGCCAGAATTGAACTGGCGACACCGGCATTTTCAGTGCCGTGCTCTACCAACTGAGCTACCTTGGCGGGGCATTCGAATATACACAGGGCATCGATGACCGGTCAATCGAACGTTTGATTTCGATCCAGGGCTTTCTCATGTTGGCGAGCTAGTAGCCATCCGTATGAGTGCTAAAGTGAGGTCGGCATCGCACTGACGCTTGGCCGCAGCGAGGTTGGTGTAGCCGGCGTGGCGAAGCAGCCCGATCACCAGATTCTTGAGCGTCGCCATCAGCCGTCCCGCGTGGCCCCGTGTCCGCCGCGTGCGATCCGTTTGAAAGGTGACGACTCGCCGGTGGTGCAGACCGTTCTCGATCCCCCAGTAGCCGCGGATCACCGCGCTGTCCCGCGACGACCTGCAACAGGTCGCGATCCACCCCGGCGATGGCGTGCTCGTTCGCACCGGCTGGGGGCGCCACTGCCCCGATGCGAGCCGGTATGTCTCGCCAAAGACTGGTGTGCCTGGCCCGGATGGCGCGGCCTGTCGCTGGCTTGCCGATCAGCAGGTGTTCCTCGTCGGCGCGGATACGCCGAAGTTCGAGTACCTCGCGCCGCACGACCCGCACCTTGCCGGCCATCTCACCCTGATCGTCGAGCGTGGGATTTACATCCTCGAAAACATGAATCTGGAGAGCCTAGCCGAAGCCCGCGTCTACGAGTTCCTGTTCGTCTACCTACCTTGAAGAGCGTCGGCGGCACCGGCTCGCCGGTCCGCCCGATCGCGACCGCCTCACAGGTCGCACGACAAATCACAGGAGGAACCCGGTGACCCCAACGGTAGCCGTCGCATTGCTCGGTCTTGGCATCATCAACGACACCCACCGTCGCATCCTCGGCCAGCTTCCCAACGTCCGGATCACCGCCGTCTGGGACCCGTTGCCGGAGCGCAGTCGCACGGTTGCCGCCGAAATCGGCAGCCACTGCCATGCCTATGACGACCACCGCGAACTGCTCACCCAAGTGCCCGTTGACTGCGCCTACATCGCCGTCCCCCCGCATCGCCACAGCGATCACGAGATCCTCGCCGCCCGCCGGGGATTGCCGTTCCTCGTCGAAAAGCCGATCGTTCGTCACCTCGGCCAGGCGCGCCTCATCGAGGCCGAGATCTGCAAATCGGGCGTGCTCCACGCGGTCGGCTACCACAACCGCTACACGCCCCACGCCAGACTTGCCCGTGAGACGCTCGACGGCGCGGTCGTCGGCTTGACGATGGGCTGGACCTGCTGGGTGAACCAGGTCCGAGGCAGCCAGCGGCCGTGGCATAGCTGGCTATTCGACGACCACCAGGGCGGCGGGCAGCTCCACGAGCACACGACGCACGTCTTCGACCTGGCGCGCTTTTTCGTCGGCGACGTGCGACGGGTTTTTGCTTCGCGCGCGCAGCGGCTCCCTCACGATATCCCCGGTTACAATACCGCCGATGTCAACGCCGTTCAGCTCGAGTTCGAAAACGGCGCGATCGGGCAGATCGTCGCGACCCACATGACGCCCACTGCGTACTGGTGGGGGATCAACGTGCTCGCCGATCGGGCGATTGTCGAGTACAACCAGCGCAAGCTCCGGGTGCAGGTACGCGAGCGCAGCGAGGAGTACGAGCCCGACGCACCGCTGGGCGGGCACTACTGGGAGGACGCCGCATTTATCGAAGCGGTGCGGACGGGCAACCAATCGCTGATCCAGTCGACCTACTCGGACGCGATCAAGACGACGGCGATCTCGATAGCGGCGCTCGAATCGGCGCAGCGGGGCGAGCCGGTCGCGATCGAGACGGTCTTGCAGCGGAGCCACGAGGAGACCGCAGCCTATCAGGTTGTGTAGGCGCACCGGCCTGGCGCGGCGGGCATTTGCGTTGGGCTGGCCGCCCGCCGACTCGATACGCGCGCACACCGCGCTAAGAACAGTTGCCCTACTCGTCCACTTGGAAGCGGGCGAGCGCCTCCTCGTTCAATTCGATGCCGAGTCCGGGCTTCTGGGGGACGCTGAGGTAGCCTTCGACGACCTTCGGCTGCTCCTGGAAAAGCTCGGTCCGGAGCGGCGTGTCATACGCCGGATAGCAGAGATATAACGGATCGGGGAGCGATGCCAGCACGTGCAGCGTCGCGACGACGCGGATGTCATAGCCGCAGCCGCACGAGACGTGGGGCATGAACCCCAGGTGCCAGACCGACGCGAGCGCCGCGATCCGGCGGAGCTCGGTGATGCCGCCGCAGCCGACACAGTCGGGCTGGACGATATCCACCGCCTGCTGCGCGATCAGGTTGCCGAACTCGAATCGCGTGGAGAACCCCTGCCCGCCGGAAAGCGGCACCTCGATCAGCCCGTTGAGCCGCTGCATCGCCCGGATGTACTGCTCGTTCCCGGTGGCCTGAAGCGGTTCCTCGAACCAGGCCGCGCCGAGCTCGTGCAGCCGCTTCGCCATCTTCAGCGCCATGAAGTGATCGTAGGTCCGGTCGGTATCCACGCCGATGATGAAGTCGTCGCCGAGCGCGTGGCGCGCGCCTTCGACGACCTGAAAGTCTTTTTTCATGTCGCCCGGCTCGGCAAGCCCGACCTGGCCCAGCCCGATCCGCAGCTTGATCGCCCGATGGCCCTCGGCGCGGAACTGCGCGCACTCCTCGGCGATCACCTCAGGCTGTTTCATCGAGGGCGCGATGTAAACCATGATCCGGTCCTGATAGGCTCCCAGCAAGCGATAGATCGGCTGGCCGCACGCTTTGCCAAGAAGATCCCACAGTGCAACGTCGAGACCGCCCAGCATCTGGCGCGGCTCGCCGCGCAGGGCGGCGTGCATCGTCGCCCAGAGCCGTTCGACGTTCAGCGGATTCTCACCGCGCAGCAGCGGCAGTATCCGGTGTTCAACCGTCGCCCGAGCCAGAGGATACGACGCCTCGAACTCGCCGAGGCCAGTGATGCCTTCATCAGTCAGTATCTGGACGATGATCCCGCCGACCGTGTCGCGGGCACCACGGCCCCAACGAAGCGTCGTCGGCGCAGGATACGAGACCGGGGTCAGCTTGATGTCGACGATCCGCATTGGATTGTTCCTCCCTTATGCTTCGATCTCGACGAACAGTGTCGGGTCAACCGGGTACGCCCCGACGCGCGCGCCGTAGAGCGCCAAGCCGCCGCGATTCGGCGCTTCGGGCGGGATGACGAACTCGGCCGTTACTGCGCGGTCGCGCGCGACCGCCTCGCGAACCGCTGCCACCACGTCCGGTGGCACGCGCAGTTCCTGGAGATAGCCATACGAGCCCGGGTCCAGGTTGGCGTGGTGGCTGAGCACGCCGCGGGCGTCGGCGGGGTCATCGGGCAGAGTGATGGTGGCAACGGCGCGCCCGTCGAGCCGAATCGTCAGGTCGGTCGGAAACGTTTTACCCGGCTCGGTCTGCGGGTAATCGGTGTTGCGCGCGCGCTCGGGCCAGTCCACTTTCGCCAGGCCGGCGCGCGCGCTCGCCTCGAAAAGCAGCCGCAGGCCGCGGATCGCGCCCGGGTTGAGATCGGCGGGCAGCGCGACCCGATACGACACCGCGCCGGCGCCAATCCCCGCGAACTTCAAAGCGTGCGGCCCGATCGGCGCGCGCGGCCACGTCGAGTGAATGCAATCGGCCGGGCGGAAGCGGACGGCGATCGCACCGCCAATGCGCTCGACCGCGGGCGAGTCGGCGTAGACCTCCACGTTGACGTAGTTCCGATTGACGATCACGCCCCCGCCGTCCAGCAGCCAGAGCGCCAGCGTCGCCAGCCCCGGCTCATCGGGCAGCGCGACCATCAGCCTACCCGCTTCGGTGACGCCGTAGTGGCGCGCGCGCACCGGCACGTCGCCCGTGCTGGCGGTACGGCGCGCGCCAAAACGATCGACGAAGTCGAGCTGCCAGCGAACCGTGGCCTCGCCAAGCGAACGACGACCGAAATTGCTGACGAACAACGGCACCTCGAGCGTCGCGCCAGGCGCGCGCGTCTGACAAGGCGGGCAGTCGGCACCGACCACGTCGGGCCCGAAGATATCGCGCAGCGACATCCCCGGCACGAAGGTGTCGTAACCCCAAGCCTTGGGCGTCCGGTCGTAGTTCACCAGTCCATTGTGTTCCCACTCGACGTCGGTCATCTCGGTGAAGACGTAGCCACAGATCTGGTCGTGCCGCCGGAGCTCCATCGTCTGATATTTCAGCGCCCAGGAGGTATCCAGGTCGCCGTGGGCCGCGCTGATCCCACCGAATTCGCTGTTGAGGAGTGGCTGCGTGCCCTGGCGGTATTCGCCGCCCACGAAGTTGAACGTCGATCCGGGAAACGTCTCGTTCACCACGCGCTCGACGTGGGCGCGCACCGTGGGATAGTCATCAATGTAGTAGTGCCATGAGTTCAGGTCGGTCGCGGTGTGGTCGTAGCGAATGGGCGAGTTGTCTTCGACCGGTCGCGTCGGGTCGAGCGTCTTCGCCAGACGGACCATCCGCGCCAGCCAGTCCTGGCTGTCTTTCGTCTGATGCTGGTCGAGGCCCCACGTCTCGTTGAATAGCACCCAGGTGATAATGGAGGGATGGTTGAAGTCGCGGTCGAGCGCGGCGCGAAACGTCGCCTCCCAGTTCTGCCGCATCGCCGCGGTGTCGATCGCCGGCGATGGCAGATCGGACAGTACTAGGACGCCGAGCCGGTCGGCCCAGTAATAGTAGCGGGGGTCGTTCACCTTGATGTGGCAGCGCAGCGTGTTGAGGCCAGCGTCGCGCGCGAGCTGGATGTCGGCGCGGATCGCGTCGTCGCTCGGGTAAGTGTGCAAGCCGTCGGGGTGGAAGGCCTGGTCGAGCGCGCCGCGCAGATAGACCGGTTCGCCGTTGAGCAGAACGTACTCGTACGAGCGGCCATTCCATCGGCCGGTCGAAATGCTCCGCATGCCAAAATACGTTGTGACGCGGTCGAGCGGCGCGCCGTCCTGCCCGAAAAGGCCAATCGCCATGTGGTACAGGTGGGGGCCTTCCGGGTGCCAGAGCCGTGGCGCGTCGAGGGGAATCTCCAACGCGAGTTCCTGCTCGCCGTTGCCCAGCCCGACCAGTTGCTCGACCGGCGCGAAGGCAGCATCGGGCGATTTGAGCACGACGCGATACTGCCCTGCCGCGGGCACTTGGAGCGTCAATCGCACGCGCGCGCCGCCGCCGGCCAGGTCGGGCGTGATGTAGGCGCGCACGATCCGCCCGGCGCCGGTCGCTTCGAGCCAGACCGTTTGCCAGATGCCGCTCGAATGGTTGTACCAGCGCGGCACCTGCTTGCCGAGCGGGGTCGTCGCGTCGCAGACGTCGAAGGCGCGGACGACGAGCTGTGCGGGCACGTCTGGTTGGAGGTAGGGGGTCATGTCGAAGGCGAACGGCGTGTAGCCGCCCTCGTGCTCGCCAATTGGGCGGCCGTTGAGCCAGACGCGGGCGTGCCAGTCCACCGCGCCGAAGTGCAGCCAGACGCGCTGCCCCTGCCAGGCGCGCGGCATCGTGATTTCGCGGCGGTACCAGCCGGCGCCGAGGTAGTCCTTTCGGGCAACGCCCGACAGCTTGCTTTCCCAGGGGAACGGGACGACGATCTGCTGCTCGAAAGGATGGTCATTCTCCGGTCGATACCACCGACGGTGCTCGCCCTCCAATCGCGGATCGAAGGCAAACTGCCAGGCGCCGTTCAGATTCAGCCAGAGTTCGCGGTGCCAGTTGGGGCGCGGGTGTTCGGGGCGCGGTAGCTGCATCGTCTCATCCTGCAATGAGGTGCTCTGCGGTCGTGGCTCACCACCGCGGTTTTGGTGGGTTGTCATGCTTCGCCTCCGCTGCGCTTCGGCCTCAGCATGACATCGCGCACCTTTCCCCTGTGGCGAACCGCTAGCCTTTCAGCCCGACGGTGGCGATGCCCTGCATAAAGTAGCGCTGGAGGATGAAGAACACGATCAGCGGCGGCAGCGCCTGAATCGTCGCCGCGGCCATCGCCAGCCCGTGCGCCCACGACTGGTCGGCGCCAAAGCCCGGGCGGAACATCAGCATGCCGACCGGGAGGGTCTTCACCGCGTCAGTATTGGTGATGATCAGCGGCCAGAACAGGCTGTTCCAGTTGCCAATGAAGTGCAGGATCGCCAGCGCGATCACCGCAGGCTGCGCCAGCGGGAGCGCGATGCGCCAGTAGATGCCCCAGCGCCCGCAGCCATCAATCCGGGCGGCGTCTTCGAGATCCGACGGCAGCGAGAGGAAGAACTGCCGGAACAGAAAGACGCCGAACGCCGACGCCAGCCCCGGCGCGATCAGCGCGAAGTAGGTGTTGCCGAACTGGAACAGCGACATCATGATGAAAAGCGGGATGACGAGCGCCTCAAACGGCATCATCAGCGTCGTCAGCACCAGGACGAAGAGCACGTTGCGACCGAAGAAATTGATCCGCGCGAACGCATAGCCGGCCAGCGAGTTGAGCAGCAGGATCAGCAGCGTCGAGACGATCGCGACGACAAAGCTGTTCCAGTACCAGCGCAGCACGGGGAAGGCGAAAACGCGCTCGTAGTTGCGCCAGGTGTGCTCACGGGGCAGCCACTCGGGGATCAGGCTGAGAATCTCGCGCTCGGGCTTGAGCGAGGTCGAGACCATCCAGAAAAACGGCCACATCCAGAAAACGGCCAGCAGCATCCCGACTCCCCAGAACAGGATGCTGCCGACAGTCACGCGCCGCCCCGCGATGCGGAACACCCTGCTTGACGTCAATCGGCGACTCGCGCTCCGGATGACGGTGCCCATCGTCAACGCTCCCTAGTACACCGAGCGCGCCCGCAAGAGGCGCAGCTGGATGAGGGTAAAGATCAGGATCCCCACGAGCAACAGGAACGAGATCGCCGCCGAATAGCCAAATCGGAACGATTGGAAGCCGGTCATGTAGATATACAGGACGACGCTCGTCGTTGCTCCCGCTGGCCCGCCCTGCGTCATCAGGAACATCTGCCCAAACACCCGCAGCGAGCCGATGACGTTCGTGATGATGACGAAGGACAGCGATGGCCGGAGGAGCGGCAAGGTGATGTGCCAGAAACTCTGCCCGCTACTGGCGCCGTCAATCTTCGCCGCTTCGAAGAGCTCGGCGGGGATGTCTTGCAGGCCAGCGAGCAAGATCACCATCTGGTAGCCGACGAGCCACCAGATCGTCGTGATGACGATCGACGGCATCGCCAGGTGCTCACTCGCAAGCCACTGGATCTTGTTCGTCTTGAAATAGGGGATCAGCTCGCCCAGATAATAGTTGGCAACTCCGGCGTTGTTGTCGAGGACCCACATCCAGAGCAGGCCGGTGACCGTGACGGCCATCACATACGGCGAGTAGAAGAACACGCGCGCCAACGCGAAGCCAACGAATCGCTGGTGAACAAAAACCGCGACCGCCAGACCCAACACGGTAAGCGCGGGGACGAGCGCGACAGTGAAGTACAGCGTGTTGCGTACGGCCTGCCAGAACTGGTCCGAGCGCAAAGCGTACAGATAGTTGTCGAGGCCAACAAAGCGCCCCTGGCTCAGTCCGCCCCAGCTGGTCAGGCTGATGTAGAAGCCGGCGACGGTCGGGATGACCATGAACAGCACGAACGCAATCAGATACGGCAGGATAAACAGGTAGCCAACTGGCTCGTACCGTTCGCCGCTTCGCGACCGGGCCCACCACGGGCCCGCCAAGATCTGCATCCCGGCCACCGGGCGAATCATGCATCTCTCCTTCGCGGATGCCATGCGCGCGCCCCGGCCCGCGCATGGCATCCGCGCCCCGGCCGGTCTGGTGACGGCGGACCCTGCCCCTACTTGGGCCGGTTGAGAACCTCGTTGATCTCGCGCTGCATCCGTTCGAGACCTTCCTTGATAGAGACCTGCTTCGTGATGATCATCTCGAAGTTCTTGCGCTCGGCGCCAGTCGGGCTGACCAACTCGCTGTAGAAGCGCACGTTCGACCACATGAAGGTGTGGGGGATCGAGTCGACGAAGACCTTGCGGTAGGGTAGCTTCTTGAACGCGTCGCTCTCGATGATCGACTTCTTGACCGGAATCTGGCCCGACGCGGCCCAGCCGAGCGAGTTGTCGGACATCCACTTGATGAACTTCGCCGTCGCTTCAACCCGGCTCTGATCCCGCTGGCGCGGCAGCGCCCAGGAGTGCGCGCTCGCGGTCACGACGCGCTTCTTGAAGAGCGTCGGCATCAGGTAGACGTCGAAGCCCTTCCCGAGCGAGTTCGTCAGGCCCGGAATATTCCAGGGACCACTGATCTGCTGCGCCGTGACGCCCTTGACGAAGTTGTCGGCGACGTTCGTGCTCTTCGCCGACACGTTATCGTAGAGGCTGATGACCCACTCGATTGCCTCGGCAGCCTCTGGCGAGTTGATGATGCACTTCGTCCAGTCTTCGTTGTAGACCGCGCCGCCGTTGGAGTGGATCGCCGACCAGGTCAGCGACCACGGGTAAGGATAGCCCGGCTCGAAGCCGCCGACGGTGATGTTGCCACCTTCTTTGGTTGTCAGCTTGGTGGCCCACTGCATGAACTCGGTGCGGTTCGTCGGTGGATTCTTCGGATCGAGTCCGGCCTTCTCGGCGATGTCCGTCCGCAGCCAGATGTTCCACTGGTGCTGGTCCATCGGCAGCGCGTAGAGCTTGCCGGCAATCGTGCACCACTTCACCGGTTCCGGCAGGTAGTCGTCGAGCTTGACGCCGAGCGGCGCGAGGTAGTCCATCATGGGGAAGAGCGCGTCCTGCTCGACAAACTGCTTCAACCGGACCGGGTGAAAGAGGACGACGTCGAGCGGGCTGCCCGCGGCCATGGTTGCGACCATCTTCGCGAGCATGTCCACCCAGGGCATGATCTCGATGTTGACCTGGTCCCCCCCGGTCTTGTTGTGGTCGCCAACCATGTCGCGCATGATCTGCCCATCTGGCCCGGTTAGGCCGGTGTAGAAGATCAGCTCGCGCGCGCCGGGCTTGGTGGGTGCTGAGGCGGGTTTCGGTGCTGCGGGTGCTGGCGCAGGTGCGGGTGTCGGCGTTGGCGCGGCAGCGGGCGCACACGACAGCGCCAATACCGCGCCTCCAACCCCGGCCAGCGAGAGCAAAAACTGACGTCGCGACTTCAGACGAGTGCCCACGTAAGTCCTCCTTCTGACTCTTCGGTGACGACCGACTTCACTGCCACAACCTGGCAACTGACACGCAGTGCCCCTCCACCTAGGGTAAGTACGCGACCAACACCCGACCGATCCTGACGAGCCTGTGCACGGTCCGCCGTTTCGTGATCGGCTGTGGCCGCGCAATGTACGCAGCATGAATATTACATGTCAAGATCTTGACTCCCTGACACAGGGCTTTCTCATGTTGGCGAGCTAGTAGCCATCCGTATGAGCGCCAAGGTGAGGTCGGCATCGCACTGACGCTTGGCCGCAGCGAGGTTGGTGTAGCCGGCGTGGCGAAGCAGCCCGATCACCAGATTCTTGAGCGTCGCCATCACCCGGCCCGCGTGGCCCCGTGTCTGCCGCGTGCGATCCGCCTGAAAGGTGAGGTCTCGCCGGTGGTGCAGACCGTTCTCGATCCCCCAGTAGCCGCGGATCAGTTCGAGCAATCGGGCAGGAGAGGCGTTGGCGGAAGTGAGGCTGGTCAGGCCGTAGACCGTCTCACACTCCTCCTGGCTGCTCTGGTTGTCGACCCGTCGACGTTCCAACCGGAACACTTGCTCCAGCCCAGGCCAGTCGCTGTAGCCCTCCGTTCGCTGCTGACGGTGATCGTCCGTCGTTCCCGTCACCCGTGGCCCTTGTCTCCCGCCTGAAACGTCTGGCAGTCGTGGCGCAGGCGTCCACCCTCGACCGTGCCGTCGTCGGCGGTGAACAACAGTGAGATCTCCTCCCGCAAGGTCGGTTGATTGTCTTTGGCCAGCCAGAGATCATCGGCCCCCGCGTCGAGAATCTGGATCGAGAGCGCACGTTGGGTGTGCTGAACGTCGCCCATCACCACTTTCCCCCGGAGATCGAGGCAGCGCAACGACTCAAGCGCGACGCTGAGTTCGTTCTCCTTGCGGCCGACCGCCACTTGCATCAGCACGATCCCTTCCGCTGGCAGATAGGCGGCCACAAAACGCTCCTGCCGACGCCGAACAGGCTCTGCAGAGGCGTGCTGACGGCGCGATCCAGTTCATCTGGCTGGACCACCCACGCGAAGATGCGCCGATAGGTGTCGTGGTGGGGCATGCACTCCCACGAGAGGTGGAACGCTTCCCGCAGCAGCTGACCACGGCCCTTGATCCAATCGGCGATCCCACTGGGCCGATCCTCGCCCAAGAGTTTCGCCAGGACAACCAGAAGCAGCAGCGCCCCCAGCCCGTAGCGCTGCCCCTTCCGATGGCACACGTCGGTCAACGCCTCCAAGCGTTTGCCCAGCCAGCCGAGGTCGAAGACGGTGGCGGTTTTGGGCAACATCAGGGTAGACTGCATCAGTGGCCTGCTTGGTTCTTTGGATTGGTGTAACTCCACAACAACCAAACGAGGCCACTTCTGCATGCTCACTGTCGTTACCTCATTGACACCCGCTCTCCTGATAACATGATAAAGCCCTGTGATTTCGATCTCGCGCGCTGGAAGGAGTACCCGGACCTTCTGACGGAGAGCCTTTGGATCCTCGGCGCCCGCTCGAAGGACTCGGCGCACGTCGGCGATTACTGGGGCAACTTCGTGCCGCAAATCCCGCGTCAGATTCTGCGCCGCTTCACCTCCCCCGGCGACTGGATTGTCGACCTCTTCAGCGGGATGGGCACCACGCTCATTGAATGCCGCATCCTCGGCCGAAACGGCATCGGCGTGGATCTGAACGAGGACGTCGTGCGCGCCTCGCGCGAGCGACTCGGTGCGGCCGGAAATCCTGGCGCGGCGTGTATCGAGATCCTGCAAGGGGATGCGACGCATCCCGACACAGTCGGTCTGGTGCGGGAGGTACTCGCCCGGGGCAATCGAACCGATGCCGACTGCGTCTTCCTGCACCCGCCTTATCACAACATCATCCGGTTCTCGCGCGACCGACGCGATCTCTCCAACGCGCGCGGCGAGGGGCGCTTTCTCGAGGCCTTTCAGCGATCCGTTACACATGCAACGAGCCTCGTCCGGCCAGGCGGGCACGTTGTTCTGGTCATTGGCGACATCTTCCGCCGCGGCCAGGTGCGACCACTCGGATTCCTTTGCATGGAGATGTGCCGGCGGTCGGGTCTCGAACTGAGGGCCATCAATGTCAAGGACATCCAGAACACCCGGGGTAAGGGGCACCGGACCAACCTCTGGCGCTACCGAGCTTTCAAGGAGGGGCTGTACGTCTTTCGCCACGAGTACGTGATGCTGTTTCGGCGCCCTCTGACGGGTGAGGAGGTCAAACCCCCGCCATCTCTCGTCCCCGATCCAGGATCGCCCTGACCTTCCGCTGGTCCGTCGTCTCGGTATAGAGCCGCATGATGGGCTCCGTGCCGCTGAAACGGATCAGCAGCCAACTCCCGCGGTCGGTCACCCATTTGTAGCCATCGGTCGTCTGAACGCGAACGACGCGCTCTCCGGCGAGATCGGCCACGGAGGCACTGGTCAGTCGATTGGTGATCGCCTCCCGCTGATCCTGGGGAAACGACGTGTCATCCCGATCGTAGTAGTGTGGCCCAACCTTCGAGAACAGCCAGTCGATGAGCTCCGTGGGTTTGCGTCCCGCGCGCGCCACCATGTCTGCGACGAAGAGTCCGGCGACGATGCCGTCCCTCTCCGGTATGTGGCTGCCGAACGCATAACCGCCGCTCTCCTCGCCACCGACGATTGCCTGCGTCTCAAGCATCTTCGGTGCGACGAACTTGAACCCGACACCAGTCTCGTGCACCGGTACTCCGTAGAGTTCGCCCAGCCGATCGAGCATCGACGTCGTCGATAGTGTCTTCACGATCGGCCCACGGAGGCCACGAACCTCGAGCAAGTACAGCGCGATCAGCGCGTAGGCCCGCAACTGATCGATGAACGCGCCCGTCTCATCGCAAATCCCCAACCGATCCGCGTCGCCATCGGTGGCGATGCCAAGGTCGGCCGAGCAACCGCGGACCGCATCGAACATCGCGCCAAGATTCCGCGCGATCGGCTCCGGATTGATCCCCGGGAACAACGGGTTGCGCACTGCATTGACGGGGATCACCGAGGTCGATCCGCCTCCGACCAGTCGCTCGATCCAGCCGGCGCCCACGCCAAACATCGCGTCGTGGACGATGCGGAGGCCGGCCGAACGCAAAGCCTCGGTATCGACCAGCGTGCGCACCTTTGCCTCGAACCGTGAGGAAGGGTCGTAGATCTCGATCGCCCCCGTGGCGCGCCCGTCGACCAGTGGGATCCGCCGCGGCGTTTCCGCCGACTCCTGAATGGCGGAGATGCGTGCCTCAAGCCTTGTCAGGACGTCCGGCGCCGCCGCTCCTCCGTAGGAGCCACGGACTTTGAACCCGTTCCAGATGGCCGGGTTGTGGCTCGCGGTGATGATGACTCCGCCCGAGGCTTGACGGTCGATGATCGAGAACGAGAGGACGGGCGTTGGCGAGCCCGGCTGGCAGAGGATTGCCCGAACGCCATAGGCGGCGAGTACCTCGGCTGCCGCCGCCGCAAAGTGCTCGCTGCTAAACCGATTGTCGTAGGCGATGACGCAGGACGGCTGCGCGCGAGTCGCCACCATCTCCTCGGCGAACGCCTGGGTACAGATGCGGAGGTTGGCGAACGTGTAGTCATCGGCGATAACGGCTCG
>Ga0194132_10007537_pt1 | contig 16165 bp, 19 predicted proteins | sample TA2KigOf80mmetaG_FD_148612 | JGI IMG/M metagenome (GOLD analysis project Ga0194132, IMG submission 148612) | Freshwater microbial communities from Lake Tanganyika, Tanzania - TA2015054 Kigoma Offshore 80m | ecosystem: Environmental > Aquatic > Freshwater > Lake | place: Tanzania: Lake...
GCGGGCGCCGGCCGGACAGCCCGATCAGGACGGCCGCTGCCAGCGACACCAGCACGGCGGCCACGAGGCGACTCCCGGGCAGGGTCAGGACCTCCACGAGGCTACCGCGCCTCCAGGGCCGGCAGCGCAGACGCAATCACCTGCGTGACCACGGCCTGGTTCAGCAGGCCGAGCACGACAACGGCCGCGGCAAGGAGGGCGACCGGTACGAGCATCGCGAGCGGAAGTTCGGCCGCCCCCGCGCGCGCCCGCCCGGTCTCCTGGGGAGCCCGGCCGAAGTACGCCCGCTGCACGACCCGGAACAGATACACCGCGCTGAGGAGCGAGCTGGCGACGAGCGCCAGCGTGAACGGCCACATCCCCTGCTCGACCGATGCGACCAGGAGGTACCACTTGCTGAAGAATCCCGCCGTGGGCGGCAGGCCGACGAGCGAGCAGGCGGCGATGGTGAAGGCGGCCACGCTCAGCGGTGCGCGGCTCGCGGCGCCGTCGTACTCCGGCACGCGGGCCGCACCCGTGCGAAACTGCACGCCGCCCGCGGCGAGAAACAGACACCCTTTCATCACCGCGTGGTTCAGGATGTGCAGCAGTGCGCCGGTGACCGCCAAAGGCGTCCCGAGCGCGAACCCCATGACGATGCAGCCCATCTGCCCGACGCTGGAGTACGCGAGCATGCGTTTCACGTCGGCCTGCGCCAGCGCCATGACCGAGCCGGCGACGGTGGCCGCGGCCGCGGCCCAGCCCAGCAGGGCGAGGGCATCCGGCGTGGTGGCCGCCGGGTGGAGGACGAAGAAGAGGACGCGGAAGAGCACGTAGGCGCTCACCTTCGTCATCACCGCGGCGATCAGGCCGGTCACCGGTGTCGGCGCGAACGCGTAGGCGTCCGGCAGCCAGCCGTGCAGCGGGAAGAGCGCCATCTTGATGGCGAGTCCGACCACGATCAGGGCGACGCCGACCGTCACTCCGGGGGAGCCGGCCAGAGGGGCCAGGCGCACGGTGAGGTCGGCCATGTTCAGGGTGCCCGTCAGCGCGTAGAGGTAGCCCACGCCCAGCAGGTAGAACGAGCCGGCCACCGTGCCGAGGAGCAGGTACCGGAAGCTCGCGATGGTCGCCCGTTCCGAGCCCAGCGCGATCAGCGCGTAGACGGCGAGGGACGAGATCTCGAGGAATACGTACAGGTTGAAGAGGTCGCCCGTGAGCACCATCCCGAGCAGGCCGCTCAGGAGCAGCAGGTACATCGCGTGAAAGGCGCCGTTCAGCAGCCGGGGGGCCGTCGCCACCGCCGGCCCGGCGTACACCGCGACGAGGACGCCGAACCCGGCGACGAGCAGCGCCATGAGGCCGCTGAGCGGATCGACGACGTACTCGATGCCCCAGGGGGGCGGCCACCCCCCGAACCGGTGGCGCATGGCGCCGTGCTCGAGGACGGCGACGAGGGCCGCCAGCGCCGCCGCCGCAGCCGCCGTGATCGCGAGCAGGGCCACCGCGCGTGCCAGGCGCCCGGAGACGAGCGCGGCCAGCGGTACGAGCGCCGCCGCCGTCAGCGGCACGACCACGATCAGGACCGGCGCGTACGCGGTCATTCCCGCAGCTTCGACAGGAGATCGCGCTCGTCCAGCGTGCCGAAGTGCCGGTGGATGCGGAGGATGAGGGCCAGCGCGACGCCGGAGGTGCTGACGCCCACGACGATGGCCGTGAGCATCAGGGCGTGCGGCAGGGGGTTGATGTACGCGGCCGCGGCGGGCGCCGGATCGTCGGTGGGCACGATCGGCAGCGTGGCGTCGGTCTTGGCGGCGAGGCCCAGGAAGAAGATGATGATCGACGTCTGCATGATGTTCATGCCCATCAGCTTCCGGACGAGGTGCGGCGCGGCCAGCATGCCGTAGAGGCCCACCAGCAGCAGGCCGCCGGTCAGCCAGTAGTGCAGCCAGGCGACCCAGGTGCCGGTCATGCCGATCGCTCCGGCTCGCCCCAGCCGGCGAGGGCGTCGAACACGAGCAGGATGATGCCGGCCACCGCGAGCGCCACGCCGACCTCGATGCCGACCGTGCCCAGCACCCGTTCGGCAACCGGATCGGCGAAGAGCGGCGGCGCGTCGTAGTCGAGGTAGCTGCCCCCCCAGGCCAGCGGCAGCAGCCCGATGCCCGCGAACAGCAGCACGCCACTGCACGCCAGGACGAGCGCGGCGCGCGGTCCAATCTCCCACTGGCTGGGGTCGCCCCGCGTGAGCTTCACGAGCAGGAGGCCGGCGGCGAACAACACGCCGCCCTGAAAGCCCCCGCCGGGGCTGCTGTGCCCATGCGACACGACGTAGGCGGCGAACAGGAGGACGAAGGGGGCGAGCAGCCTCGCCGCCGCTTCGAGGACGGCCGATCCGAACGGCTGCTTCATCGCGGCCGGCCCTCCCATGACCAGGCCGCACCGGCGCCGATGATGAGGAGCGCGGCCAGTCCGGCCGTGAAGATCACCGTCGTTTCGCCCAGCGTGTCGTAGCCCCGGTAGTCGGCCAGGACGGCGGTGACGAGGTTGTGCGCACCGGTCTCCTCGTAGCCGCGCTCGATGTATCTGGGGGAGACGTGTGCGGACGCCGGCGCGTCGGCGGTGCCGAAGGCCGGCAGGGCCGATGAGGCGTGGATGAACACGGCGGCTGCCACGAGCGTCAGCGCGAAGGCGGTGGCCTTCATCGCGCTCCCGGGTCGTCGGTGCGGAAGAGCGTGGACACGAAGAAGAGCGTCGTGATGGCGCCACCCACCGCCGCTTCGGTGAACGCGACATCCACGGCGCCGACGGCGGCGAAGAGCACGGCCGAGAAGAAGCTGAAGGCCGCGAAGATCACCACGGCTTCGGTCAAGTCGTGCGCGAGCAGCGCGCCGACGGCGCACGCCAGGATCAGGACCAGCAGGAAGATGACGAGTCCGTCGGTCATCGGCTGTAACCTCCGTTGTCCCGGGTCCACGGCTGCAGTCCCGAGCGCCAGGCGGCGCGGCCGAGGGCATGAGCGGCCGTGGCGTTCACCAGGGCGACCAGCACGACCAGCACCAGCACCTTGCCCGCCGTCAGCGTCGGCCCGGTGTGCAGCGCGATGCCGGTGACGATGAGCCCGAGGCCGAGCGTGTCGCACTTGCTGGTCGCGTGCAGCCGCGCGTAGAAGTCGGGCAGGCGCAGCACGCCGATCACACCCGTCAGCACGAAGGCGAGGCCGGCGACGAGGAACCCCGCCGCTGCGACGTCCATCACCGGGTTCCCCGCCGCCGCTCGAGATACCGGGCCAGGACCAGGGTGCTCACCAGCGTGACGAGCGAGTAGGACAGCGCGATGTCCACGAAGGCGTCGAGCCGGTCGGCACGCACGCCGAGCAGCAGCAGCACGATGATCGACTTGGTCCCGATCAGGCCGACTCCCGTCAGGCGATCGAACACCGTCGGGCCGGCGAGCACCCGGTAGAGCGACAGCGCCATGGCGAGCACGAGCGCGACGGTGACGCCGGCGACGATGCCGCTCACGGGCGCGCTTCCGGTTCGGGGCCGTCGTCGCGCGCCTGGAAGAGGCCCGCGATGCGGCGCTGGATGCTGCCGGTCTTCAGGCTGCCGGCGCTGGCGGGGGTCAGCGCGTGCACGAGGAACTCGCTGCCGCTCACGTCGAGGGTGACCGTCCCCGGCGTCAGCGTGATCGAGTTGGCCAGCGTCAGCCTGGCCAGCAGGTGCGGCAGCCGCGGTCGAATCCGCACGAGCTCCGGCGCGATGGGCATGCGCGGGTGGAGGACGAGCCGGGCCACGGCCACGCTGGAGAGGAGCACTTCCCAGGCCAGCCAGAACGGGTAGGCGAGGGCGGGTCCCCAGTGCAGCCCGCGAAACGGACGCAGATCCTCGGAACCGATGGTCGGGGGCAGCGCCCAGAGTCGGCTGGCGGCGACGGCGATCACCGCTGCCGAGACGACGCCGGCGGTCAGGTGGGCCGCGTCCAGCTTTCCCGACAGGAGGACCCAGAACGCGAAGAGGGCGGCCGCAGAGGGCCAGGTGGAGAGGAATCGCCGCATCGAGACGCTGCCTCCGGAATTCTACTGAAAACGCGCGAACGCCCGCGAGCGCCTGCGTGGCGTTCGCTCAGGCAGGGGGGCGTGTGGATGGCGGCGGCTGGTACAGCTCGAGCGGCCCGTCCGCGTCGAGGCGGCTGAGGCGGAGGGCACGAATGGCAAACCTGGCCAGCGCCGGCGAGGCGCGGGCGCGATCGATGACGACGAACCCGAGCCGTGCCTCGGTCGCGAAGCGCGCCCCGTCCGCCAGGAGCTGACGCTCCAGCGCCGGGTCCAGCGTGCGGTTCTCGCTCAGCGCGATGAGGGCGCCGAGCATCGGATCGGCCTGCAGCGACCGGATGCGCCGCTTCGACACGCGCGAGAGGTAGCCGCCAACCAGCGCCTTGCCGTGGAACGTCTGGAAGAACTGCGATCGCGCGGTGAAGTTGCCGATGCTCGACGTGCCGTCCCGGATTCCGAACGGCAGCTCGAGCACGCGGACATCAGCGGGTTCGGCTGCCACGTGCGCGTACAGGCGGGGTATCGCCGCCGAGTACAGCGTGCGGGGGATGGGCACCAACTCGAAACACAGCAGTGCCGCGACGACTGCCAGCAGCGCGGGCCGCGCGCTCGGCCGCCGGTCCGCGAGCCAGCGGAGTGCCATCGCAAAGAGCACCGCCAGGACGAGCGCGACGACGATGCTGAACCGTGCCGGGGTCCGTGCCAGTCCTGCAACGGGCGCGTAGCGCAGCAGGGCCCACGGTCCCGGGACGACCGTGTTGAAGCCGCCCACGTGCACGAAGGGACCCAGGGCGAGCGCTCCGAACGCGAGGGTGATCCAGAGCCAGGGCCGCGGCGGCCTCCAGCCGCGCCACGCGGCGAGGGACAGGACGCCCAGCGCGACGAGGCTGAGCGACGCGACCGCCTCCGCGTAGCCGTCGGGGCCTCGTGCCAGCCAGTCCCGCAGCGCGGCGGGGGCGAGCGGGTGGTTCGGGTTCGGGATCGCGAAGGCGAGCAGGTCTACTCCCCTGGGGCTGCTGCGCCAGAACACGTCGCCGCGCTCGAGACCCGCGTACCCGATGCGCTCGGCCAGCGCAGACAGCTTGGGGCCGAGGAACACGAGCGCGACCAGGACCGCCACGGCGGTGAGCTTGAAGGCCCGCCGAGCGGCCAGCAGGCTGACGTGCACGACGCCGAAGCGGTAGCGGAGCGCCACACGGACGCCCCCGAGCACGGTCATCAGGAGGACGGGCGTGTGCACGCCGCGCATGCTGATGACCTGGCCGAGCACGGTGACACGCCAGCCGCCGGTCAGCACGATCGCGAGCACGAGCCCGGCAAGGGCGGCCAGCAGCGCATCGAGCGCCCAGAGCGTGGCCGAGCGGACGGGCGCGCGTCGTCGATCGACCGACAACAGATGGGCCGCGAGGAACACCGCGGCCATCAGCAGGCAGTAGACCGCGTAGTAGGCGTCGGCGGCGGCTGCCCACCACAGGCACGCCCCCAGGGCGACGGCATCCCGTGTGCGCTGCGTCTGGGTTGATCTGTGCAGCAGCAGGGCGAAGACGGCCAGCGGGGCCGCGGCGACGAGACTGACGTGCGCGTTGCCGCGCGTGATCAGGATGGGGCACCAGGCGAACAGTGCACCCGCCAGCCAGGACTCGACGTGCGCGCCGGTGATCGCGCGCGCCAGCAGGAACGTGGCCCAGGCCGTGAGCACGCTCATGCCGAGGTAGATCCCGTTGAAGGTGGCGACCGCACCAAACACGCCGCCAAGGGGGACGGCGAGCAGGTTCTGGAACGTCGTGTAGTTGTGCAGGCTCAGGTTGGCGCGCCTCGGGCTGAGGGCGAAGATGCGATCGGTGAAGTACGGAGGCCGGCCCTGGAGCAGTTCTTCGCGGAACACCCACTGGTTCCAGACGTAGACGCCCGTGTCGCCGTCGGGCGGACCCGTGAGGTGGGAGTCGAACCGGAGGGGGAGCGGCCAGGAGGCGAGCCCGGCCAGGGCGATGTAGCCGGCCAGCGCGCAGAGGGTCGAGCGGCGCCACAACGGTGCCATGCGTGCCGCCGGAGATTACCCGATCGGTCGTTGGTACACAAGGATGAGATCATGGGGGCACGGAGGAATGACAGGCGCGGGTCGAGAGGTGAACGGCGCGCAGCGATGCCCCGAATTCGGGCAAAGCGGTTCCGGAAGAGGAGGAGAAATGCGGGCGGGGCCGCGGCTCACGCGAGCGGCTTACAGGGGGACGCGGGCCCGCCGAAGAACGAGACGCCGGAGAGGGCGACGGAAGAGCTTTGGGCGCAGACCCTCTCCCGGTCGCGTCACTGGTCGTCGTCTGGCAGGTCGCCCGCCGCCCCCCACAGGAACAGGCCGAGGCCGGTGAATCCCAGTGCCACCCCGGCCGGCAGCATCACCATCGTGACGCTCAACCCGAATCCGACCGCGATGAGCAGCACCCCGACGGCCACCATCAGCGACCGCAGCAGCCCGTGCTCGGCCAGCACCAGCCAGTGGGTCAGGGTATGCGCATGGTGAGGTACAGACGGCATGTCGATGCTCCTTTCCGAAGCGGGTCGAGCCACGACCGCGCGGGCCGGACCGTCGGTGGTCCTGCCCTCCGGCCTCGCGGCTTCCCAGAAGGCGCAGTTCGCGCAACGCTGAGGCGTCGTCTCGCGGCCCCGGGCCCACGGCCGGCCGCAGATCCAGCCGGAGGCCGGAGTGCGTTCGCTGGCCTTTTCGGCTTCGAGCCCCCAGTGGCAGGTCCACGGGGCGTGCGGGACGGCGGTGTTGAGATGTGATGCCACGTGACTTGCTTCGTTCAGTCATGTGGTCGTGCAAGGATGGTGCCGTAGCTGAGGGAGCGTGTCTGCTGGCACTTGCGCTAGAGTTTCCGGTTGGCAGGGGGTGGCCTCCGATGGATTCCCCTTCTGTTGCGGGAATTTACAGGGGACGCCCCGGCTCGACGTGGAGAGCCGGAGCCCTGGCCGCGGGCTTGCACGGGGAGACATGTCAGCGATGAGCGTTCCTGCACTGGGCACCATCCTCTGCGCGGTAGACGCCTCGGACCACGCCACGGCCGTGGCGTACGCAGGCGCGGGTCTCGCGCACCACCCGGACTCGCGGCTCGTCGTGCTGCGGGTGGATCCGCGGGCCGGGCGGGGCGAGGGGCCGGCGCTGGCCGCCCAGTCCGCCCTGAACGAACTCGTCCTGGCAGCGGTGCCCGGGAGCCTCGGCTACGCCGGGCGCACCGAGATCCTGGTCCGAGCGGGCAGCGCCGCGCGCGTGATCGTGGCGACGGCCCGTGAATGCGGCGCGTCGCTCATCGTCATGGGCAGCCGCGGCCGCGGGCGGCTGGGGCGGGCGCTCTTCGGATCGACCTCGGCGCGCGTCCTCGAGCGGTCGCCGATCCCGGTGGCCGTGGTGCCTCCCACCGATCCGGAAATCGTCTCGGTCTACGGCGTCGGGGGCGTGCCGCGCTTCGGGTTGATCGTGGTGCCGGTGGACCTGCGCTCCGACCCGCAGGCGCAGGTGCAGTATGCGTCGCTGCTGGTGCAGGGGTCGAGCCATCGCCTCGCGCTGCTGCACGTGCTCGGCCGCGGCCGGTCGGAGGAAGCGGCGCTGGCTCGCCTCCAGACGCTCGCCCGCTCGCTGGGCGGCCGGCGCCGGGTGCGCATCCTCCTGCAGAAGGGGGATCCCGCCGCGGCCATTGCCCGTGTCGTCGACCACGACGACGTCGGCCTCGTGGTGCTGGGCCGAGACGGGCGGGCCCCGGGATCCGTCGCTGCGGCGTTGCTGCGGCGCGCCACCGCCGTCGTGCTCCTGGTTCCCTGACGATCAGGCGACCGGGCTCGCCGCCGGGGCGCGCACCGGCAGCTGGACCGTCGCGACGGTTCCCCCTTGGGGGGGACAGTCGAGCGCCAGGGTCCCCCCGTGCAGTTCGACCGAGCGGCGGGCGATCGGCAGCCCCAGCCCGCCGCCCCGCGACTTGGTCGTGAAGAACGGCTCGAACACCTGACCCCGGTGCGTCTCGGGGATCCCCGGTCCGCTGTCATGGATCTCGACGCGGGCGGTCGGTCCGTTCACGCTGGTCCGCACCGTGATGGCGCCCGATCCCTGCATCGCCTGCGCGGCGTTCAGGACCAGGTTCTGGAAGACGCCGCGCAGCAGCATGCGGTCGCCGCTGAGGGCGACATCCTCCCCGTTGATGGCGATGCGGAGGGCCGCGCCGAGCGGGTCGCGTCTGACCATGTCGAGCGCCTCGCCAAGGACGCCGTGGAGGCTCACGATCTGAAGCTGGGGCGGCCGTGGCCGGGCGAAGAGCAGCAGGTCGGACACCAGCCCGTTGAGCGCGTCGGCCCGGTCGATGATGTCCTGCATGACCGCGGCTTCCGGATCGCCGGGCGGCCGCGTGGCCTTGATCACCTGGAGCGCCGCCTTGATGCCGGCCAGCGGGTTCCGCACCTCGTGCGCGACCATGGCGGCCAGTTGTCCGACCCGGGCGAGCGCCTCCTGGCTCCGGAGCCGTTCCTCCGCGAGCTTCCGCTCGGTGATGTCCGCCCGGATGGCGACGTACTGGTACGGCTTCCCCCGCGCGTTGAGGAACGGCACGATGGTCGTATCCACCCAGTAGTAGCCGCCGTCCTTCTTCCGGTTGCGGATCTCGCCGTGCCACACGCGACCGTTCGCGATGGTATGCCACAGGTCCTGCATGAAGGCCTTCGGGTGCAGGCCGGAGTTCACGATCCGGTGGTCCTGTCCGAGGAGCTCGTCGCGCGAGAAGCCGGAGATCTCGCAGAACTTGTCGTTGACGAACGTGATGCGCCCGGCCACGTCGGTCATCGCGACGATGGCCGCGACGTCGAGGGCGTGGCGGATTTCCTCGAGCCGCCCGAGGTGTCCGGCTGCGTCGGCTTCGACGCCCTTGAAGCGGAGCACGAACAGGGCCGTGGCCCAGAGGAGCACGGCCGTCAGGGACCGGTTGACGATCGCCGCCAGGGGGATGGCGGACGACCAGGCGGCGGCCAGGTCGGCGACCAGGAACGCGGTGGCCCCCCCGGCCGCCAGCAGCGGGAAGCGGGCCGAGCGGACCCACAGTCCGAGCAGGACCGCCAGGACGTAGCCCATGCCCACGCCGTAGGTCACGGGGGTCGAGATGTCGATCGCGAAGATCGCCAGCGCGAGGAGTGACGCCGTCGCGATGCGCGCGCGATCGGCGTACCGGGACGGCGCCCGGGCGGTGACGCTCCCTTCCAGGGTCACGTCAGGCATGGAGTGCGAAACCCGCGCCACCGCGTACGGCGGATCGAAAGTTGCTGATTGTGTCCGGCTGGACCCCAGGAAGGGGAGCGCGCATGAAATCTTCCACCTCGCCCGTGGAGAATTCCACGTCGCTATACTACTGGACGATGGCGAACGCGACGGTGCTTGTTGTCGACGACGAGCCGCTGGTACGCTGGTCGCTCCGAGAGCGGCTGGCCCGCGAAGGCTACAACGTGCTGGAGGCCGGCACCGCGTCAGCGGCGCTCGAGCAGGCGGGCGAGACGGTCGATCTCATCCTGCTCGACTACCGTCTGCCCGACTCGGACGGCCTGGTGGTCCTCAGGAAGGTCAAGGAACTCTATCCCGACACGCTGGTCATCCTGATGACCGCACATTCCACGGTCGAGAACGCCGTGGAGGCGATGAAGCTGGGCGCGTTCCACTACGTCAACAAGCCGTTCAACGTGGACGAAGTGGCGCTGCTCGTCGACAAGGCACTGGAGACGAGCCGCCTGCGACGCGAGGTGCGCTCGCTGCGCAGCTCGGCGGGCCGCGAGTTCAGCATCGACGCGATCATCGGTTCGTCGCCCGCCATGACGGAGATCAAGGCGCTGCTGGAGCGCGTCGCCGTCAGCCCGGCCTCGACAGTGCTCCTGACGGGCGAAACCGGCACCGGCAAGGACCTGGCGGCGAAGGCGATCCACTACAACAGCAGCCGGGCCGCACGCGCCTTTGTGAACATCACCTGTTCGGCGCTGCCGGAGCAGCTGCTCGAGAGCGAGCTCTTCGGCCACGAGCGGGGCGCGTTCACCGACGCCCGCCAGCAGAAGCGCGGGCTGTTCGAGACGGCGGACGGCGGCACGGTCTTCCTGGACGAGATCGGCGAGATGCAGCCGGCGCTCCAGGCGAAACTGCTGCGCGTGCTCGAGGAGAAGACGTTCAAGCGCGTCGGCGGCCTGCAGGACATCCGCGTGGACGTGCGCGTGATCGCGGCCACGCACCGCAACCTCGACGAGGCCGTGCGCGAGGGGCGCTTCCGCGAGGATCTCTTCTACCGGCTCCAGGTGATGCCGATCCACCTGCCCGCCCTGCGCGAGCGGAAGGGCGACATCATCCTGCTCGCCAACTACTTCGTGGACGGGTTCAACCGCGAGTTCAAGAAGCGCGTCAGGGGGATCACCGCCGAGGCGACGCGTCTGCTCGAGACCTACGGCTGGCCGGGCAACGTCCGCGAGCTGCGGAACGCCGTCGAGCGCGCCATGCTGCTGGTGGACGCCGAGTGGCTGAAGCCGGACGACTTCACGACGCTCACGCGTACCGTGGGGCCCGCGACCGGGTTCCCGCTGCCGCCCGAGGGGGTCAACCTCGAGGACGTGGAGCGGCAGCTCCTGGTGCAGGCACTGGATCGTGCGAAGGGCAACCAGACCCAGGCCGGGCAGATGCTCGGCATCAACCGCGACCAGGTGCGCTACCGCATCGAGAAGTTCGGCCTGCAGCTCCCGGTGAAGTAGGCCCGGGCTTCGCCGGCGGTCACTGCCAGCTCTGGAGCGTGTGCAGGTAGCTGGCCCGTTCGAACGCCGCCGGATCCGCCGTGTGCCGCAGGCTGGCAAGCCCTCTCGCCTCGTCGAGCCCGGTGATCTGTCGCCACTCCAGCCAGCGCTCGAGCGTCTCTCGCATCGTGCCCAGGTAGCCGGGGCCGTGCCGCATGAGCGCCGATACCATCTGCACCACGGTGGCGCCGGCCAGGATCGCCTTGACGCCGTCGTTGGGCCGCTCCACGCCCCCGGTCAGGGCCAGGGCGCAGGGTACACGGCCATAGAGCAGCGCGATCCAGCGCAGGCGGAGCGGGAGCTCGTCGTTGTGCGACAGCTCCACGCGGACCACCGGCTTGGCGGTCGCCACGTCGATGTCGGTCTGGTAGAAGCGGTTGAAGAGCACGAGGGCGTCGGCGCCGGCGTCACTCAGGCGCCTGGCGACGTTGCCGAACGCGGTGAAGAACGGCGTGACCTTGACGGCCAGCGGGATGCCGATGAGCCGCTTCAGTTCGGTCACCATCCGCACCCATTCGTCTTCGACCGCGACGCCGCCCACCCGCGGGTCGGTGACCACCTGATAGAGGTTGAGTTCCAGCGCGTCCGCGCCCGCCTGTTCGAGCGTCCGGGCGAAGGTGAGCCACGACTGTGCGGTGCCGCCGTTGAGCGACGCGATGATCGGGATCGACACGCTCCGCTTCAGCGCAGCGATGTGCTCCGCGTAGGCGTCCGGTGTGCTCGGGTACTGCGTCCACGTCGGGTAGAAGGCCAGCGTCTCGCTGAAACGGGCATCGGACGACGCCATTCCGCTGATGCGGTCGTCGCGGGCGAGGGAGATCTGCTCCTCGAAGAGCGAGTGGAGTACCACGGCGGCACAGCCCGCGTCCTCCAGGCGCCTGACGCCGTCGAGGTGATGGGCGAACGGCGACGCGCCGGCGATGAACGGGTGCGGCAGCCGAAGGCCGAGGTAGGTGGTGGTGGTGTCCATCGTTCCCTCCCTCCCCAAGACATGCAGGCGAATGCGATGCCAGCATCACGAGCGCGCGCCGGCTGCCCGCCGGCGGCGAGACGGAGCCTCCGGCGCGCGGGATATTCCGCCTGGCCGCGGAGTATTATGGCGCGCTTCGTCGAGCAGGCCGGTCGATTCCCGGCAGGCCGGCGATTGGACGCGTCGGCGGCAGGTCCGGGACTGGCAGCAGGCTTGCCCTGACCGAACACCATGACGACCTCGATCAGCCGCATCCTCTGTCCGGTGGACTTCTCGGACGCGTCGCGACACGCGCTGGACCACGCCGAGGCGCTGACCAGGTGGTTCGGCGCGCGGTTGACCGCGCTGCACGTCGTGCCGCCCGTCCCGGTCGTGTCCCCGGTGGCCGATCCGCTCGGGCTGCCGCCCGTACCCTGGCGGCCTGAAGACCTCGAAGCGCTGCGGACGCGTGTCGTGCGGTTCGCGGAGCAGGAAGGGAACGAACGAGCCGAGGCGGTGTGCGTCGAAGGCAATCCCGCACGGGAGGTGGTCCGGCAGGCTGCGGCGCTCGGGGCGGACCTGGTTGTCATGGGCTCCCACGGCCGATCGGGCGCTGAGCGTTTGCTGATGGGCTCGGTGGCCGAGCGCGTCATCCGCCACGCGCCCTGTCCGGTGATGACGGTGCCCGCCATGGCTCCCGATGCGGTGCCTCTGGGCCCACCGCTGTACGCACGCATGCTGGTGGCCGTGGACTTCTCCCGGTGCTCGACGCATGCCCTGACCTGGGCCGCTTCGTTCGCGCGCGACGTGGAAGCCCGGGTCAAGGTGGCACACGTCGTGGAACCGTTCCCCGACTACGTCGGCGCCATCGGCACCGGGCTGGATCTGGGCCGGGAGCAGGAGGCGGCCCGCGAGCAGTTGCACGCCCTGGTGCAGAAGGCCGTGGCCGGGCCACTCCAGGTGAGCGAGGCCGTGACGGTGGGGCACCCAGCACGCGAGATCCTCGCGATGGCGCAGGAGGAGCGAGTGGAGCTGATCGTGACCGGCGTGCACGGACGCAACGCAGCCGACCTGCTGTTCTTCGGCTCGACGACGAACCGGATCCTGCGCGAGTCGCGCTGCCCCGTGCTGACCGTCCGGGCCGTGGAGACCTGAGTCAGACCCCTCGTGCGCGCACGGCCACCGTCACCGGAACTCCGAGCGGACGCCCTCCGTGACGATGCAGAAGTCCTCGAAGATGGCAGCCCCGAGGCGAGTGCCACGGGCAGCGGGAGCAGCACCACAGCCACGTACGCGCCGAGCCACGTCAGCCCCGGACCCACGGACTCATGCCGCCACCGGCGCGTCTGCTATTCTCGGCCTCGTGGCCGCCGGTCCGGTCGATGCCATCCGAACGTCGGCCCTTGATGGAGTGATTCGATGAGACGACTTCTGCATCAACTGTGCACCGCGGCTCTCCTGGTGTGCGTCTGTGCGTGGCCGGCCGGGGCGCAGACCACGGCGCTCAAGGGGGTGATGCGCGCCAAGCTCGCGCATGCTCAGGCTCTGCTGGGTGCGCTGGTGACCAGCAACTGGCCGGCGCTCGAAGAGCACGCGATCGGCCTCCGGAAGACGACCGACGATCCGGCCTGGGCGGTGCTGATGTCGGCGGAGTACGTCCGGCAGACGAACCGGTTCGTGCGCGCCGTGGAGGATCTGGTGGACGCCGCGCGGCGGCAGGATCTCGACGAGTCGCCGGCGGCGTATTCGGCCATGACGATGAGCTGCGTGAGCTGTCATCGGTACGTCGCTCGCAGCCGCATCGCGGCGGGGCCTGGGGCAACGCCATAGGAGGCGTCGGCCCCGTCTTCGCGTCGGGGCGACGGGGTCACGCGCAGCGGCGGCCGGTGTCGCTCCGGCTGTACTGCGCGTTCTGGCACCTGAGATACCCCTCGTCGACCAGGTGGTCGAGCAGAATGGTGCACAGGGCCGGCTCGATGGCCAGCAGGCGCGCCGCCTGCGGCACGGTCAGTGACAAGCCTGGCATTTCGGCGTACTCCGCGCGGGCTCGGCACAGGAGATCGACGGGTGGCAGCGATCGTGACGCGCCGGGAGGCAGCATGATGCCCTCCATGTCGACCTTCGGGGAGTGCAAGCCGGGTACCAAGGGTGTCCCCTCGTTATTCGCCTGTTGACGTGCCTCCCGGCACTGGCCGCGTCGAGTCGATGGGCGAGAGTCCGCAACCTCCTGAAGTTCTCCCCGCCGACTCGCCCCGTTCGCCCGACTGTTGATACGATGTGCGGCCAGCGGACATGGGACAGACACTTCTCCAGAAGGTGTGGGATCGGCATGCCGTACGGGTGCTGCCCACGGGCCAGACCCAGTTGTTCGTGGGCCTGCACCTGGTCCACGAGGTGACCAGCCCGCAGGCGTTCGATACGCTGCGGGCCCGCGGCTGGACGGTGCAGTTTCCGGAGCGCACGTTCGCGACGGTCGACCACATCGTCCCGACGATCGGTCGGCGGCGGCCCTTCCTCGACGTCATGGCGGAGGACATGATCGCGGCGCTGGAGCGCAACTGCCGGGACTTCGGCGTGCCGCTGTGGAATCTCGGCGATGCCCGGCAGGGGATCGTCCACGTCATCGGCCCCGAGCTGGGGCTGACCCAGCCGGGCCTGACGATCGCCTGCGGCGACAGCCACACCTCGACACACGGGGCGTTCGGCGCGATCGCCTTCGGCATCGGCACCTCGCAGGTGCGCGACGTGCTGGCGACGCAGTGCCTGGCGATCGAGCCGCTCAAGGTGCGCCGGATCGCGGTGCGCGGCCGGCTGCCCGCCGGCGTCTACGCCAAGGACGTGATCCTGTCGATCATCCGCCGGCTCGGCGTGCGCGGCGGTGTCGGCTACGCGTACGAATACGCCGGCGACACCGTGGAGCGCATGTCGATGGACGAGCGGATGACGGTCTGCAACATGTCGATCGAGGGGGGCGCGCGGGTCGGGTACGTCAACCCCGACGACACGACCTTCCGGTACCTGGCGGGCCGGCCCCTCGCCCCGGCAGGCGAGGCGTTCGACCGCGCGACGGCCTGGTGGCGCAGTCTGGCGTCCGATCCCGATGCCGGCTACGACGACGAGGTCGAGCTGCAGGCGGAGGATCTGACGCCGGTCGTGACGTGGGGCACGAACCCCGGACAGGCCGTCGGCGTCGGCGAGCGGGTGCCCGCTCCGGATGATGTTCCCGACGGCGAGCGGCGCGGCGTCGCTGATGCGCTCGACTACATGGGCCTGAAGCCGGGCACCGCCATTTCCGGAACCCGGATCGACGTGGCGTTCATCGGGTCGTGCACGAACGCCCGGCTGTCCGACCTGCGCGAAGCGGCCCGCGTGGTGAAGGGACGCCGCGTGGCCGGGCACGTCAAGGCGCTCGTCGTACCGGGGTCGGCTGGTGTCCGGGCGGCCGCCGAACGCGAGGGGCTCGACGAGATCTTCCGGACGGCCGGCTTCGACTGGCGGGAGGCCGGATGCTCGATGTGCCTGGGCATGAACCCCGACAAGCTCGAAGGGCGCCAGGTGTGTGCCTCCTCGTCGAACCGCAACTTCAAGGGGCGGCAGGGGAGCCCCACCGGGCGCACGCTCCTCATGAGCCCGGCCATGGTCGCCGCGGCGGCTGTCTCAGGTGAAGTCGTGGACGTGCGGGAGCTGATCGGCTGATGGCGGGCGCGGCACGCATCTCGACTCTGAGCGGCCGGGGGATTCCGCTGCGCGGCGAGGACATCGACACCGACCGCATCATCCCGGCGCGCTACCTTCGCGCGATCACCTTCGAAGGCATCGACGCTCACCTGTTCGAAGACGATCGCGCTGCGGCGGCGGGTGGCGGCCGCCCGCACCCGATCGACGATCCGCGCTTCGCCGGGGGCTCGATCCTGGTGGTGAACCGCAACTTCGGGTGCGGCTCGTCGCGCGAGCACGCGCCGCAGGCAATCCATCGCCGTGGGATCCACGCCATCGTCGGGGAGTCGTTCTCCGACATCTTCTTCGGCAACGCCGCCGTGATCGGCCTGCCCTGCGTGTCGGCCCCGAAGGCAGGCATCGAGCAGCTGATGGCCGCCATCGAGGCGACACCCGGCACCGCGGTGCGCGTGGACCTCGAGCAGCTCCGCTGCGACTGGGACGGCGGCCATCTGTCGCTCCAGATTCCCGCTGCCGTGCGGGACGCGTTCCTGACCGGCGCGTGGGACACGACCGGCATGCTGCTCGATCGGTACGACGAGGTGCGCGGGGTCGCGGCGCGCCTGCCGTACGTCGCCGGCTTCCGCTGATCCGCTACGCCGTGCCGGCGGCGGCGCCTGCCACTGCGGGGCCCCGCTTCCGCCCGGCCCGCATCGACGCCAGCATGTCGAGGA